>WBZO01002713.1_pt1 | contig 22303 bp, 22 predicted proteins | sample 5204261 | NCBI WGS metagenome assembly WBZO01 (sample SAMN12412400, study PRJNA552823) | activated sludge metagenome | isolation source: activated sludge from anammox sidestream of wastewater treatment plant... | place: USA: North Carolina | collected 2017-09 | reverse complement strand
TCTCGAAGCGCCGGATTGCCGCCGCGACGCGGCCCTCGGCGAGATCCATCCGGCCGACCGCATACTGGCCCGCCGCAGTGCCGACCGGCTCCTGTACGCGGTAGACGCCGGCGACTTTCGACCCGGCGCTGTCGAGCCCGGCAGTGCCGGGCGCGGTCGCGCAGCCGGTGATCAGTGCGACGGCGCAAGCTCCGAGCAGATATATCTGAGATGCATGAGGGATCTGGCAACCCATTTCAACCTCCCTGCCTGTAAAAATCCGGTTGGTCCCTTCCTTCAGTTCAGGGGCATTGCCCGACGCCGAACGGACTGGGCTGCCCGGGTGGCGGCACCAGCGGGTTGGTCAGGTCACTTGCCAGCACGGACAACACGAACTCGGCTTCTTCAGCGCCCTCGGTGCCATCGGGAACGGATGCGGTCACCCGCAACCTGACGGTGACCCATCCGCCATACTGACGCAGATAGCGAATTCGCAGCACCGCGCTACCCACCGTGTCAGACGTACCGGTCGCAATCGTGCCGGTCGTACCGAAGTACACCAGCCCAACATTGCCGGGAGTCAACACACCGTCGAGATTGAGATCCTCGCCCGCGTCAAGCATCAGGTTCAGGTTCGTATCTTCGCTCGCACAGACAGCATCGACGTTCTGCTTCCAGCAAGGCTCACCATCTCCGCAAGGTATCGACGTCCAGACACCCTTGCCGTACCTGAGGCTCATGAGGGTTGCGTTCAGGGTCACGCCCGATACCGGGTTGCCAGCCGAATCCGTTACCAGAACTCCATAAGGCATCTCGTTGTAGACCGAACCGATCGGATCGGGAACCTTGTAGATCTCATTGCCGGTTCCGATCCGGATCTGAAGCGCCCTGCGTGCTGCCGTGAGTCGAGTCTCGTCGGTCGGCGGAACACCGGGGTTCACGCACTGCACGCCTGTCGCAAGGTACCCGCAATCGACCGTGCCGGTTACCACGATCGCGTTCGTGCCGCTCGACAACGCGCCGGGGTAGAAGGTCACGGTCGCACGGCCCATGTCGTCCGTGAGCGCATAGCCTGGCGACAGGCCGAGACCCGCGCTCGGATCGACCGCACTGAAATTGACCCTCGCCCCTTTCACCGGATTGTCCGCCGAATCGCGAACCACGGCGACGATCTGGGCCGATTCGGTCTTCGATCCCGACAGGTTGACCCCAACCGTGCTCGGCGAGGCCTGCACCTCGAGCTTGGCGGCACGGTCGGCGACGAACGCAATCTCTCGGGTGGCCACCGTGCCGTTTGGCGCGGTGGCAGTGATCAGCGACCGGCCCGCAAGCGTGGATGCAATCGTCGTCGTCGCAACGCCATTCCCGTCAGTGAGCGTCGGCGCGGTCAGCACACCACGTGTGGCAGTGAACGCCACCTTGGCGCCCACGACCGGCGCACCGTTGTCGAGAACCCGGACCGCCACCGCCACCGGGGCGGAACTCACGACGGCTTGCGCTCCGACCGCAGGCGCGTCGAACGCTACCAGCGTCGACGACACCTGTACGGAATGCGTTCCGGTCGCTCCGGCAGCTCGTGCCGTCAGTGTGTCGGCCGCGGCGGTCGATGCGGTCAACGTGATCGATGCCGTACCCAGACTGGAAGTCGTCGCTGGCGACACGCTGAGTGCGTTGTTCCGCTCCGACACTACCGTCACTGCCTTGCCGACCACCGGCGCCCCGGACGCGTCGCGTACCATCACCTCAAAGGTGGCGGGCGTCCCGACGACGACCGAAGCAGGTCCGCTCACGGCAACCGTCGTGCCCACCACCTCGATCTGCGTCGACCCACTACGTCCGCCCGCGCTCGCTGTCACGGCAATCGTCCGGTTCGTCGGGTCATCGATCGACAACGCGGCTACGGCCTGGCCATTGGCATCGGTCTGCGCGTTCACGACGGAGATGGACGCACCGGTACCGGATGTCGCGAAAGCCACCGGAATGCCGACGAGCGCCGCGTTGCCGGCATCCTTGACCGTGGCGAACAGGCGCACCGCTTGCCTGCCATCCGAACTGATGCTAGGGGCGCTCTTCGTGAGTTCCACCGACGCGGGAGCGGCGGTTCCGGGCACCGATGTCTGATCCGCGTCGAACTCGCGTTGCCCGCCCCCGCTTCCGCAGCCCGCCATTGCCACCGCAAGCAGCGCCCCGAACAACGCCATCCTGATCGATTTCACGTCGATTCCCCCGTCAATTCCCGGTGCGCCGCGCCGTAGCACAGCGGCCCCTCCTGAACCCGCACACGCTCGCAAAAACCCACTTCACATCCTTCCCGTCATTGCAGGCAGCAACAGGCGGTAGATCTGGATCATCGCCGGCCCCATCAGCACCAGCAGCAGCGACGGAAAGATGAAGAAAATCAGCGGAAACAGCATCTTCAGCGGGATCTTGGCCGCCTGCTCTTCGGCGCGCTGGCGGCGCCGTATCCGCAGCGAATCCGCCTGCACGCGCATCGAGTCGGCCACGCTCGTTCCGAAGCGATCGGCCTGCAGCATCATCGCGACGAAGCTGGAAATCTCCTCGAGCCCGGTGCGCGCAGCCAGGTTGCGCAGCGCGCGCTCGCGCGTTGCGCCGACGCGTAACTCGAGGCCGACCATGTTCAGTTCGTCGGCGAGCTTGGGGCTGCGCAGCCCGATCTCCGACGCGGTCCGGGCAATCGCGGCATCGAGCGAGATGCCCGACTCCACGCAGACGATCATCAGGTCGAGCGCATCGGGGAAAGCTTCGAACAGGTCGCGCTGCCGGTTCTCGGTGAGGCGCGCGAGCACGCCGTTCGGCAGGTAGTAGCCGAACGCGGCGGCGATCAGCAGGAAGAACATCGGCTGGTAGCCCGGCCAGCTGCGCACGTTGGTGAGCAGCAGCAACAGCAGCGGCAGGCCGATCGCCAGCACGGTCTTCAGCGCGAAGTAGATGATCGGCGCGGACGGGTCGCGAAAACCCGCGTGCAGGAACTTCGCGCGGACCTTCGAGACGTCTTCGTCTTTCGGCGTGGCGAGCTTGGCGACCGGCGTCGCTGCCTTCACGACCCGCGCCTGCCACTCGGCGGCTTCCTTCGCCGACATGTCGACCTGCCCGACCACGCCGCGCAACCGCTTGCGCGCGTCGGGGCCGCGGAAGAAGTACGCTCCGATGCTGTACACGGCAGCGACCACCGCGACGAACAGTGCTGCAAGCACGACGTAGACTTCGGGCGCCATCGCTCGCTCCTAGACCCGGATCTTCACGATCCGCCACAACCAGAACACGCCGATCGCCATCGCCACGAGCGCGGCGAGCACCAGCCTGAAGCCGGCCGGATCCTTCCAGAGCACGGCCATGAAATCCGGATTGAGCAGGTTGATCACCAGCGCCGTCGCGAACGGGAGCAGCGTGAGGATCCACGCCGACAGCTTGCCCTCTGCGCTCAGCACGCGGATCGTGCCGAACAGCTTGAAACGTTCGCGGATCAGCGTGCCGATCTTGTCGAGGATCTCGGCCAGGTTGCCGCCGGTTTCGCGCTGCAGCACGACCGCAACCGCAAAGTAGCGCAGGTCTTCGACCGGCACGCGCGCCGCGAGGTTGAGCATCGCGTCGGACACCGGAATGCCGTAGTTGATCTCCTCGAAAGTCGTCGCGAACTCGCCGCCGATCGGGTCGGGCAGTTCCTCGCCGACCATCTGCAGCGCCGGCGAGAATGCGTGGCCTGCCCGCAGTGCGCGCGCGATCAGGTCGACCGCGTCGGGAAGTTGCGTCTCGATCTTGCGCAGCCGCTTGTCGCGCGTCCACCCGAGCCAGATGAAGGGCACGAACAAAGACGCGAACCCCAGCGCGAGCGCGAGCCACAACGGCTGGCGCAAGGCGAGCGCACTCAGGAACACCGCGAGCACCAGCATGCCGGTGGTGAGCAGGAAGCGTGACGTGGCCATCGCCACGCCGGCCTGCTGCAGGGTCTTCTCGAGCGTGTCGACCCGCGGCAGCTTCAGCAGCAGCTTGCCCAGGGAGCCGACCCGGTCGACCTCACGCTTCTTGATGAGCGATGAAACCTCGATGCCGTGGCCGCCGGCGTGCAATGCGCGCAGCCGCCGCTCGAGCTGCCGCACCTCCGAGCTGCTGGTGTCCTGCCACAGCAGGAACCCGCCCTCGAGCAGCAGCACCACCCCGAGGAAGCACACCAGCAGGAAGATCGTCAAGCCCCAGTCCATCGCCGCTCCGTCCAGCGTCCTTTCAGCCGCTCACTCGTAGACCCGCTGCGGGTCGAACATGTCGTCGGGGAGCCTCACCCCGTAAACCCCGATCCGCTCGAGGAACTTCGGTCGCACGCCCGTGGCGTGGAACGTGCCCTGCACCTGCCCCTGTGCGTCGATGCCGGTCTGGCGGAACGTGAAGATCTCCTGCATCGTGATCACGTCGCCTTCGAGCCCGGTAATCTCGGACAGGCTGACGATCTTGCGCTTGCCGTCGCTCAGTCGGCCCACCTGCACGATCGCGGTGAGCGCCGACGCGATCTGCTGGCGCATCGCCTTCTGCGGCATCTGGAGGCCGGCCATGCCGAGCATGTTCTCGATGCGGCTCAGTGCATCGCGCGGCGAGTTCGCGTGCACGGTGGCCATCGAGCCTTCGTGGCCGGTGTTCATCGCCTGCAGCATGTCGAGCGTCTCGGCGCCGCGCACCTCGCCGACGATGATCCGATCGGGGCGCATGCGCAGGCTGTTGCGCACCAGTGCACGCTGCGTGACTTCGCCCTTGCCCTCGATGTTCGGCGGGCGCGTCTCAAGCCGCACCACGTGCGGCTGCTGCAGCTGCAGTTCGGCTGCATCCTCGATCGTGACGATCCGCTCGTGGTGCGGGATGAAGCCCGAGAGCACGTTGAGCAGCGTCGTCTTGCCGGTGCCGGTGCCCCCCGAGATCAGGATGTTGAGCTTTGCCTTGACCATGCCGCCGAGCAGCGCCGCGAGTTCCGGCGTGAGCGACTTGTGGCGGACCAGGTCGTCCATCTTCAGCGGTACCGCCGCGAAGCGGCGGATCGACAGCAGCGGCCCGTCGATCGCCAGCGGCGGGATGATCGCGTTCACCCGCGAGCCGTCGGGCAGGCGGGCGTCGACCATCGGACTCGACTCGTCGACCCGGCGCCCGACGCGCGAGACGATCTTGTCGATGATCTTCATCAGGTGATCGTCGCTGTCGAAGCGGATCGGGGTCAGCTCGAGGCGGCCGGCGCGCTCGACGTACACCTGCCTGTGCGTGTTCACCAGGATGTCGGAGATCGTGGAATCGGCCATCAGCGGCTCGATCGGGCCCAGGCCCATGATCTCGTTCTGGATGTCGAGGACGATCTTCTTGCGCTCGCCGGCGTTCAGCGCCGCGCCCGCCTCGCCGATGAGCCGCTCGACCAGCACGCGAAGTTCCTCGCGCAGCCGATCGGGCGACAGCTTGCTCATCACCTCGAGATCGATCCGGTCGAGCAGCTGCGTCTGCAGGCTCGCCCGCAACGCCTGGTAGGCGGCGCTGTCGCCGCCTTCGAGCGGCGGCTGCACCGCCGGCTGCGATAGCTGGATTGCGTTCAGTCTGTCCCGGAGCGACATGGTGTTCCCGCCCGTACGATGTGGCTAGCGTCCGAACCAGCCGCGCTTGCGCTCGGCAACCTGCGGCACCAGCCGGTCGGCCAGCACCAGGAGCGCTTTCGACACGGGGTCTCGCGGCGCGCTGTTCAGGATCGGAATGCCGTGGTTGATCGAATGGGCCACCGCGGCGAAGCTGTTCGGCACCTCGAGATCGACCGGCGCGCCGAGCGACTTCTGCACGTCGCTCGACGTGATCTCCCCGCCCTTCTCCCAGCGATTGACGATGATGTGGAGCTTGTCGCGGTCGTACCCCAGCGTGGCGAGCAGCGCGAGCAGCCGCTTCGCGTCGTGCAGGAACGGCAGCGTGAGCTGCAGCGTGATATACAGCGCTTCGGCCTGGTCGAGCGCGCGCACCGACGGCGCGTCGAGAATGCGCCCCATGTCGAGCAGCACGAAGTCGAAGCGCGTGCGCGCGAACGTCACGATGCTGCCCGCCGCCTCGGGGGTCACGTCCATCGGGCCTTCCGGCGTGTCGGGCGCCGGCAGCACCCAGAGATTGTCGCCCACCTGCATCATGCCCGACTCGACGAAAGTCGCATCGAGCCGGGCCGATTCACGCGCCAGGTCGGCGATGGTGCGCGTCGGCTTGCCTTCGGTGAGGAACAGCACCGCGTCGCCCGAGTGCAGGTTCATGTCGATCAGGGCGACGCGCTTGCCGCGCATCGCGAGCGCGTAGGCCAGGTTCGTCGCCACGAAGGTCGAGCCACTGCCCCCCTTGGCCGGCAGGAAAGCCAGCACGCGCGCCTTGCGCTCGATGCCCCGAGCCGTCATCGCCCGTTCGAGCTGACGTCCGTACGCAGCCTTCAGTTCGTCGCCCGCGACGGGAACGGGGACGATCTCGCGCACCCCTGCGCGCATCGCGCGCAACAGGTACTCGGGCGAGCGATCCGCGGTGAGCAGGACCATCGCGGTCGCCGGCGAGCGCGCCAGTGCGGTCTCGACCCGGGCAAGTTCGGTGAAGCCGAGCGCCGGCAACTCGACCACGAGCAGGTCGGGACGGTCGTTTTCGATCTCGCCTGCCAGGTCTTCGACGCCGCCGAAGGCCCGCGACGCGGTGACGTTTTCGTCGGCCGGCGGCAGTCGCTGCGCAATGTCGTCGGCGCCCTTCTGCGTGGCTCCGAACAGGGTGAGCTTGAGGGTCATGAGAGTCGCTCTGGTGTCCGCAATACGCCCACCTCTTACGGCGCCACCGAACTGCCGCCGATGCCGAGAATGTTGAAGGTGCGGGGCGGCTCCTTGAAGCCCTTCTCGTAGAGCAGGATCGCGTTCTGCGCCGCCACGCCGTCGATTCCGGCCACCGGATCGGTGTTGCGTGCATCCGGGTTCAGCGTCTGCTGCGCGCGTGCCTGCCGCACCGCTTCGCCGAAGCGCGTATCGAGCGCACTCGGCTCGTTCGAAGAGGACGAACCGGAGGCTGGCGCCGCGCATCCGGCGACGAAGAAGCCAGCCATCGCGACGACGATCGCCGCACCGATGCGTTGGGTCATGCGAGTCATGATCGTCGCCTCCGTCACTTCATCGTGAAGCCGCCCGCGGCCGGAGCCGCGTCGGGCGACACCTGTGGCGCGGGTTGCACCGCACTGCGCTGCGCGGGTGCCGCCGGCTGCTGCTGCGGCGCTGGCCGATCCGGCGGCACGTCACTGCTGCCGCTGCCCTCGACCTGCCCGTTCAGGAAGAACTCGGTGCGGCTCGGCGGCGTGAACGAATCAGTGGGCAACGCAACCTCGCCCACGAGCGGCTTGACCAGACGCGGCGTGATCAGGAACATCAGCTCGGTGCGATCGGTCTGGAATTCGCTGCTGCGGAACAACGCGCCCAGGATCGGCAATTCGCCAAGAATCGGGAACCTGCTCACCGTCTCGGTAACGTTGTTCTTGATCAGGCCTGCGATCGCCAGGCTCTGGCCGTCCATCAGCTGCACGCTGGTCTGTGCACGCCGGGTCGTAAAGCTGGGCAGCACCGAGGTCACGCCGTTGAACGTGGTGAACGGCGAGCCGGTCTGCGACAGCTCCGACACCTCGGGTGCAACCCGCAGGTGGATGCGACTTCCATCGAGCACCACCGGCGTGAACTTCAGTCCGACGCCGAACTCCTTCTCCTCGAGCGTGATCGTCGCCGTGCCCAGACCGGAGTCGCGCGCCACCGGGATGAAGATCTTGCCGCCCGCGAGGAAGCTCGCCTCCTGCCCGCTGATCGCGACGATGTTCGGCTCGGCCAGGACCTTGATCAGTCCGTCGCGCCGCTCGGCGTCGAGCTGCAACTTGTTTCCGGTTCGGGACGTTGCACCGAGGACCGTCGACGAGCTGGTCAGCAGGTCGCTCAGGATCGAGTAGCGCCAGCTTCCGTTCACGCGGGCAGCGTCGAGACCCACGCCGAGCTTGTCGAGGAGGTTCTTCGAGACCTCCGCGACCTTGACCTCGAGCATCACCTGCTGCGGCTGCGCGATCCGCAGCATGTTGACCACCTTGGGCTCCAGCCGGGCCCCGCCACCGGCGCCGCCCGTCACTGCCTGCTGCGCGGCCGAGATCGCCTGGCCCTGCTGGGCGGTCTGGTCTCCGGCGAGCACCTGCAACTGCAGGCCGCGCGAATAGGTGCGAATGAACGACTCCGCGATCTCCATCGCCTGCGCCGCCTTCATCGCACTCGAGACTTCACCGGTGAGCACCAGCGAGTCGGTCGCCGCGTCCACCTTGATCTTCTCGCCGGGCAGCAGCATCCGGATGCGCTGCTCGAGCGCGCTCGCGTCGGCATTGACCGAGACGTCGATGATCGTGGTCGGCGCGTTGCGTCGCCACATGATCACGTTGGTCGAACCGAAAGTCTTGCCGAGCAGGTACAGCTCACGCGCGCTGATCAGCGTGACGTCGGCCACCAGCGGATTGCCGACCGAGATCCGCTCGATCGGCGCCGGCAACCGCAACAGCGTGGACTTGCCCACGACCAGTTGCATCGCCGGCCCGATCTCGCTGGGCATGCTGCCGTCGGGCACCGCTGGCGCCACGGGCACCGCCTGCGGGGTGAACACCGGCGCTGCCGGCCTGGTGCCCTTGATGACCTGGGGCGCGCGCTGGGCGGCGGGTTGCGCCGCCGCGGTGGCGACACCGAGCGCGGCGAGCGCGCCGGCAAGAACTGCCTTCTTCATCTTGTTCCCCCTCACAGGCCGACCGACGAACGCTGGACGCCGCGAATCACTTCGACGCGCGCTTCTTCCTTGGGCGGCGCGGCCGCGGGTGCCGCCGCGGGCTCGCGCCGGACGACGCGCCGCGGCGCCGGCCTGGCCGCCGCGGCGGGCGCCGGCGAAGGCGCCGCTACGACCTGGGCCGGCGGCGGCGGCGTGAACGACGCCTCGCCGAGCAGGTCGGACTTGCGGATGCCGTCGGTGCGCGCCTGGTTCTGGTCGATCTGGTTTCGAAGCACCAGCGACAGGTTGCCCACGCTGCGCGCCAGGTCGATGCGCTCGGCCTCCTCGGGCGTCACCTCGAGCGTGACCGCGTTGACCACGCGCGGCTTCGTGTCGTCACGGGTGGCTTCCTGGGCCACCGCCAGCACCAGGATGCGCTCGAGCACGATCTTGGAGACCGGCCGGTCGCGTTCGTCCTGCGTGTTGACCAGCACGTCGACGTAGTTGCCGGGCAGCGCGAAGCCGGCCACCCCGACCACTTCGTTGACCTTGACCGTGATCGCGCGCCGTCCCTGGCCGATGACCGCCGACAGTCCGCCCTTCGTGCCGACCGGAGCGAGCTTGCCTTCGAGAACCGGCTCGCCCTTGAGGATCGGCGTTCGCAGCACCCTGCCTTCGAGCGCCTCGACTTTCGGGAACGAGCCGACCGGGATCGACCCCGCAGGCCAGGGGATCGGCGTCACCATCGAGCCGTTGAGCGGCTGGCCCAGGTCGATGTCGCGCGAGGCCACGACGACCTGCCCGGCGCTCGCGGCCGTCTTCTGCTGGTTGATCCACTGCGCCGCCAGCACCATCGCGGCCACTCCCGCGATCAGCGACAGCAGGAGCATGATCAGTGCCCTGGTACCCTTCATTGCGTTCCCCCAGTGATGCGAGTGTTTCCTGCGTCGCCGGCTGCCTGGCCAGGGCCGGTTGCGTCACCTTCGTCGGCGAAATAGAGCGACCACGCCCAGCGCAGCGCGTCCGGCGTCAGTCGCGGCTCGACGCCCTGGTAGACGGAGCGATCGCGCACCTTCGTCACCAGGTCGAACGGATAGGCGGCGAGCAGCGGCATGCCCGATCGCGCGTGCAGCACGCGCACCAGGTAGTCGGCCGACGCGTCGTCGTGCTCGAGGCCGGCGCGCACGCAGGCCTGCCGGAACACGCGCCGGTACGATTCCTCGTCCATCGGATCGAGGCGGATCTTGTAGCCGAGCCGGCGCACGAACGCCGGATCGTCGAGATTCGCCGGCGACAGGTTCGACGAGAAGATCACCATTACGTCGAACGGCACCTGGAACGACATCCCGGTGTGCAGCGACAGGTAATCGACGCGCCGGTCGAGCGGCACGATCCAGCGGTTCAGGATCTGCGGCGCCGAAGTGCGCTGGCGCCCCAGGTCGTCGAAAACGAGCACGCCATTGTTGGCCTTCAGCTGCGCGGGCGCCTTGTAGAAGCGCGCCATCGGATCGAATTCGAGGTCCATCATCTCGAGCGTCATCTCGCCGCCGAGCTTGACCACCGGCCGCTGGCACAGCACCCAGCGCGCGTCGGGCTGGCGGGCGCGATCGAGCGATCCGCTCGCGCGGGCGCCGTCGATGCGCCGGTGCACCATCGGGTCGAAGACCTGCACGATCTCGCCATCGACCTCGATCGCATGGGGCACCCAGATCGCACCCTCGATGACCTTCACCAGGTGCTCGGCCAGCCAGGTCTTGCCCGCGCCGCTTCTGCCGTATACGAAAAGCGGACGCTGCGAGTTGACCGCCGCACCCAGCGTCGCCACCAGGTCTGGCTGCAGCACCAGCGGGCGCAGCGCCGCCTCGAGCCGGGCCGGCGTGATCCGCCCTTCGACCACGTGCTGGCGGCCGACCTGGGCGACGTAGTCGGACAACGACACCGGCGCCGCCCCGACGTACTGGTTGCGGCGCAGTGCCTCGTTGGCACGCACCCGTCCGAGCTCGGTGAGCGCGTAGCGCACGTCGGCGTCGAAGCTGCCGCGCCGCGGCACCTCGGCGAGGCGCTCGGCCCGCAGGAAAGCGAGGAGTCTTTCGAGCAGCGGCAGCGGCAGGGCCACTTCGGCCGCCAACTCACCGATCGACAGGTTGCCGCCACGCTGCAGGTGCTTGAGGGCGAGGTCGATGACCAGCGAACTGGAGAGCCCGGACGCCTCGAGCGAGACCGGGGGATGAATCGACTCCGGCGGCAGCCGGATCGGTTCGACTTGCGTGGCGGCCACTCCGCTCAACATGCGATCACTCCGTGACCCCGGCCCGACCGGCGTACCGGGCACGTCAGGCAAGCGTTCCCCGCCACTGCAGCACCGCGAGCAACGTGGCACCGGCCGCGATCGCCAACCCGAAAGGCAGCCGATCGGCCGTGTCGCGCGCTGCATCGAAGCGCGGCCCGCTCGCTCCGGTGACTGCCGCGACGCGTTGCGCCAGGATGATCCACAGGTTTGCGACGACCGCTTGCCGACGCTCGCGGTCGAACAGGCGTGTCGCCACCAGCAGCCCGCCGGCGGCGAACACCGCCAGCACCAGCGCCGGCAGCGCGCCCAGGCCGAAGACCGCGCCCAGCATCGCCATAAGCTTCACGTCGCCCGCACCCATCACCCTGGCCAGGTGCAAGACGAGAAAGCCGGCAAAGGCCGCGCCCGCTCCCATCGCCGAGGCGCCGAACCCAAGCGCGCCCGCGTCGTAGCGGTGAAACAGGCCCGAGCCTGCCGGCGCGAGAGCATGCCAGAGCAGGGCGATTGCCAGTCCGACGGCGACGGGGCGGTTCGGAATTCGCCGCGAGCGCAGATCGGTCACCCCGACCAGGACCAGCAGCCCGGCCAGTGCGAACCGCGTGCCCCACAGCAGCCATGGTTCCAATTCCCCCACTCGACCCCACCGCTCAACACGCGCCTCCGCCGAGCGCCCCCGACACCGCACCGCAGATCCGTCCGTACATGGCCTGCAGTTCGACCCCGAGCAACGCGACGCCGCCCACGATTGCCAGCGCGAGCAGCGCGGCGATCAACGCGTACTCGATTGCGGTCACGCCTTCCTGGTCGCCCAGGAGGCAGGCGATTCGCCTCAAGCCCCGCCCCTGTTCACACGTAATGCAGTCGTACCCGGGCAGCCTCGCCGCCCGTCACCCGCCTCGCGGCGGCCAGGCGGCCGGCGATCCGCCCGGGCCGACGGCGGTGACTCAGGGGGTCTTCAGCTGGCCCGAGATGTAGGTGAAGATCGAGTTCAGGTTCCCGCCGACCGCAGTGACCGCCACGATGATGGCCACCGCGATCAGCGCCGCGATCAGGCCGTATTCGATGGCAGTGACGCCCTCTTCGTCTTTGGCGAACTGCTGCGCTGCCTGAATGAACTGTTTCATGCTGGATACCCCTTGCTGTAGCCGCCACCTCAGGGCGGCCTTGAACCACGACCGTCGACGGGGACGGCCTACCCTGGCCCGGCCCCCCTTCTGGCGGCTGCCGGACCCCGGGCTGCTCCGACCGTTCGTCGGCCCGCCCTTGACCGCAGTCTCTCAGGAATTCCCGTCGTTCCGATGACGAAAGTCACGAATGCTGCGCGGGGCCCGGCAACTTCACACACTTGAGCGCAACCGGCCAGTGCAGAATAGCATCCGTCTCTGGACGCAAGCGAGACTACGTCGGCGCCACGCAACAGGTGTCGGTGAAGGGCAGGAGGCAGAATCAGATGGAAACCCCGTTTCGCAGACTCCGGCGCCGCCAGCGGGGCGTCGCGGCGGTCGAGTTCGGCCTGGTGGCGCTGTTCTTCTTCACGCTGATCTTCTCGATCATCGACTGGTCGTACCTGTTCTTCGCGAACCTCTCGATGCAGCACGCCGTGCGCGAAGGCGCCCGCTACGCGGTGGTCGGGCGCAGCGACCTGGCGCCCGGTTCGAACCCGGGCGACCGATGCGCAGCGGTGAAGGAAAAGATCCGGCAGCAATCCTGGGGGCTCTACGATCGCGGTTCTTCCACGACGACCTTCAAGACGATCGACGCCGCCGGCAACGTGGTCACGCTCGGAAGCGGCTCGTGCTACGGGGCGAACCAGTTGATCATCGTCGAGGTGACGAGCCACATCGCCGCGTTCACGCCGTTCGTGCGCCGCTTCTTCGGCAACGGCGAGTACGAGTTCACCGTTGCCGCAACGATGAAGAACGAGGCCTGGCAGTGATTCCGTTCCTTCACCCCGTCCGCATGCGGATTTCCCGATTCCGCACACGCAGACGCTCCACGGCACGTGGCGTCGCCACGATCGAACTCGCATTGGTGCTGCCGGTACTGCTGATTCTCGTGCTCGGAGTGATCGACTTCTCGCGCGCGATCCAGTTCAACAACGTGCTGGTGCACCTGTCGCGCGAGGGTGCGAACCTGTCGGCGCGCACCACCGAGACGCCCGACTACATCCTCGCCGCACTGATGGACAACGCGGCGCCGCTCGACATGAACGGCACCGGAATGATGTACATCACCAAGCTGGTGGGCCGCCCCGATGGCAGCGCGCGCGTCGAGGCCCAGTACCGCCACAGCAGCAAGGGCAACCGGGCGCTCACAAGCCGCATTTACGCATGCGGGAGATGGAACGGCGGCACCTGCAACGTGCCGTCCAACCAGACCCTGAGGTTGTCGGTCGACCTGCTCGACGGCGAGACCGTCTACGCGGTCGAGGCGATGTACGATTACACCCCATTCACGCGCTACGTGATGAGCGACGATCCGCGTCTCTACGCGCTCACGATCCTTTGAGCGTTTCTTCGACGAGGCACGCCATGCGCCATTCATCCCCTCGCCCCGCATCGCAGCGCCGCCAGCGCGGCCAGGTGCTGATTCTCGTCGGCTTGTCGCTGATCGTGCTGATCGGCGCAGTCGGGCTGGCGATCGACTCGGGCCGCGCGTATGGCGTGAAAGCGCGACTGAATGCCGCGGTCGACGCCGCGTCGATCGCCGGCGCCAGAGCGCTCGCCAGCGGCGCCGACGACGCGACCCGCATCGCCAACGCGCAGGCGGCGGCGGCGCGCTTCTACAACCTCAACTATCCGGAGGGCTTCCTCGGATCGACTCGCGGAGCGCCGTCGACGACCGCGGTGCACGAAAGCACCGGGTACTGGCGCATCACCGTGTCGGGCAGCGCCGAGATGCCGACCACCTTCATTCGCGTGCTCGGTCCGACCGAAACCGAGGTCGCGGCGATCGGCGAGGCGATCCGGCGCGACCTGGACGTGATGCTGGTGATGGACACTTCCGGTTCGCTCAGCGCGTCCGACCTGACGACGCTGAAGAACGCGGCGGTCAACGATTTCATCAACAAGTTCAGCGCCGGCGCCGGGGGCGACCGGGTCGGCCTGGTTTCGTTTTCGTCCGGTGCGGTCATCGACGCGGCGATCAACAAGAACTCGACGCGCGGATTCAACCGCACGCAGGTGAACAACGCCATCAACGCGCTACCGCGTGGTGGCGCGACCGCATCGGCCGAGGGCATGCGCAAGGCGGTGAGCGAACTGGAGGGTGTCCCGGCCGACACCCGGTCGAGCCTGCGAGTAATCCTGTTCTTCAGCGACGGTGCGCCCAACGTGGTCAACGGCACATTCCCCCGCTCAAGCGGCGGCCCGATCACCGGAAACCTTTACTCCGAGACTTCGGGTCCGGGCAACGACGCGAACTACCCCAACTCCGCGTGGCGGATGTTTCGTGAGGACCGACGCAACGTCTCCTGGGGATCGAACTCGGACGACAATGGCTACATCGTCAACAACATCACCCAGCTGCCCGCAACCGGCGGTTCCCCCACTGTCCCAGCCGCGGCCGCGGTGCCGTTGGCGAGTTACGCCGGCCACCCGTTGCCGCGAACACTCAGCGGTCCCCCTGTCACGGACACGCGCTGCAACGTGAACAAGGCCGCGCGCAACATGGTCGAAAACATCGCGAACAGCGCTCGGGGCCAGGACATCCGGATCTACACGATCGGTCTGGGCGATGCGCTCAACGATCTCGAGCCGTCGTTCTCCGGAGGGAACTGCGGGTACACCACAACGCGCGAGCGCGGCTCGAACATCCTGAGGCGACTGGCGAACACTGCAGATTCGGACACACGCAATCCAGCCCAGCCCCAGGGGCTGTATTGCTTCGCGCGCAACGCCAGTGAACTGGGCCGCTGCTTCTCGTCGATCGCCAGCGAGATCCTGCGACTGACGCTATGACGCCGACTGCGGCGGGTATTGCGCGGCCAGGCACGCACGATCCGGCTGCGCTCCCCAGTGCAGGCGAGCGCACCCGCACGGCAGCCCAACGAACCAGCCGGGCGCCGCTCGTGCTCTCGGCACTGGTCGGCGTCGTCGCGTTCCCTTCGTACCACGCTGCCATCGCCCTGGTTCCCGTCCGGGTCACGCTTCCCGCCAAGGGCGACCACGACCTGACCAATGGGCTCGCGGGCGTTGCGATCACCGCCCTCACCTGCCTGTGGCTGGCAGGCCGCGACCGCGTCGCAGCCGACACCCGACGCCAATGAGCCCGCAGGCCATCTGGTACGACTGGTACGGCCTGAACACCCAACTGTTCAGGCTGGTGAACGGCTGGCACGCGCCGTGGCTCGACGCGACGATGCACGCGGCGAGCACGCTCGGGCACCCGACTCTCTACCCCCTGTACGTCGCGATCGCGCTGCTCTGGAGTCGGGCCCGCCCCGCGTCGCTGCCCGCGACGAACATCGTCGTCTTCGCGGTCGGCTACCTGCTCACCTCGGCGATGGCGGTGCCCGCGCTCAAGCGCGCCTTCGACTTTCCGCGGCCGGTCAAGGTCCTGGGCGAGGCGGCAGTCACGCTGGTCGGGCGCTCCGACGAAATGCACGCGTTTCCATCCGGGCACGCCGCTTTCGCGGTGCTGATCGCGGCGTCGCTCGCGCCGGGCAGCACGCGGCCGGTGCGCGGGGCGCTGGCGGCGTTCGCGCTGCTCGTCTGCGCGTCGCGAATCTCGGTCGGCGCGCACTTTCCGGCCGACGTGGTGGGAGGCGCGCTCGTCGCACTGGCGATCGCCGCGCTGCTGCACGCGCTGCTTGCCGAGCGGGGCGTCCGGTGAGCAGCAGCGCGGCGGCGCCCGCCGACGTCGCCGCGCCGCGCGCGCTGGCGATCATCGGCGCGCTCTACGCGGTGAGCGCGCTGGTGAGCGCGCTCCTGGCCGCCGCGACCGGCGCGCCGTTCGTGCCCTGGTTTCGGGACACGCCACTGCTGCTTGGCGCGATGCTCGCGCTGCTGCTGCTGATGGGCATCGCCTGGGACGGCTCGCTGGTGTCGATCGGGTTGGCCGCCGACGCGCTGCGGCGGCGCGCGGGCCGCTCCGGCGACTCACCGCTCGGTGTCGTGGCGATGCGTGCGCGGCGCTTCTTCAGCTGCGGACCGGCGCCGATCGCGATGCTGCTCGCCACCGCAGTCGCGATCCTCGGCACTTCGAACATCACGCTGCTCAACCTGGAACTCCTCTCGCACAGCACCCGTTGGCGCGACCCGTTCTTCTGGCGCCTGGAGGGCGGCGTGCTCGAGCGCGTGGCCGCGCTTCCGATCGACACCGCGGCGTGGGACCGCCTCTACCACAGCGCGTGGGGCATCGAACTGTTCGCGGCCTTCGCGCTGGTCGTCATCGGCCGCGGCTCGCGCATCGTGCTGCACTACTGCGTCACGATGATCGTGCTGTTCTACGTCGGGCGGCTGCTCGGCGTGCTGAACCCGGTGATGGGGCCGGCCTTCTATCGCCCCGAGGTGTTCGCCTACCTCGACGGCTCGGTGACGGCCGACGCGATGCGGATGGTGGCGCAGGTGATGGCCTCGCCGCCCGAGCGCGCTGTGCGCTCCGGCGGCATCCTGCTGGGCGGCGTCTCGGCGATGCCCAGCCTGCACGTCGCGATGGTGGCGGTCACCGCGTACTGGCTCGCGCGCGCCGCGCGCTGGACGCTGTGGATCACCGCACCGTGGGTCGCGCTGGTCTGGATGTCGACGGTCGTGCTCGGCTGGCACTACATCATCGACGGCGCCGGCGGCATCGCGCTCGGCGCGGCCTGTGTCTGGCTCGCCGTACGCCTGCTGCGCGCCTGCAATTCTCCGGTCACGGCTGCACGCGCCACAGCCGCCACCCGCGCTGGCTTGCCAGCAGCGTCAGGCATCGAGGCGCAGGGCCGGACAGGGAGTCCTCGACCAGATGGGTGAAGCGATAGCGCTGCAGACGCTCGCATTCGACCCTGCCTTCTGCCAGTTCCTTGACGATGAGTTGCACCGCCGGATCGAGCGCCCCGATCTCGAACGCAGGCGTGACCCGTACACGCCCGGGGTTCGCGAACAGGGTGCTGTAGGTCGCCACGCTGAAGCCGGTGAGCACCGTCGATCCCGCCGGCAACTCGAATCGGGGCAAGGCCGCATACGCGGGAATCGTCGACGACAGCAACGACAACGCGCTGACCGCCACTGCGACCACCGCGCAGCGCGTCCGCGCCGGCCAGGTGGCGTGGAGGCCACGCAGCGCCGACAGGATGTGGAGCGCCAGCAACGGCAGCACGACGCCCCCATAACGGCTCTGATTGGACAGCGCGAAGAAACCCGCCAGTAGCAGCAAGCGCGCGTCCGCGCGGTCGCGTCCGAACGACCACGCGGCGCCGATCAACAGCACGAGCGACACGGGGTGGAGCATCAGGTTGACGATGCTCCGGTTCTCGCCCACTTCGAAGCCGGCGATTCGATTGTTCGCCTGCTCTAGCGTCCATGCGATCGCCCGGGCCGGCTGGCCATCGGCGAGCCACCACCACATCGCCAGCCAGGCAGCGCACAGCAGCACGAACGCCGCGGCGCGTCCGCGACGAGTGACCGGCAGCAGGATCACTGCCGGGAAGTACAGCGCCGCAAGCCAGTAGCCCGAACAGAGCAGCAGGCCCGCGGTCATCCAGACGACGGCGCCAGGTTTCCCGCGCACGAGCAGCGCGGCCAGCGCCCAGATGGTCATGAAGATCTCGGGACGCCCAAGAAACAGGCGCTCACCCATCACCGTCAGCGTGACGACCAGTGCCGCCAGAACGAGTGGCGCAGCCATGCGCTGGCCGGCGAGCAGCCTGTAGCCCGCGAGCACGAACACCAGCACGAACCCCCCGAACGCCAGCCCTTGCGTGATCCACATCGCGAAGGCGGGCCCGACGCGGACCGCGAGCGCACCCACCACCGCGTCGAACCCGGGGTACAGACTCGCCGGCGGCAATGCGCTGTAGGCATACATGTCGGCGTATCCGCCGGGCCAGAACGCCGATGCGATGTGCCGCAGCAGGTCGTCCGACGCGGCAGGCGGCACCATCAGCAGCCTGGCGACGAACACCGCGAGGGGCAAACCGAGCAGCAGCCAATCGTTGCGCGCCAGCAGCGATTCGACCGTCGCGAGAAAACGCTCGTGGTTCGCCCAGACGAGCAGGAGGATCGGAATCGCCCCGACACCCGAGCCGCTCGCGATGCCGCGCGTCAACGTGACCACCCCAAGCGTCATCATCGCGACAACGATCGTCCGGCTGACCGGATTCGCGGAATAGATGTCGAGCAACGCCCGGACCCGATCGAGTATCGCCGTGCTCATCACCTCTTCCGTGAAATCCGCCTGCCCGCGATTCTGCCGATGCATGCAGCATCAGGCAAAATCGCCTCACGCGGCAATTCGACGGACATGGCCAACCCCCTCGTCGCACCCACGCCGGGCGCATCCCTGGCACCGCCGGCTCGGCCGGCGCGCAGCGTCGCAGTGCTCGTGCCTTGCCACAACGAGGCGCTCACCGTCGCGAAGGTGGTGGGCGACTTCCGGCGCGCACTGCCCGATGCCGTGATCTACGTCTACGACAACCGTTCCACCGACGCGACCGCGCCGGCCGCCGACGCGGCCGGCGCCATCGTGCGGCACGAGAACCGGCCCGGAAAGGGCAACGTGGTGCGCAGGATGTTCGGCGACATCGACGCCGACGTCTACCTTCTGGTCGACGGCGACGGCACCTACGACGCATCGGCGGCGCCGGCGATGATCGGGATGCTTCTGGAAGGCAACCTCGACATGGTGGTCGCCGCGCGGCGTGGCATCTACGACGATGCGCACCGTCGCGGCCACGGACTGGGCAACCGGGTTTTCAACCGCTTCTACCGTGCCACCTTCGGCCCGGGGTTTCGCGACATCTTCTCCGGATACCGCGCCTTCTCGCGCCGGTTCGTGAAGTCGTTTCCCGCGATTTCGCGCGGCTTCGAGATCGAGACCGAGATGTCAGTGCACGCCAGCCAGCTCAGGCTTCCGGTGGCCGAAATCGAGGTCGACTACGGCATCCGGCCCGATGGCTCGGTCAGCAAGTTGAGCACGGTGGGCGACGCCTTCCGGATCTTCGGCATGATGCTGCTGCTGTACAAGGAAGTGCGGCCCGCCCGCTTCTTCGGGTTCGTGGCGGCCGCACTCGCGGGCGTCGCCGTGGCGCTCGGCTTGCCGCTGGTCGAGACCTGGCTCGAAACCGGCCTGGTGCCGCGCTTCCCGACCGCCATTCTCGCAACCGGGCTGATCGTGCTGGCCGGCATCGCGCTCACCTGCGGGCTGATTCTCGACAGCGTGGCGCGCGGACGGCTCGAACAGAAGCGCTTCGCCTACCTCGCGCAGTGCGGCGATCGGGCAGCACGGTGATGACCAGCGGCGGCAGTGGCGTCACTCGACGATCCGCCACAACCGCCATCCGTCCTTCATCTGGGCCAGCCTCAGGCAGGGCGGTGGCGAGCCGCGCAGGCTGCTCTCGACCAGGTGCGTGAAACCGAGACCCTCGAGCCCGGCGCAGTCGAGCCCTCCGCGCGCGAGGTCGAGCACCAGTCGCTGCACCGCCGGCTCGGCAGCGCCCACCTCGAACGCCGGCGACACGCGGACCGCGCCGAGGTTGGCGAACGGGATGCCGTAGCTGGCCTGGTCGAAGCCCGTGAGCACCACGGCGCCCGCTGGCAGCACGAAATCGGGCAGGTCGCCGTAGCGTGGCCAGCCGGCCGACACCCACGCCAGGCAGACGCTGCCGAGAGCCGCCGCGATCGACCGCGGCGCCCCCGGCCAGCGAAGCTGCAGGCGGCGTGCGGCCGACAGTGCGTACAGCGCGAGCAGCGGCGCGACGATGCCGCCGTAGCGCGCCTGGTTCGACAGCAGGAAGAAGCCGGCGAGCAGCAGGAGCCGCGCGTCACCGCCGTGCCGCGAGGCCCAGGCCGACGCGAACAGCAGTGCCAGCATCTGCGGCGCGAGCAGCACGTTGACGATGCTCTCGTTCTCCAGGACGCCCAGACCGGGAATGCGGTTAGCCACCTGCTCGAGGGTCCAGCGCATCGCCGCAAGCAGTTGCCCATCGGTCATCCACCACCACAAGCCGACCCAGCTCAGGAACATCGCCGTGAAGACCGACGCCCGTGCGCGCCACGTCAGCGGCAGCAACAGCGCCGCGGGGTAGTAGAGCGGCGCGAGCCAGTAGCCCGAGCCCAGCGCGAGGCCGGCGACCGCCCAGGCGGCGGTGGTGGCGGGTCCGCGCGCGAGCAGCGCCGAGAGTGCCCAGATCGTCATGAAGATCTCGGGCCGCGCGAGCGACAGGCGGCCGGAGATCAGCTGCAGCACGAGAACCAGAGCCGCCAGCGTGAGGACGGCCCACATCGACTGCCCGTGAAGCAGGCGCCGCGCCGCCAGCGCGAACACCAGTGCGAACCCGGCACACGCCACGGCCTGCGCGGTCCACATGGCACCGGGGGCGCCGATCCACTTTGCCAGCGCTCCCATCACCCGGTCGAAAGCGGGATAGAGCTCTACCGGTGGCAGCGCGGTATGCACGTACATGTCGCGATAGCCACCGGGCCAGAAGACCTGGCCGATGTCGCGCAGCAGGTCGTCGGACGCAGTGGGCGGCATCGCGATCAGCGGCACCGCGTACACGAGCAGCGGCACCGCGAGCACCAGCCAGGCGTGTCGCTCGAGCAACTGCTCGACGGTGGCGAAAAATCGATCGTGGTTCGCCCAGATCAGCACGACGAACGGAATCGCGCCGACGGTCGATCGCGCTGGAGCGCCGCGTACCAGCAACCAGGCACCCAGGGCCATCAGGCCGATCACCGCGAACCTGTTCAGCGGGCGAGGCGAGTAGATGTCGAGCAGCGAACGGATCCGCCGCAGGCTGGCAGCGCCCATGGCGCGCTCCGTGAATTCCGACCGTAACGGATTCTGCCGAGCGCACTCCGATAGAGCAAAATCCGTTGCGGCGGAAACCTCGAAAATGACCGCATCGACGTCGATTCGCCCCACCGGCGCCGTGGCGGGCAACTGGCAGGGCGTCGCGGTGCTGCTGCCCTGCCGCGACGAGGCGCAGACCGTTGCCGGCGTGGTCGACGCGTTCAGCACCACGCTCCCCCGCGCAACGGTGTATGTCTACGACAACGGCTCGACCGACCGCACCGCCGAACTTGCCGCTGCGGCCGGCGCCGTGGTGCGGCGCGAAACCTGCGACGCGGCGTACATGCCGACGCATACGGCGCCGGCCACGGCGTGGGGAACCGACTGTTCAACCGTCTGTACCGGCAGGTCTTCGGACCCGGGTTCCGCGACATCTTCTCCGGGTGCCGGGCGCTGTCCCGACGATTCGTGAAGTCGCTCCCCGCGATCTCGCACGGCTTCGAGATCGAGATGTCGGTGCACGCGAGCCAGCTCAGGCTGCCGGTGGCCGAATTCGAGGCCGACTACGGCGCACGACCCGAGGGCTCGACGAGCAAGCTGCGCACCGTCCGCGACGCGATCCGGATCTTCGGAATGATGGCCTTGCTCTACAAGGAGATCCGATCGGCACGCTTCTTCGGGCTCGTTGCGGTGGCGCTCGCGGGCGTGGCCGTGCTGCTCGGTATTCCGCTGGTCGAGACCTGGCTCGAAACGGGGCTCGTGTCGCGATTTCCCGCCGCGATCCTGGCCACCGGCCTGATGGTGCTGGCCGGCATCGCACTCACCTGCGGGCTGATCCTCGACAGCGTCGCGCGTGGACGGCTGGAGCAGAAGCGGTTCGCGTATCTCGTACAAAGCGGCGATCGGGCGGCACGACGACCGAAGACGCGTTCCGCTACTCCGGCAAGGACAACCTCGACGCGGGGCGCAGCCCGGATCGTGCCGAGACGGTGCTGCTGGTGGCTGATGAGGTGCGGGTGTGGCGAGGGGTCTGAAACCGGGATCATTGCGCGATTGATTGCATTATGGGAAAATGCAATTAATCAAGTCACAGCCAGGTTTTGCAAGATGCCATCTGTCACCATCCGGAATGTGCCCGATGAAGTGCATCGCGCCATCCGCGTGCGGGCCGCCCGACACGGCCGCAGCATCGAGGCCGAGATGCGCGACATTCTGGAGTCCGCCGTGAAGCCGCAGGGCCGGGTCAAGCTCGGTTCGATGCTGGCCGAAATCGGTCGCAAGGTGAAGCTGACCGAAGAAGAGTTCGCCATCTTCGAGAGCGTGCGCGACAGCACCCCGGCC
>WBZO01002712.1_pt1 | contig 22309 bp, 17 predicted proteins | sample 5204261 | NCBI WGS metagenome assembly WBZO01 (sample SAMN12412400, study PRJNA552823) | activated sludge metagenome | isolation source: activated sludge from anammox sidestream of wastewater treatment plant... | place: USA: North Carolina | collected 2017-09 | reverse complement strand
CGCGCCCTCGCGGCAGGACCCCGCCCGCCCACGGGCTCAGTCCATGTCGCGGAGTTCCTCGTCCAGCCGGCGGTCCAGCGCCGCGGCCGGGGCCCCGCCCCCGGCCGTCGCCAGGGCGTGCGCTCCGCTGCCGCGCCGCGCGAACCGGCGCACGAAGATGACGAGCAGCCCGATGCCGGTGAGGCCGAGGAGCGGCGGCATCACGTAGAGCAATCGCGTGAAGCCCCGGGCCGGCGGCTCGGCCAGGATGCGCTCCCCGTACTCCGACACGTAGGCCGCGAGGATGGCTTGCTCGGCCTGCCCCTCGCCGAGTCGCCGCCGGATGTCGGAGCGCATCTGCGTGGCAGCCGGCGAGTCGTGTACCGACACCTGCTGCGACCAGCAACAGGGGGCAATCACCTTGGTCTCGAGCCGCAGGGCCTCGCGTTCGAGTTCGGGCGGGAGCGCGGGCGGCGGGGCCGGCAACTGGACGGCGAGCACGAGGGCGAACAACGCTGCGAACATCACGAGCGCTCCTGATCGGGACGATGGGGGACGGCCGACAGGGTCTTCCGGCGGCGGCCGTCCTGGCGATCCGCCCGCCGGTCATCGACTTCACGGGTCATTCCGGCGAAGGCTCCTCACGCTTGCGGCCGCCACGCCGCGCCGGGGTCGCGGCCGCCGTACGCTTCCTGGCCGTCGAGGCGGCCTTGGTTCCGGGTGTCTTTCGCGTGCGGCTGCCCTCGGACTGCCCGGCCGTGGTCTTCCGCGTGCGGCCGCCGCGAGCCGGGGCCTTCCCGGTCGTGGCTTCCGCGGGCGGCACCACCGCGTCGGGCGGCGTCGCTTCGTCTGGCGGGACGTCGGCTTGCGAACCGGCGTCCATCCCGGCGTTCTCCGCGTGCGCGTGCGAGCCCACGTCGCGGACGACGATCTCCGTCGATGCTGCAGCCGGCGCGTCCTGCCCGCCACCTCCCGCCGGCTCGGGCGCGCCAGCGAGCGGAACGGCGTCTGGAAACAGCGTCGGCGCCGTGGGCTCGATCGGCGGCGTTGATGCGGGCGGCGCGTCCACAACGGTTTCCACGGCCGTCGCATCGCCAGCCGGACGCTGGAGTTTCGGCCCCGGGAACACGCGCACCACGCCCTGCCGATCGCGATCGAGCCGGAAGACGCCCTCGCGCTGGCCGTAGCGCAACGCGTCCACGAGGCCACCGAAGCCGTACCGGCGCTCGTCGAAGGTGTCGTCGTGCTGGCGGACGAACTGCTTCACCTGCCGGAGGTACATCGGGAAGCGCGGCGACACGTCGGGCCGGGTGAATGCGGTCACGATGACCCGAAGCCCTTCGACGGGACCGGTGCGGGACGCACCGTCGGCATCGACCGGCCCGGCCGCCGCGCCGGTGGCGGGTTCGGTGGGCAGGGGAGGCTCCTCGGCGACCGGCGCCGGCGCTGGCGCTGGTGCCGGGGCTGGGGCTGGCTCGACGTGCTCGGCCTCGGACCGCCCGCCGCGGTCGCGGCGCTCGGTCCGCTCGGCGCGATCCGGGCGCTCGGCGCGATCCGGGCGATCCGCGCGATCCCCACCGGAGGCCGCGGGCTCGACGCCTTCGCGCAACTCGACGTGGAAGCTCCGCTCGGTGCCCTTCAGCGCCACGTGTCCGGCCTTGGCGAGCTTCTGGACGAAATCGCGGAAGGAGCTGGCGCCATACGCGCGTTCCGAGAAGCTGGAGTCGAGCTGGAGCAGCGTGCTCTTGAGCAGCCCGAGCTGCGGTGCCACCTCGCGATCGGCCAGCAGCTTGAGGGCGCGCTTGATGAGCGGCATGGCGCCGGCGAGGTTGCCGTCGCTGCCGGTACGGCCGCTGCGATCGGCGTGCCGCCCGCGTGCCGGGACGCCGATGATGTCTTCGTAGGCCACGAACTCGGTGCAGTTCTTCTGCATCACCTGGCTCGTGAACGCGCGGCCGCCCACCACGAACACCTTGCGGTCGTACTGCTTGAGCTTCTCGACGAGCGTGATGAAGTCCGAGTCGCCGCCGACGATGACGAAGGCGTTGATGTGGCCGTGGGTGAAGGCCATTTCCAGCGCGTCGAGCGCCAGGTTGATGTCGGCCCCGTTCTTGTCGCCGCCCGGCGTGAGGTTGCGCTGCACCATGTGAATGGCGTGCTGGGACATCGACCGGCCGTAGTCGGTGGCGCGGGTCCAGTCGCCGTAGGCGACCTTGCTCACGACCTCGCCGCGTTCCTTGATGGCCTCGAGGACCGCGCCCACGTCGAAGTGGGAGCTGAGGGTGGTCTTCACGCCGATCTCGATGTTGTCGAAATCGATGAAGACGGCAATCTTCAATCGTTCATCACTCACACGAACATCCTGAGCACGGGGCACAGCGGGACGGACCCCGGCGGAAGGCACCCTTCACGGAGCCGGAGGTCCCGATGTGGAAGGACCGCTGCGAAGCGGGTGCGCGTCGACATGACGCAGTCGCAGGGGCGGGGTGCCTGAGACAACCGGCTGGTCACGACAATGGTACTGGTCGATCTCGGCACGGGTCAAGGCGCGAGGCGGTTGCCGGCAGTCGGTGCGACGGTCGACGCATCGAAGACCGCCAGTTTGTACAGCGTGCGCAGCAGTGCGGGTGCCAGCAGATCCTGGCCGTAGGGTGGCCGCGGATCCACGCCGGGGTAGCGTGTCCGCCACGGCGGCCGGCGGAACCGGTCGTTCCAGTACATGTCGCGCCCGTCGGCGCAGAGGCAACTCGAGCTCGCCGCGCTGCAGGCGCAGGGTTCGGCGAGCACCCGCAGCAGCCACACGTGAACGGCCAGGCCCGAGAACTCGGGCAGCACGTCTTCCACCGGCCTGGGCTGCTCCACGAGGACGCCGGGTCGCAGCGTGTCGCCGGACACCATGGTGCCGGTGGCCTCGGGCAGCCATGCGGTCGCGAACGTGGCGCGGCTGGCCGAGGCGTCCACCAGGGTGCCGGCGACGGTGACGAGAGCGCCCAGCCCGAGCGCGGTGACCACGATGGCGCGGCCTGCCCGGCCCGCCAGCAGGGGGGCGGCCGAGGCGGCCAGTGGCGGGATCACGGGCAGCAGGTAGCGGGGGCCCCAGGTCCAGCCGCCGCCGAAGTCGTAGAAGCCCGCGTTCACCGCCAGCACGGCCAGCGCCCCGCCGCCTGCCGCACACGCCCACGCCGGCTGCTGCCGCGCGCGGAGGCCGACGGCCACCAGGCCCAGCGCGGCGATCGGCGCGTGCCAGAGCAGGCCCTTGTTGATGCCGATCGTCAGGCGCGCCAGGTTGCCGGGCAGATCGCCGGTGAAGACGGGCTCGTTGTAGCCGGAGGCGAACGGCGATCCCCACTGGAGGTGATTGAGCCAGAGTTGCGCGGCGAGGGCGGCGCCGATGCCCGCTGCGCACGCAAGGATCGCGCGCGCGCGTCGCGGCGGCGTGCCGGCCGCCACGGCGGTCGCCACCAGCACGCCGGGCGCCAGCACGATGAGGACGGGTTTCGTGAGGATGGCCGCGCCGGCCGCCAGCCCGGCGCCCGCGGCCTCATGCCACAGCCCGCCTGCGTCGTAGCGCAGCACCAGCCACATCGTCAGGGTGACCAGCAGGGCCATCAGCGGATCGGCACCGTCGCTGACGCCCGTCGGCCAGGCAAAGGTCGTGAGGACACTGCCGAGGCCCAGGAGGATCGCGCCACCAGTAGACGCCCCCAGCAGGCGCGCGATCCGGAAGGCAACGGCCGCCGTCAGCGCGGTGAGCAGTGGATTGAACGCCAGCAGCGCCGCATGCGCTCCGGTGCCCGTGGCCGGGAGCCCGAGCGCCGTCGTGAGGGTCAGCATCGCGGCGAGCAGCAGCGGCCAGCCCACGCCGTACTTGCTGTGGGCGCGGCCGTCGACGCCTCTCCGGGCGCTCGGGTTGATCGGGATGTGATCGTCGAGGAACAGGTCGTCGATGGCGAGGTCCCCGCGCCGCGCAAGGCTCTCGGCCGTGGCGAACATCGCGCGGCCGTCGGAACTGCGCGGAAACGCGGATGGTGAGGCCGCGAGCACGGCCACCCAGGCCAGCAGGCCCACGAGAAGGGCGGCGCGCCGGTCGCCGGCCGGCCACTTCAGGCTCGTCATGTCTGGCGGATCGGGAACACGCGAATCGACGCCGATCATATCCTCCCGTGCGGCGCGTCCGGCCGCGGCGGCGCGGGGCGAGCCGCCCTGGAGGCGGGCGTGTCGGGCACCGTCGGAGCGTCGGGAGGGCAGTCCGCGGCAGCCGATGACCGCGCCTCAGGCTCGTACGTCGAGCCGGCGGCCGACCTGGCGGTCGTCGCCCTCGGTGTCCTGATCTGCGGGTTGCTGCCGGGGCGGCTCGCGACGCTTGCGGGGCTGGCGGTCGCGCGACGGGGTGACCGAGCCGCGGGGATCGCGTTCGGGGAGCGGATCGACGCGCGGGAGAACGAGGGGGTCGCTCATCGGCTCACCTCATCCGTGTCTCGGCCGTTTCCGCCGCGGCCTTCAGTGCATGCCGTAGCTCGTCTTCAGTTCCTTCAGCCAGGTCATCGTCTGGATGCACACGCGGGAGAAGTCGGCGAAGCCGAGTTTCAGCCGCCGGCCCACCTCCTCGTCGAGCCGGAGGTCCATGGCTTCGGCGCCCAGGCCCGTGCCGACCGCCTTGGCCGCAAGGTTCGCGAGCACCACCGCGTCGACGGTCGGGCTTGGCGAGGTGACCGGCACGGAGTGGTGCTGCTCGATGGCCGCCGTGATGTCGGCGGGAAATCCCCAGCGTCGAGCCATCTCGGCGCCCACCTCGGCATGGTCACAGCCGAAGAGATCGCGTTCGGCCTCGACGAACGCGATGTTGCGTTGGTCGCGTCGGGCCAGGATCTGCTTCACGTCGGCCTTGAGGAACCGCACCATCACCAGCTTGCCGATGTCGTGGACCAGCGCCGCGATGGATGCCGTTTCGGGAATGCCGGCGCGCGGCCGCTCCTTCTGCAGCGCCTTCACGGCCAGCGACGCCGCCGCCGAGTGCAGCCACAGGTCGTCCTCGGCGAGGTCGTAGAGCGGGGCGTTCACTTTCAGACGCCTCAGGTAGTCGCCGATCACGATGTCGAGCAGGCGGGCCGCGCCGAGGCGTACGACGGCGTCGCGGATGCTGTCGACGCGCTGCCAGCCGCCATAGGCCGCCGAGTTCGACACGCGCAGCACCGTGGAGACGACGGCCGGGTCGAACTCGATGTATTCCGCGATGCGGGCCGGGCCGATTTCCTCGTCCTGCAGCGCCCGCATGAGCCGCTGGGCCGTGGCGGGCAGCGGGTCGAGGCGGTCGATGCCCTGGAGGAGTCCCTGAGGAATGGCCATGGATATCCGGCGGCCGTGCGCCACGATGTCGCGCGCGTGGACCGACACCGGGGTTATCGGCACCCGGGGGCGCGAGCGCCAGCGGGACGGCTGGCGGCCGATGCTGGAAGCCGTGCCGCGGGCCGCTAGCGGCCCCGGTCGTGGGGCAGCTCGCCCCGCGGCGCCCGCAGGTAGGCGAACGGGGTGTAGAGCAGCAGGTTCGACACGCGGGAGGTGTAGACGTCGGCGTAGAGCTCGACCTGGTGTGCGAGCAGGCTGCGGTCATTGCCCGCCGACATCAACGGGCCCCAGATCGGGTTGGCGATGGCGCCCAGCGAGGCGGCCAGCGGCGCCACCTCCTCGTCGAGCCGCTCGAGGCGGGCGCGCAGGCGCCCGAGCCGGGCCTCGGCCGTCTCCCGGCCCGTGTCGGCCGCGGCCACCTCGCCGCGCTGCAGCAGGAGCCGCCACTGGGCCTGCTCGAGTTCGAGCGACGCCTTCTCGGCCATCAGGGTGTCGAGGCGGTCCTGATCGGCGTGCCGGGCCTCCACCTCGGCGAGTTCGATCTCGAGTTCCCGCACGATCAGGCCCGTCCGCCAGCGACGGATGTTCTTGCTCACCTGGACGTCGGTGTAGAGGTGGTCGCCGACGTAGAGGATCTCGGCGCCGGACAGCCCGAGGTACTCCTCCACCTGTCCCGCATGGCCGCCGAGGTAGACGCCCGGGCCGGTCGGGCCTTCCACGCACGGCCGCAGGAGCCCCTCGTCGTCGGTCACCTCGAAGAGCGGGCCGCGCCCGGCGAAGAACTCGGGCTTGCGCGCGCCGACGATGACCAGGTCGAAGAGCTCGCGCCAGGTCGATCCGTCGGGCAGGTGGCGGTCGATGGCGGCGGCCATCATCGAGCGCGTGTAGGGCCACTCCGAGTTGGTGATGAGCACCAGCTTCTTGCCCGCCTGGCGCTGATCGAGCAGCGTCTGCGCGAGGTCGGGATCCGGCACGGCGTAGCGGGCCGGATCCCGGACGATCTCGCGCTTGAGCAGGCCCTCGGCGTGCGCCTGATCCAGGGCCCGGTGCACGCCGGCCCACAGTTCCGAGTAGCCGACGGGCTGGCTGAACCGGCCGGCGTCGAGCCGGTCGACGAGCTGGGCGTACATGCACGCTTCCGAGAGCGAGAAGAAGGTGTTGAGGAACACCCAGCGCGGCTCGTCGGTGACCTGCAGGCGTGAGTAGAGCCGGCGCTGATCCTCGAATTCCAGGCGGCGGGTGCCGTGGATGGCGCGCTTGACGTAGCCGAAGCGGTCGGCCTTCACGAGGTTGCCGATGTGGGTGTCGACGGCGAGGCCGCGGACGCAGAGGCCCGGGACGAACTGGAGGTCGTCGACGGGCCAGCCCTGTTCGAGCAGCTTCGCCTGGAGGTACTCGTAGGCGCGGCGTTCCCAGGCCTCGACGTGGTAATGGACCAGCGTGTAGTCCATGTCGTAGCCGATCGCGCGGATGTCGCGCAGGTTGAGCGTCCGGTTGCAGTAGAGGCCGCGGCCGGGCGCGGGGATCGCTGGCGGAACGAGCTTCGTCTCCATGGCCGATGTGCCCCTGAGTGGCGCTCTCCTCGCGAGCGATGTCGGGATTGTAGGGGCAAGTCCGGGCCCGGGGAAGCGGCGGGGGCGCACGGCGGAAGGCGTCACGCGCGCCGGTGCCCCGTGCGAGCCCGCCGCCGGAACCGGCTTCTTCGGCAATTGACAAGCGGCCATCTCTGGCGGAAACTCTCGCCACTCAGAATCTGGCGCCGCCGGACCGCGGCGCCCCGAGAGGGTCGCTCCGATGCGAAGAGTTGCAGGATATTCGTGCCTTTGTGCCCTGTTGCTGTGCTTGCCCGTCCCCGTGCTGGCGCAGGCCACGGGTGCCATCACCGGTCAGGTGACCGACGAGTCGGGAAGCGTCATGCCCGGCGTCACCGTCGAGGCGACCAGCGAGGGCACCGGCTCGGTGCGCACCGCGGTGACCGGCAGTGACGGGTTCTACACGCTGCCGCTGATCCAGCCGGGCCGCTACACGGTGCGCGGTACGCTCCAGGGCTTCCGCACGGCGGTGAAGGAAGGCGTGGTGGTGTCGGTCAACAGCACGTCTCGTGTCGACCTGCAGCTCTCGGTCGGATCCATTGAGGAGTCGATCACGGTGCAGGCCGCGGCGCCGCTGGTGGAGACGGCCAACGCCACCATGGGCATCGTCATCGACGAGCGAAAGGTCGTCGATCTGCCGCTGAACGGCCGGAACTTCACGCAGCTCGGCACGCTCATCCCCGGCGTCGTCGCGCCGCCGGGCGCGCTGGGCGGACAGACGGGCGATGCGACGCCGGGCGGCTTCGGCAACTCCACGGGCGGCTTCAACGTCAACGGCCAGCGCAACCAGTCGAACAACTTCCTGATGGATGGCGCGACCAACAACGACACCTTCAACACCGGGTTCGTGCTGCGGCCGCCGCCCGACGCCATCCAGGAGTTCAAGATCCTCACGCACGGGTACACCGCGGAGTACGGGCGCAACGCCGGCTCGGTGGTGAACGTTGTGACGAAGTCGGGCACCAACACCTGGAGCGGCAGCGCCTGGGAGTTCAACCGCGACGATTCCATGCAGGCCCGCAACTTCTTCGCGCCGTCGAACCAGCCCAAGCCGAAGCTGAAGCAGAACCAGTTCGGCGTGGCGGGCGGCGGGCCGATCGTCAGGAACGCCCTGTTCCTGTTCGGGTACTACGAGGGCTACCGCAACAAGTCGGGATCGACGACGAGCCTCGTGGTGCCGACCGCAGCGCAGCGGGCGGGCAACTTCGGCGCGACGACCATCCGCGATCCGCTCACGGGCCTGCCGTTCCCCGGCAACACGATTCCCTCGGATCGTCTCAGCCCGATCGCGCTGAAGCTGATGAACGACTTCATCCCGCTGGGCAACGTGGCAGCCAACCGCTACACGGTATCGCCGACGATCACCGACGATCGCGATCAAGTCGGCCTGCGCGCCGACTACCGCATCAACGACGGCCAGACGCTGTTCGCGCGCTACATGCTGGCCGAGACCGAGCGGCTCACGCCGAAGACGGTGCAGCCGGCCGACACCGTCGCGACGGCGCGCCTCCAGGACATGATGGGCAGCCACACCTGGATTGTGTCGGCCAACAAGATCAACGTCGCCCGCGCGTCCTTCAACCGCATCTACGCGAACCCGGCGGTGACCAGCGGGCTCAAGAACAGCGACTACGGCATCAACCTGAAGAACACGAACCCGCTGGCGGTCGGCCTGCCGTCGATTTCCATTTCAGGGTTCTTCGCCCTCGGCGACGCGCAGCAGCCCTTCGTGGAGCGCGTCAACAACGTGCTGCAGCTGAGCGACGACTTCACGTGGGTGCGGGGCCGGCACTCGTTCAAGTTCGGCGTCGACATGCGGCGTGAGTTCATGAAGATCGCCTTCATCAACCGCCCGAATGGCGACATGACCTTCAACGGCGCCATCACCGGCAACGCGTTCGCCGACTTCCTGATCGGCCGCCAGGCGCAGACGCGCGCGACGACCACGCAGGCCGTCCAGGAGGGCACCGGCTGGGCCTATGCCGGCTACGCGCAGGACGAGTGGCGCCTCAACGACCGGCTCACGTTGAACCTGGGCGTGCGCTACGAGCTCACGAAGCCGTTCATCGACAAGAACGACGCCATCACCGGCATCGACCTGTCCAAGCAGTCGTCGAAGTATCCCAATGCGCCGAAGGGCCTGGTGTATCCCGGCGACCCCGGCGTGCCGCGCGGGATCATCGCGACCGACAAGAACAACTTCGCGCCGCGGCTGTCGCTGGTGTGGGATCCGCGCGGTGACGCGCGGACCAGCGTCCGCACCGGGTTCGGCGTGTTCTACGACGCGCTGGCCGGCCAGGGCGACTTCTTCCAGAGCGGCGTCCTCTCGCCGCCCTTCACGCCGCTGGTCGAACTCAACACGCCGGCGAACATCACGCTGCAGGATCCGCTCGGCCCGGGCACGCCGTCGGCCAACCCGTTCCCCGCCAACCTCACCATCATCGGGTGGGGCACCGACTTCCAGACGCCCTACGCCTATCACTACAACCTGGGCGTGCAGCACCAGATCACCAACCGGATCGGCGCCGAGGTGGCCTATGTCGCCTCCCGTAGCTACCACCTGCCGATCTTCATGGAGATCAACCCCGGCACGTACGTGCCCGGGCAGACCGTGGCCGGACCGCGTGTTCTCGCGCCCTACTACGCGCTACTGCGGCCGACGTTCTCCGAGGCGCGGTCGTGGTACGACTCGCTGCAGACGAGCATCCGCATGCTGCCGACACGCGGCATCAACTTCATGGCCGCCTATACCTGGAGCCACGCGATCGATCACGTGTCGGGCCTGAACATCGGCGGCGAGTCGCGGCCGGTGCGCCCGGTCGTCCAGGGCGACAAGGCGAGCATCGACGCGGCGCTCAAGGCCGAGAAGGGCGACGCGCTGTTCGACGTCAGGCACCGCTTCGTGCTGAGCTTCGGCTACGAACTGCCGCGGCTGGCCAGCAAGAGCCCCGTCGTGCAGGGCGTGCTGGGCGGCTGGCAGCTCAACGGCATCTACCAGGCGCAGACCGGCTTCCCCTTCACCGTGGTGGACTCGGTGGTGACCATCCAGTACCTCACCAACCGCGCCAACGTCACCTGCGATCCCAACGATGGGCCGAAGAACACGACGCAGTGGTTCAACACGGCGTGCTTCCAGCGGCGTCCGGTGGCGCAGACCGGGCCTGACAAGCCGAGCAACCAGGGGCGCAACGGCGTGCGGGGTCCCGGGTTCCAGCGTACCGACCTGTCGCTGTTCAAGAACTTCGACTTCGCCGGCCACCACCGCGTGCAGGTGCGCGTCGAGGCGTTCAACCTGTGGAACCAGGCGCGCTTCGGCCAGCCGGTGTCCAACCCCGGCGCGTCGAACTTCGGGGCCATCACGGCGGCCGAGGACGGCCGCGTGATGCAGTTCGGAATCAAGTACTCGTTCTAGGGTCCGAACCGGGACCCGGGCTCGGAGGTCGAGCCTCATCGTCAGCCACCGGGCCGGGAAGGATGCCTTCCCGGCCCTTTTTCGTCGTGGTCCGCCATGAACCGTCGCGACTTCGTCCGCCTCGGCGCCGCCTCGGCGATCGGCGCCGCCGTCCCCGCCAGGATCTTCGGCCAGGCACCGGCGCTCGTCACCCCGGATCGCATGCGGCCGCAACTGCCGTTCGGCATCGCCAGCGGCGACGTAACGGAAGGCCGGGCCGTCATCTGGAGCCGGAGCGACCGGCCGGCGCGCCTGATGGTGGAGTACTCGACGACATCCCGCTTCGACGATGCGCGGAAGGTCACGGGGCCCGCGGCGCTGGAGGAATGGGACTACACCGCGCGCGTCGTGCTCACGGATCTGCCGCCCGGACAGACCATTCACTATCGCGTCAGCTTCCTCGATCTGGGCGACCTGAAGACGCTCAGCGCGCCGCAGATGGGGAGCTTCCGCACGCCCGAGGCGGGCGGCCGCGCCACGCGTGACGTCACGATGGCCTGGTCGGCCGACACGTGCGGGCAGGGCTGGGGCATCGACCAGGCGCGCGGCGGCCTGCGGCTCTACGAGACGATGCGGCGCGCGCAGCCCGATCTCTTCGTGCACGTGGGCGACACCATTTACGCCGATCAGCCGCTGCGGCCGGAGGTGCCGCTCGACGACGGGACGATCTGGCGGAACGTGGTGACGCCCGAGAAGTCGAAGGTCGCCGAGACGCTCGACGAGTTCCGCGGCAACTACCGCTACAACCTGCTCGACGCGAACATGCGCCGGTTCCAGGCCGAGGTGCCCACGCTGGCGATCTGGGACGACCACGAGGTGCGCGACAACTTCTTCGACCTGCGCTCGCTCGAGGCCGACGCGCGCTACACGGAGAAACGGATGGGGGTGCTCATCGCGCGGGCGCGGCGCGCCTTCCTCGACTACCAGCCGCTCGCCATCGATGGCGACGATCCCGAGCGCATCTACCGCCAGCGCGCGCAGGGGCCGCTACTCGACGTGATCGCGTGGGACATGCGCAGCTATCGCGGCCCGAACTCGCTGAACCGGCAGGCGGCGCTGGAGCCGGCGAGCTCGCTGCTCGGACCCGGCCAGCTCGCCTGGGTGAAGGCGCGGCTGAAGACCTCGCGCGCCCGCTGGAAGGTGATCGCCAGCGGCATGCCCATCGGCCTGATCGTTGGCGACTTCTATCCCGATCGCCAGTGGTTCGAGGCCGTCGCCAATGCCGACGATGGGCCGCCGCTCGGCCGCGAACTGGAAATCGCCGACCTGCTGGCGTTCCTCAGGCGCGAGCGCATCCGCAACGTCCTGTTCGTCACCGGCGACGTGCACTACTGCGCGGCGCACCACTACGATCCGGCGCGCGCGCGCTTCACCGACTTCGATCCGTTCTGGGAGTTCGTGGCCGGCCCGCTGCACGCGGGCACCTACGGCCCCAACGCGCTCGACATGACCTTTGGCCCGGAGGTGAAGTTCCTCGGGATTCCGGCCGGCATGAAGCCGGGCCGATCACCGGCCGAGGGCTTCCAGTTCTTCGGCACCGTGAAGGTGGACGCGAAGACGGAGGCGGCCACGGTGGCGCTGCACAACGTGGCGGGGGATCGGCTCTACCAGGTGGAACTCGAAGCCGACCGCGGGTGAGGGCATCGCCGCGCGGCGCGGAGGCCGCGGGCACCGGCCGCGACGCGGCCGCACCTGGCCGCCATCCGCCCCGTTCGGCGCAGCCCGGCGGGCGGGCGCGTCGTCAGACCGTCGCAGGCCCGTCGCCGTTCGTCACGCTCGCGGCTGTCCCATCTGCCGGACCCCGACCCCGACGGGACAGCTCACGCCGGTGCCCCCGACGCCGCAGTAGCCGTCAGGGTTCTTGTGCAGGTATTGCTGGTGGTAGTCCTCGGCGTAATAGAACTCGCCGAGCGGCTCGATCGCGGTCGTGACCGGCCCGAAGCCAGCCTCCGACAGCGCCAGCTGGTACGCGTCGCGCGTGGCCGCCGCCGCCGCGCGCTGGGCCTCGCTGCGGTAGTAGATGGCCGAGCGGTACTGGGTGCCGACGTCGTTCCCCTGACGCATGCCCTGCGTGGGATCGTGGGTCTCCCAGAAGACACGCAACAGATCCTCGAAGGATCGCCGCGAGGGATCCCACACGACCAGCACCACCTCGGTGTGTCCCGTCATCCCGGTGCACACCTCCCGGTACGTGGGATTGGGGGTGAGGCCGCCGGCGTAGCCCGCCGCGGTGGTGTGGACGCCGGGCACGTTCCAGAATGTCCGCTCGACGCCCCAGAAGCAGCCCATGCCGAAGACCGTCCAATCCAAGCCCTCGGGAAAGGGCGGGATCATCGGCCCCCCGAGCACCTCGTGGCGCGCGGGCACGGGCATGCGCTCGGATCGCCCTGGCAGGGCGGTCCCGGGTGTCGGCAGCGTCAGCGGTCTCGTGGACATGTTTCCGGCCTCGGCAGAAGGATACGCCCCGGTGGTGGTCCCGGCCCGGCGCGCTCCCTCGATGCTACGACAGACCGGTGGATTCGGTCACACGGCGGGCGCGAAGTAAGATCGGCTGGTGCCCCGCACGCCAGAAGACCTCCTGAAGATCACGCCCGTGTGGCGCCGGCTCGGCGGCGCCGACCGTTCGCACCTCGCCGGCATTGCCCGGGTGGTCACCTACGATCGCGGCGAACGCCTCTTCAGCGAGGGCGACCCATCGGACTTCTTCATCACCATCGCCAGCGGCCGCGTGAAGGTGGTGAAGACCACCGCCGCCGGCAAGGACGTGATCCTCGAAGTGTTCGGCACCGGCGATCCGCTGGGCGCGGTCGCCTCCTACGAGGGCCGGCCGTTTCCGGCGAGCGCCATCGCGCTGGAGCCCACCACCTGCGTGGTGGTGCCGCGTCGCGAGTTCTTCGCGCTGCTCGAGCACCATCCGTCGCTGGTGCGCGGCCTGCTGCTGGGGCTGACGATCCGGCTCGTCGAGCTCACCAACCGCGTGGTGGATCTCACCGGCGGGAAGGTGGAGCCCCGGTTCGCGCGGCTGTTCCTCAAGCTGGCCGACGAGTCGGGTGAGGCTGCCGAGGAGGGGATCGCCGTGCGGGTGCCCCTCTCGCGTCAGGACCTGGCCGACCTGGCGGGCACCACCATCGAGACCAGCATCCGCATCATGAGCCGCTGGGGCAAGGAAGGGCTCGTCCGCACCGAGCGCGACGGCTTCGTGATCCTCGACAGGCGTGGCCTGGAGACGCTCGCCTCGGAGTAGGCGCGGGCGCCGCGGTGGCGGCGTCGTGCTAGGGGTGCCCCAGGGCGCCGGCGCCCTGGATCAGGTGGAACAGCAGGTCGTCGGGGAGCACCGTGTGCCAGTGTCCGGTGGCGCGCGCCGCGACCACCACGAGGAAGAAGACGCCGAGCACGCCGGCGGCCACGGCCCAGCCGGGCAGCGCCCAGCGGCGTGTGACGCTGCAGTGCAGCGCGTCGCGCGAGGGGCACGCCGCGATGCAGAGCAGGCAGGTGGTGCACTCGGCCGAGCGCACCGACGCGAGCCGATCGACGGGCAGCAGTGAGGGACAGGCCCTGGCGCACTTGCCGCAGTCGATGCAGGCGTCGGCGGTGCGGCGGATCCGCGTGGGGCTGACCAGCGCGACCAGGCCCAGCATGGCGCCGTACGGGCAGAGATACCGGCACCACACGTTCTTCACGAAGAGCGACGCCACCAGCAGCACGCCGATGACCATCGCGCTGGTCCGGCCCATGGCGCGGAAGAAGTCGAGCATCTTCACGTCGGCGACCAGCCCGTAGGGCGTGTAGAGGAACGCCTTCAGATCGGCCGTGCTCATCTGGGCGATCGCGTAGAAGAAGAGCCCGAACAGGATGTACTTCAGCGAGCGCAGTGGCAGGTCGATCCAGCGCGGCAGCGAGACGTTGCGGCCGAACATCTCACGGCCGCCCTCCCACAGCAGTTCCGACAGCGCGCCGATCGGGCACAGCCAGCTGCAGAAGGCCTTGCGCAGCACCCACGAGATGCCGAGGAACGCCACCAGGAGGAACATGCCGGCCGCGTGGATCTCGGGCACGTCCCAGGTGAGGATCCAGTACTTGAGGTTCATCAGCCCCGCGATCGGCAGCCAGCCTTCGACGCCCGCCGGCCGGTCGACCCGCGCACCCTGTCCGGCGGTCTCGTAGAAGCGTACCCAGCGGTAGAACTCGATGCCAATCCACACGTTCAGCACGGCGAACCCCACCTGCACCGCATGGCGTAGCGTCTGGGTGCGGTCGGCGGCGCGTCGTGCCAGCGGTCGGCCCTGTTTGTCGCGCAGGATCAGCGGGGCGGCTGAGGTGGCTGAGGTGGCTGAGGTGGCTGAGCTCGGCAGGAACGCGCGCAGTAGCGGCATCGGACAGGTCCGTCAGGACACGACGGTACCACCGGCGTGGCCCGGCGGCTTATGACGGGGGTCATATGAGAGCCTGGGGATCTGCGACGGCAGGGGTCCGGGGATCGGGTGGCGGCTCGGCTGGCGGCGGTGTTTCCACGCGGTCGCGTCCGTTGCGCTTGGCCGCGTAGAGCGCGGCGTCGGACGCGCGAACCAGGTCCGATGCGCGGCGGCCGTGGTTCGGATAGACCGCCACGCCCACCGAGATCGACAGCGAGCCGTTGGAGGCCGGTGCGGGCAGTTCCAGCGCGCGGGCCGCCTGGCGCAACTCCTCGGCGCGACGAATGGCGTGCTCCAGCGCCGTGTCGGGCATCAGCACGGCGAACTCCTCCCCGCCATACCGGCACACGATGTCGGCACTGCGCACCTGGCGCTGGAGCATGTCGGCGAGCGCCCGCAGGACGCGATCGCCGGTGGCGTGGCCGAACGTGTCGTTGACGACCTTGAAGTGATCGAGGTCGATCATCAGGATGGCGAGCGACGATTGCTCGCGCGCGGCCCGCGACACCTCCAGCGCGAGGGTCTCCTCCAGGTAGCGCCGGTTGAAGAGTCCCGTGAGCCCGTCGCGGATCGACTGCTCGCGCAGGCCTTCGCGCAGCCGCAGGTTCACGATGGCCAGGCCCACCGTGTCGGTGAGCATCCGCGCCTGCCGCTGGCCGCTGGCGTCGCGCAGCCGCCCGTCGCCTCGCAGCGTCAGGACACCCGGCATCGCCCCCTGCGCCCGCAGCGGCAGGCACACCGAGTAGCCCTCGTAGCCATCCATCAGGTGCGGGCAGGTGAGCCCGGCGCGCATCTCCTCCACGGCGTGCGGCTGGCCGCGGCGTACCGCCCAGCAGGTGTCGCGGTGGAAGGTGACCGAGGCCGGTGCGTGGGGGCCCCACTGCCCGATGCTCTGCAGCACGCTGGTCTGCGGCAGGTCGAGGAAGATCGCGCCGCTCGAGTCGGGGAACAGCGTGGGCACGAGTCGCTCGATGACGTGCCCGGCCTCTTCCACCGACTCGCACGACTGCAGGAGCGCGCTCAGTTCGATGTGCGCGTCGCTGTCGTGCCGGTGCCGCTCGAGCTCGCCGACCCAGCGCCGCAGCTCCTCGTTGCTCTCGCGCAGCGCGTCGCCGGCGCGCCGCAACAAGGTGACGTCGGTCGTGTAGACGTCGGCCACGTCGTGGCCCGACCGCCCGTGCACCGTCAGCTGCAGCACGCGATCGCCGGCCTCGGCCTCCAGCACCTGTGTGAGGCCGTGCGCGATCAGCGACTCGAGCGGCAGCTCGCCGAAGCGGCCGATCGAGGCCACCAGGGGGTGTCCGGCCTCGATGCCGTAGCGGCGCGCCGCCAGGTTGGCGAACAGGACGACCCCCTGGCGGTCCACGCGCACGAGCGGCGACGGGTTGTGCCGCGAGAACGCGGCGTGCTCGGCCTGATCCTGCTCGCTCGCGAGCCGATCGCCCTCGTCGTGCACGACGAGATAGAGCAGTTGGGTCGACTCCGTGTTGAAGATGCCGGCGCGCACCTCGACGTCTCGCACCTGACCGTCGGCCAGGCGATGCCGCGCGGTGTGCGCGCGGCGGCTCAGCCACTGGGCGATCGGCGGGCTCGCGCCCGGCGCGGAGGGCCCGCTCGCCTCCTGCCGGCTTTCCCAGAGCCGGGACGTGGGCACCTGCCGGAGGGCCTCCCGTGGATACCCGTAGTAGGCCGCGGCCGCCGGGTTCACGTCGACGATGGTCGAGGTGACGGGATCCACCAGCAGCATCACGGCGGGGTGCTGCTCGAAGACGGTGCGGTAGCGATCGGCAATGCTCTTCGACTGCTCCCGCCGACGATTGGTCTCGCGCGCGACCTGCGTCAGCAGCACCAGGCCGAGGCAGAGCACGACGGAGATGGCCAGGCCCAGCAGTTCGGGCCTGATGTCGGCCGGCACCGCTTGCGCCTCGCCGACGCCCTGCCAGAGGGTGAGGCCGCGTCGGATGGCCATCAGCAGCAGCGCGAGGCTCACGCAGCCCCAGGCCCAGCCGTGCCTGGTGATGACCAGCAGGCGCAGCGCCGCGGCAACCGCGAAGCACTGGACCGTGAGCGCGGCCGCGACGACAACGAGGGTGAGGTGCGGGGAGGGCGTCATGCGGACCACCGTGTCTCCGTCGGGTCCTGCTTCTCGACGTATCGGCCGAGGCGCGAGGCGCAAGGAGGGGCTGGCGCGGCTACCAGTCCATCATCGCGCGAGTCGGGGAATCGGCGGAACAGGCCACCAGCAGCTCGAGGGTGGGGTCTGCCTCGACCCTGAAACCGCGGCTGGCGGCCGGCACGAAGAACACGTCGCCCGGGCGCGCCGGGAGATCGCCGACGGCGCCCTCGCCGGTGAGCACCACGGCCAGGTGATAGAAGGGACTGCCCGCCGTCCACCGCCGGCGCCCGTCCACGCGAGCGCGCTCCATGCGGAAGAACTCGCACCGCGCAATCTCCGTGCGGCCGGCCGACAGGACGCGCGGGACGTTCCGCACTTGGTAAGGGCCGAGATCGGCCACCGCGAAGCCGCGCTCGAGGTGCAGTTCGCGTGGGCGCCCGTAGTCGTACAGCCGATAGGTGACGTCCGACGGCTCCTGCACCTCCACGATCGTGAGGCCGGGGCCGATGGCGTGAACCGTGCCGGCCGGGACGAGGAACGTGTCGCCGGCGCGGGCAGGATGCCACGCGATCAGGCGCTCGATCGCCCCGCTGCACGCGGCCTCACGCGCCTCGTCGGCTCCAACCTGCCGGGTGAAGCCCAGTCCCACCGTGGCGCCCGGCAGCGCGTCCAGCACGTGCCACGCCTCGGTCTTGCCAGCCGACCCGTGATGCTGGCGCGCGTACTCATCGTCGGGGTGCACCTGCACGGACAGTCGTTCCGAGGTGAACAGCAGCTTCAGCAGCAGCGGCTGCGCTCCCGGAAACGCGGCGTTGCCGAGCAGGCCGTCCGGATCGGCGGCGATCAGCGTTCCGAGCGTGAGACCGAGCGAGGTGTCGCAGGTGCCTGCCGTGAACCACGCCTCGCCGACCGGCGCCGCCGGCTCGAGCGGAAACCAGGGGCGCAGCGACGTCACGCCCCAGGGGCGCTGGTGGAATGCGGGGAGGAGGCGAAAGGGAAGCTGGGGCGTCATCTCGGCAGGGTCGTCCTGGGTGGCAGCGGTTCGGGGGAAGATGCCGGCCCCTGGCAGCCGGAGATCAGCGTTGGCCGGGCGGCACCGGCGGACCGCTCACGCGGCGGCCGGCCTTCGGCCACCGCCGAGTATCCTGCGTGAGAGGCGGAAGATGACCACGACGAACCCGATCGCCACCACCAGCGCGAGCAGGGGCAGCAGGATGGCCAGGATGGCGGTGGCCGTCGCGCCGAACAGTTCCACGGAGGCGACGATGGGGTTGGCCAGGCCAACGGTGGCGGTCCCCGACCCGGCGCGCAGCGCGACCGTGGAACCCTGGACGATGGCGGCGGCGCCGCCACCGCCGATGACGATGGCCGTCCACTTCAGCAGCGGGGGCAGGTCGCCGAGGATCGATGCGCTGGTCACCATGCCGGCGATCACCGCTGCCGGTGTGGCCACCACGTCGAGTGCGTGATCGAACCACGGGATGTAGTAGCCGGCGACCTCGAGCACCGTGGCCGTCGCGAAGGCGAGCGTGGCCGGCGTGGAAGCGATCCACTCCCAGCCGCCCGCCAGCGGCGCGTAGCCGTAGCGTGACGCCACGCTCAGCGCCAGCAGTGGCACGAAGACGCGGAAGCCGCACGCCGCCGCCAGGCCGAGGCCGAGCGCGAGGCTGAGCAGCGTGTCGCCGTTGAGTTCCATGCCCGCCATCCTACCGCCAACCCGCGGCCGGTGCGATCGCCGCGCCCGGCCGGCGCCTTCCCCCATGGCCGGCGCCGGCAGCGGCCGCTCGCTACGACCCGGCCACCGTGAAGGGGGCGATCGCCTGCGTGGTGTCCCACCAGATGACCAGCTTGCCGGCGTTCTCCGTGACGTCGGCAAACCCGATGGACAGCTGGTCGATGGACATCGGCAGGGTCGACAGCTGCATCGGCGCGCGCAGCACGTCCTTGTCCGCCGTGTAGTTGTAGCTGCCCCAGAGGGCGCTCTTGTCGTTGGGGTCGAACTTCTGCTGGGCGCCCCAGTTGGAGAAGATCAGGGTCCAGCCTTCGGGTTTGAGGTCGACGAAGAGGCTGTACTCGCCTGCCGGCAGCGTCTTGCCGCCGAAGGTGAGTGGCACTTCCGTCCTGAACCGCGTGGACTGGTTGGCGCCCGCCCGCCAGACCGGCGCGCCGGCACCCACCTTCTTGCCGTAGTCGGCGCCGCTGCCGAAGATGCCGGTGCGCGTGCGCAGCAGCGGGCGGTTGTAGACGACGTCGATCCACTTGCCGCCTTCGTAGCGCTCGCCGCGGTCATCCTTCACCCAGCGTCCGCCGACCTGCGTCGCCGCGGTCCCTGGAGGGCTGAGGGGACGTTGTGCGCTCTGCTGCCCATGGAGAATGAAACCTGCCACCAGGACGGCGGCCGTCGTCCAGAACGTCCGGGATCTCGTCATCGAAGGCTCCTTGAGAACGGCACACCACCGTGTGCCGGCGTTCGATGGTAGCGTAATGGCAGGTTCGCGAACAGCCGAGCCGGTTGGCCCGGTCTTCGCGGACGACCGCGTACCACATCCTTCCTGGAGATCTCCCGTGAGCCTGGTCCGCACGCTTGCCTTTTGTAGCCTGCCGCTGCTCGCCGTCGCCGGCTGTTCGAGTCGTCCCGCCGCGGAGGCGGTTTCGGAGGCCACGCCGTCTGCCGGAGCTGCCGCGCCCGTCGGTACGGCCGCTGCCGCCGTCGAGTCGATCAAGCCCCTGAAGTCGGGTACGAGCAGCGCCGCCGCCGCGCCCGAGACGCTGACCGGCGTCGTCGCCGAGACGATGGACGCGGCGTCTTACACCTACGTGCGGTTGAAGACGACGGACCGCGGCGAGGTGTGGGCCGCGACGAGCAAGTTCCCCGCGGCGGTGGGCGATCGCGTCGTCGTGGTGGTCGACATGCCGATGGAGAACTTCCACAGCCAGACGCTGAATCGCGATTTCCCCGTGATCTACTTCGCGTCGGCGATCACGAAGGAAGACGGCGGCGCGACGGCCGCCAGGGCCCCGGTGCTGGCCCCCGGGCAGACCATGCCCCCGGGGCACCCGCCGGTGGGCACGCCGCGGGCCGCCATCGAGTCGCCCTCCGAGCGGATGGCGCCGCCGCAGGGCGGTCTCGCCATCGCCGACGTGTGGGCCGGCCGGCAGGGGCTCTCGGGCAAGGCCGTTACCGTCCGCGGCAAGGTGATGAAGTTCAACGGCGGCATCATGGGTCGCAACTGGGTGCACCTGCAGGACGGGTCGGGCAGCGCCGCCGAGGGGACCAACGACATTACCGTGACGACCGACGCCGTGGTGAAGGTCGGCGATGTCGTCACGCTGCGCGGGACGCTCGCCCTCGACAAGGACTTCACCGCCGGCTACAAGTACCAGGTGATTCTCGAGAACGGCGCGCTCGTGAAGTAGGGCGCGGATCGCGCAGGGGCGCGCACGGCGGTACGGCGTGCCGGCGACCGCGCGGCGCGAGGCCGCGGGGCGGCCGGTGCGCCTTCACGTGAACTCGGCCGGGAGACATGAACAGCATTCAATCGCGCCTGCCCGGCGTGGGCGTCAGCATCTTCGCGGTGATGTCGCAGCTCGCCGCCGAGCACCACGCCATCAACCTGTCGCAGGGATTCCCCGACTTCGACTGCGCGCCGGAGCTGATCGAGCTGGTGCGCGACTGGCTCGGGCGCGGCCGCAACCAGTACGCCCCGATGCCGGGCGTGCTGCCGCTGCGCGAGCAGATCGCGGCGATGCTCGGCCGGCTGTACGGCGCCACGTACGATCCCGGGAGCGAGATCACCGTGACGGCCGGCGCCACCGAGGCGCTGTTTGCCACCATCACCGCGCTCGTCCATCCCGGCGACGAGGTGGTAGTCGTGCAGCCGTGCTACGACTCCTACGTGCCGGCGATCCGGCTTGCCGGCGGCACGCCACGGTTCGTGACGCTGCGATACCCCGGCTACGCGATCGACTGGAGCGCGGTGCGCGCGGCGATCACCCCGCGCACGCGCGTCATCATCCTCAACTCGCCGCACAACCCCACTGGCGGCGTCTGGGACGAGGCCGACGTGCGCGCGCTCGCGGCGGTGCTCGAGGCGACGCCGGCGATCGTCATCAGCGACGAGGTGTACGAGCACCTCGTGTACGACGGGCGCCGCCACGAGAGCCTCGCGCGCGTTCCGGACATGGCGGCCCGCGCCGTGGTAATCGGATCCTTCGGCAAGTCGTTCCACACCACCGGCTGGAAGGTGGGCTGGACGGCCGCGCCCGCGGCGCTCTCCGCGGAGATCCGCAAGGTCCACCAGTTCGTCACCTTCGCGGTGAACACGCCCATCCAGCACGCCTACGCCGACCTGCTCGCGCGCGGCGTCGATTTCGGCGCGCTGACGCGCTTCTACCAGGCGAAGCGCGACCGGTTCCTGGCGGCGATCCAGGGCTCGCGGTTCGTGCCGGTCCCGTGTCGCGGCACCTATTTCCAGGTGCTCGACTACGCGCGCATCTCCAGCGAGCCCGACACGGCCATGGCCATGCGGCTGCTGAAGGAGCACGGCGTGGCGTCGATTCCCACGTCGGCGTTTCTCGAAGGCGAGCCGGCGCCGCCGGTCCTGCGTTTCTGCTTCGCGAAGACCGACGAGACGCTGGACGCCGCCGGGGCGCGGCTGCGCGGGGTGTGAGCGGCGTCCGGACGGCGGCCTGCCGCGGGCCGGCTTCGCCCGGCAGCGGCTGACGCGCCCTGGCGCGGGCGCCTGCCGGTGTCAGCGCCAGCCGCCCCTGGCGAGCGCGTGGGCGAGCGTGGCCGCCCGCCTGCCGAGCGCGCGCGCCTCCTCGCGATCGCGCTCGGGCACCTTGCCCTGGCGATCGGCCGGCTGCCCTTCCTCGGTGATGGCCGAGGCCCCGAAGGCCGCCTGCCACGTCTCGCCGCCGACGATCACGAGCCGGTGCACGAGCATCGCCGCAATCAGCGTCATCGTCGTCAGCTCCTCGCCGGCCGAGGTGCCGCCGGCGGCCACGAAGGCGGCGCCCACGCGGTTGTTCATCTGCTCGAACGGCCAGCGGTCGAACAGTTGCGCCATCTCCGGCAGCATGCCGGCGTTGTGGACGGCCGAGCCGACGATGATGGCGTCGGCCGCGGCGAGATCCTCCGGCGTGACCGACGCCGCCGGCTTCCGGATCACGCGGGTGTCGGCGACGGCGCGCGCGCCGGCTTCGACCGCGGAGGCCAGATCCTCGGTGGCGCCGGTCATCGACGCGTAGGCCACGAGCACGGTCACCGTGCGCGGGGCGGTGGCGGTTCGCTTCGCGCCGGCGGGCTGAGCGACCGCGGGCCAGGCGGCGAGGCAGAGCAGGGCGGGCACGACGGCCAGTCTGGTGGTGCGGCGCATGCCGCGTATTGTGGCAGGAACCGGTCCCTCGGGGC
>WBZO01002711.1_pt1 | contig 22319 bp, 20 predicted proteins | sample 5204261 | NCBI WGS metagenome assembly WBZO01 (sample SAMN12412400, study PRJNA552823) | activated sludge metagenome | isolation source: activated sludge from anammox sidestream of wastewater treatment plant... | place: USA: North Carolina | collected 2017-09 | reverse complement strand
GTCACCGTCATCGACAACCTCTCGTCGGGCAGGCGATCGAACCTGAGCGAGGTCGCCAGCCGTGTGGACCTGCTGGAAGCCGACATCTGCGACTATGATTCGATCGCAGCGGCGCTGGCGGGGGCGCCGGTCATCTTTCACCTGGCCGCCATACCGAGCGTCCCGCGCTCGATCGGCGAGCCGGTAGCGTCGCATCGCGCCAATGTGGACGGCACGTTCAACGTGCTGTTGGCGGCACAGCGCGGCGGGGCCGGCCGGGTCGTGTACGCGGCCTCTTCGTCGGCCTACGGCGACACCGAGACACTGCCCAAGGTCGAATCGATGGCGCCGCGTCCCAAGTCGCCTTACGCAGTTCAAAAGTTGTTGGGAGAGTACTACGCCGCGGTGTTTTCAGAGTGTTTCGGGCTGGAGACCGTCGCGTTGCGCTTTTTCAACGTTTACGGGCCCCGGCAGGATCCCTCCAGTCCGTATTCGGGCGTGCTCTCGATCTTCATGCAGCGCCTGCTGGAGCGGAGGCCGCCGACCATCCACGGGGACGGCGAACAGTCGCGCGACTTCACCTACGTCGAGGATGTCGCGGAGCTCTGCATCAAGGCCTCGCGGGCGCAGGGCGTCTCCGGGCTGTGCCTCAATGCCGGCAACGGGGGCAGGTATACGCTGAACGAAACGTGGCGGCTGCTGTGCGCCATCGAGGGCGTGCAGATCGAACCTGAGTACGGTCCTCCGCGGACCGGCGACGTGCGGCACTCCCAAGCCGACGCCCGCGCCGCCACGGCACTGCTCGGCCACGCGCCGCGGTTCAGCTTCGAGGACGGCCTGCGGCACACGCTGGAATGGTACCGTTCCAAATTCGAGACGGCGAAGTCCTGATACAATCGAAGGCGGCAGGGAAGCGCATGTATCTCGAGAACCCCAACGAGCGAAACGTGCTGGTGACATCGGTCGATTACGTGTTCAACTGGGCGCGGAAGTCCTCGCTCTGGCCGCTCACGTTCGGCCTGGCCTGCTGCGCGATCGAGATGATCGCCAGTTCGGCGTCGCACTTCGACATCGCCCGCTTCGGCGCCGAGGTCTTCCGGCCCAGCCCGCGCCAGTCCGACCTGATGATCGTCGCCGGCACGGTGACGCTCAAGATGGCGCCCGTGCTCAAGCGGATTTACGACCAGATGCCCGATCCGAAGTGGGTGATCTCGATGGGCGCATGCTCGAGCGCCGGGGGGCCATTCAACACCTATGCCGTCCTGCAGGGTGTGGACCGGATCGTTCCGGTCGATGTTTACGTCGGCGGATGCCCGCCCCGGCCGGAGAACCTCTTTTACGGCCTGTTGAAGCTGCAGGACAAGATCGATCAGATGAGCCTGGTTCGGAAACCGACCGAGGTGCGGTTGGAAGAGTCGATGCTTGAAGAGTTCAAGCGTCAGGTGATGGTTTCGCAGACCCAGCATCCGGTCGCGTGATCGCCCGCTCGCCCGACGGTTTCTGGCGGTCTTCGCTGCTCGCCGGCCAGGCCTGGATCGAGCACGAGTTCGGGACGGCGCTGGTGCGGCCGTCCGGTGGTTGTATCACACTCAAGCAGGTGCACTCGGTCCGCCCGGTCGAGGTCTCCCAATGGCGGGAGGACATGGAAGCAGACGCCCTGATCTGCCGGGAGCCGGGTGTCCGCGCCGGCGTGAAGACGGCCGACTGCGTGCCCATTCTGCTGGCAGACCCCGCCAGGAGCGTCGTAGCGGCGATCCACGCAGGTTGGCGGGGGACGGCCGGCGATATTGCGGGCGCGACTGTCCGCCACCTGAGCGCGCATTGCGGTTCCGACCCGGCCAACCTGCTGGCAGCGCTTGGCCCCTCGATCGGACCCTGCTGCTTCGAGGTCGGAGCCGAAGTTGCAGCGCTGTTTCAGGATGTCTTCCCGGAACGCAACGATCTGGACCGGAAGACGTTCCTCGACCTGCGGCTGGCCAACGTGAGGCTGCTCGCCAGGGCAGGCGTTCCCGCCGCCGCGATCGATGCGGACGGAGTTCCCTGCACATGCTGCTGGGGCGTCGAATTCCATAGCTGGCGCCGGGACCGCCGCGCCGGCGAGCGAATGCTGGCCAGCATCCGGTTCCGGCAACCCGCTGCGCACTGACAAGAAAGGCGCCGACCGCAAGCGGCCGGCGCCAGTTGAGACTCTCCGGAAGCGCGCGGGTCAGGCGACCAGCACTTCTTCGAACATCTCGCCCTCCTGGTCGCGATTCTGGTCGGCGATCTCCTGGCAGGTGATGCAGAACGGCGCCCAGGGGACAGCGTTCAAACGCTTGGGATTGATATCTTCGTCGCAGCGCACGCAGACTCCATAGGAGCCTTCGTCGATGCGCCGCAGCGCAGCCCGAACATTGCGCAGCAATTGGCTTTCACGGTCGAGGTTCCGGATGGCGAGTTCGCGCTCGGCTGCGTGTTGCACTTCATCGAGCGCGTCCGGACTCTTCTCAATGGCGATCCCTTCGCGATCGCGGACTGCATGCGACAGCTCGGCCAGCTTGGTTTCGAGAATGTGCTTGTACTTGTTCAGCTCCGCTTTGGTCATTTCAGTTCCTCCCGAAGAATCCTCAATCCATGTTCCATGTCAGCTCGCTGCATCAACTCGTCAGTATCTAAGACGCTGAGGTCGCCGGAAAGTTTCATCATTTGAGCCATCGATACTCAAATAACCTAACATGAGCAATCCCTAGCCGATCACAGACAACGCCACTGCCCTTCATCAGCGGCAACATGACAGCATAGCACACTAATGCAATGACGCTGCCATCAAAACAAGTCACCAACCTATCTTTCGATACTGTCGGTTCAGGGTGCCTTCCCCTGCCTACCTCCACCATCTCCTTGCGCTCCGTCCGGACCGCCCGGCCCGCAGCCGGCCGCCCCGGTTACCCACTCCATATCGGCTGGCGCTCGACATTTCGTTACAGGGTAATCGTAGAGACGGCAATCTTGCTTCTAAGTTTCAGATTTTGGTGTGAACTCTCACAAAAAGTGGTGATTTTAATCTGAGCGTGGCGCGGCGCGCGGCGCAGCGGGCGGACCCGAGCGACGGTCCGATCCGCACCGGGGGCGGGCGGCTAGCGAAATCCGATTCTGCCGAAGGCCACGCTGAGTTCGCGTGCGTCTCCGGGCACCTTCACCGTGCCACTTGCCTCAAAACGCACAATGACCTCTGGACCGCGAATCGCCCCGTCGGGCACCTGGAACGCGGCCGAGAACGACGGCTGGCGGCGGTCGATCGTCACGCTGCCGAGTTCGGTCTCGCCGATCCGGACGGTGAGATTCAGCGCCGCGGCGGAGTCGTCCTGGGGACAGTAGCCTTCGAGGAAGAAGGTCTTTTTCGCGCCGGTCGGCGCTCCGAGCAGGAGGGAGGCGCGGCGGCTCATCCAGCGCATCCGATTGGCTTCCGGCGCATACCAGCCCTCCAGGAGCTCTGGGTTCCACTCGGTCTGGCCGGCCTCGATGAACTCGGGCCGCACGGTTATCCAGGCGGCGGGCAGCGAGGCCCGCACGCGGCCGGTGACATTGCGCAGCGTCTTCTCATCGAACCTGTAGACGACGCCGGTTCCAGCCTCCAGCGAGCGGGCCACCAACGACTTGGGCGCGATGTATGGGGTGATCGAACCGATCTCGGGTTCCGCGCCGACGGATTTTTCATCGCCCGGAAGCAGGTAGACCTGCTGCGATCCGAACAGGACGAACGGCTTGTCGAAGAAGCAGGACCAGAACAGATCGCGATCGAGCCCGGAAACGAAGACGCTCTTGCGCGGGTGCAACTGGATGGCGCGTTCGAGGCCCTCGACGAGGACGCGGATGCGCTGGCCGCGCTCAAACCGCCATCTTGTGACCGCCTGGTTGACCTCGGCGTTGAAGGCGAGGTGGATCGCAAGCGCCAGGACGAAGACCACCCGCACGGGCCAGCGCATCCTCCAGGCCAGGATTGCCGCGGCGGCCAGGACGAGCGCCAGACCTGGCGCGGCCGAGGCCAGGTAGTAGTCGGAGAAGTGATCCCTGAGAGGGAGGACGGGAGCGAGCACAGCCGAAAACCAGGCCACGCCGAACAGCGCGGCCCGGGCTTCGCCGTCTGCGCGTCCGGCGAGCAGTACGGCGGCGACGGTCGCGGCGATCGTCCAGGCGGCCCACACCCAGGCCGCGGCCGGCCACTCCGGCCGTTCCGGAAGCTGCCCGCCTGAGAGCGCGACGCCCCAATAGCGCAGATAGGTGTGAAGGATGGAGAGGTCCCAATGCCTGGCGTAGACGCCTTCGGCCGATCTTGATGCCCAGGCGATGTGCGCGGCGGCGTAGAGGATGCCGGCGGCCCAGAACGGCAGCGTCTTCGACCACAGGTCGCGGCGGTAGAGCAGCGCCCACGCCGTGAGGATGGCCGGCAGAACGACATTGATTTCGAGCACCCCGAAGCCTGGCAGGAAGACGGCCCAGGCCGCCGCCAGCCACCGCCGGCGCCCGCTGTCGGCGTAGGCGATGAAGGCCCGGAGCACGGCCAGAAACACGCACGAGATCAGGATCTGGTTGTAGGTGGAGAGCCAGGACATCGGCGTGGCCATGCCCGCGGCGACGAGCCAGGTCAGGCAGGCGAGGCATGCCGCGAGCCGGTTGCCGGCCAGCCGCAGCGCCAGGCTGAACAGAAGCAGCAGGCTGGCGGTCTGGGTCAGGGCCGCCACAAGGTGCATCGGACGCGGGTCGAGAAAGAAGAACTCAGTGCCCCAGACGAAGAAGAGGCGCTCGCTGATGGGCCGTATGGTTCCTTGCGCGAGCGGCGTCACCATGCCCCATACCCAGTCCGCGGGAGTCTGCAGCGTCCGGCGCATCTGCAACCAGGCGAAGTCGTCCTGTTGGAACCAGGTGCGCAGGCCGTCCCGGTAGAACCAGAACAGGAACGCCACCGGCGCCGCGCGCAGCAGGACGCCGAGCCAGAACTGCCTACTTCGCCACAAGGGACACCTGTGCGATGACGAGTCCGAGTTCCCGTGATTCGCCCGCCCGCGGCGGGATGGCTCTATCGAGCTCAAAATCGGCGATCAGCGCGGGCGATCCGAGGATCTCTTTGGGCACTTCCCACGCCGCGATCTGCTCGCCGGTTGTCGAAACCTGGAATGCCGGCAGCGCCGTGGCCCCGAACTTCGGGGTCACTCGCACGCCCAGCATCGGCCCGGCGACGGCCTCCGGCAGCGTGAACTTGAGTTCCAGCCGCGCTCCGCGCGCCGCGGCCTCCGGGGGCACGGCCAGGCTGACGGAGAAGTTCTTCGACGACCAGCGCCACGCACTCTGTTCGACGGCGTGCAATCCGCCGAGCAACTGGCTGGAGGCGGCGGGGTCGGCCATTGGGACGACGCTTGCCAGCGGGCTCTCTTCCTCGATGGTGGCCATCGGGTTCGGGTGCCGCTTGCGTTTGCAGGCCGGCGCCGCAACCAGCGCGAGCGCGGCCGTCAGGAGGATCAACTTTCGCATGGACGCACTTCAACCAGGCAATTATAGAAGGCCGGACTGCCGCCGATGTCGGTCAGCCGGTCTGAGATCAGCAAGTTGACGTTTTGCCTGTCCGGTGAAGACCTGGCCCAGCGGACCATCGGAGCGCGCACGACGCCGGGCCGGACGGTCGGCCCCACGCGGGCCGTCAGGCGCACGCGCCCGCGGGCGTTGAAGACCTCGACCTCCGCGCCGTCCGCGATTCCGCGAGGCGTCGCGTCATCGGGATGGAGTTCAAGCAAAGCCGTCTCGGCGTCGGTCTCCGGCTTGAAGCCGAAAGACGAGTTCAGGCTGTTGTGGTTCTTGCTGCTCACCAACTCGAGCGGGTAATCAGCCGGGGCGGCGGCGCCGAGCCGGCTCTCCGCCGGCGGCGCATAGTCGAGGGCGGCGCCGTCGAGGTCGCACTTGCCCGTGGGCGTCATGAACCCGCTTGCAAAGGGCAGCCGCGGCACGTTGAGCCGAATGGCATGCTGTGCTTCGAGCCGCTCGAGCGTGATGCCTTCCAGGTAGGGGTGGCGGCTCGAGATCGCCTGGCGGATCATGTCATCGTCGGAATCGTCGAAACATGGATCGTCGAAGCCCATGCGGCGCGCCAGGGATCGGAAGACTTCGGCGTTGGGCCGGCATTCGGCATAGGGGGTGAGCGCCGGGCGGGCCAGTTGGAGCCAGTAGTGGCCATAGGCGGAGTAGAGGTCGGAATGTTCGAGAAAGGTCGTCGCCGGCAGCAGGTAATCCGCGTAGTCGGCAGTGTCGGTTTGAAAGTGGTCGAGCACGACGGTGAACAGGTCCTCGCGGCCGAGGCCGGCCAGCACGCGGGCGCGGTCGGGGGCCATGGCCCCGGGATTGGAATTGTAGACGATGAGCGCCTTGATGGGAGGATCGAGGGACGCCGTGAGGATCCTGCCGATCCGGCTCATATTCAACTGCCGGGCCGGGCGGCCCAGCGCCACGGTTTGCAGGTCGGGCCGTTCGAGCGCGTCGCGGTCCAGGTGGAAGGCGCCCGAAGTGGACAACTGAGCGCCGCCGCCCGGACTTCGCCAGTGTCCGGCCACGGCCGGCAGCATCAGGATGGCGCGAACGGCGGCGCCGCCCTGCTGGCAGCGCTGCACGCCGTAGTTGAGCCGGATGGCCGCGGGTTTCGTCGTGGCGTATTCGCGCGCCAGGGAGACGATCTCGGCGGCTGGGATGCCGGTCAGATGTTCCACCCGTTCGGGGGGATACTGGGCGGCGCGCGAGGCCAGCGAATCGACGTTCAGCGTATGGGCGTTGAGATACCCGTTATCGGCCAGCGCATCCCGGAAGATCACGTGCAGGAGGCCCAGGGCGAGGGCGAGGTCGGAGCCAGGGTACGGGGCCAGGTGCCTGTCGGCGAGGGCGGCGGTGCGCGTCCTGATGGGGTCGATGACATACAGCCGCGCCCCGTTCCGCCTGGCTTCGACGATGAATGGCCACAGGTGCACGTTCGTCGCGTGGATGTTGGCGCCCCAGGCGATAATGAGCCTGGCGTGGGCAAAATCCTCGGTCGCCATGCCCAGCCTGTCGCCCAGCGTGCGATTGAGCGCCGCAGCGCCGGCGGAGGCGCAGATGGTCCTGTCCAGCCGGGAAGCGCCTAGCCGGTGGAAGAACCGCCGGTCCATCCCGGAGCCTTGCAGGAGGCCCATCGTGCCGGCGTAGGAGTAAGGCAGGACCGCTTCCGGTCCGGTCTCGGCGACGATGCGCCGGAGCCGGCTGGCAATCGCGTCCAGCGCTTCATCCCAGGAGACCGGCTCGAACCGGCCCTCCCCCTTGCGGCCCGTCCGGCGGAGCGGCCGGCTAAGCCGCGCGGGGCTGTATTGACGTTCGAGATAGCCGGCAACCTTGGCGCACAGGAACCCGCGCGTAATCGGGTGATCCGGGTCGCCTTGAATCCGCGCTGCCTTCCGGCCGTCGAGCTGAACCAGGAGTCCGCACGTATCCGGACAATCGAGCGCGCAAACCGAATGCAGCGTCTGGGGCACGTTTTCATGGTAACTGCCGCGCGCCGGCCGGCGTATTCTATGAGTGAGGCGTGACCCGATGGCCGCGAGATGGTTGCTGATGCTTTGTCTGGCCGGAGGAGTGTGGGGCCAGTCCGGGCAGATCAAGTTCGTGGGCGCGCCGGCGCCGGCTGCCGGCGGCGGTCGTGCCGGCCACGGCCACGGGGTTCACGGCGGAATCGGTTTCGGGCGAGTTCCGAGAATCGCCGGCGGCTGGGGATGGGGCGGCTGGGGGTGGTGGAATCCGGAGCCGCTGCGAGTGGTGATTCAATCGGAGCCTCAAAAGGAGAAGGAGGCGCCGGCCTATGTCACAAACAGCAACTATGTGCCTGAACGGCCGGCGCCACGGTTGACCGAGGTGGCTGCGGCGCCCGCCCTGCAGGTTCGCGCCGAGTGGAACGCCTGCGCCGTCACACTCAAGAGCGGCGAGCGCTTCGAGGGCGCCCAGTGCGCCGAGGTGGATGACACGGTTCTGGTCAAGTCGCACTCCGGCCGGCGATACAGGTTCAGCCGGGACCTTGTCGACGCGTTGAAGTGAGCTTCAATTCCAAAGGCTGAAGACCGCCCGGATCGCCTCGGGGTCGAAGGCGCGGCCGGATTCCGCGCTCAGCACTGCATGCACTTCGTCCAGCGTGCGGCCGTTGTGGTACGGCCGCTGGCTCGCCATCGCGTCGAGCGCGTCGGCGAGGCAAAGAATCCGGGCTTCGATCGGAATCCGCTCGCCCGCCAGTCCGTCCGGATATCCGCTGCCATCCCAACGTTCATGGTGGCAGCGGACGATCGAAGGAATGGGCTCGGGCACACCCGCCTCGGCCAGCCAGCGCTCCCCGTAGGCCGAGTGATCCTGGATCAACTCGTACTCCGCTGAGGTCAGCGGACCCGGACGGTGGAGCAACGCGGCAGGAATCAGCAGCTTGCCGACGTCGTGGAGCGATGCTGCCGTGACCAGGATGCGCAGCCGCACCGGTGGAAGTCCCATCCGCGCCCCGATGCCCCCGGCCAACTCGGCGGTTCTCCACTGATGCTCAATCGTGGAGCGGTCCAGGAGGCTCAGGCCGCGCGTCGATATCCGGATCGCCTCCACCACATTGGCCTCGCTCAACAGCGCGTCCCACCCGCCGACTGCATCGGCCAGGGCCGCGCTCGTGCGCATCCGCAGGCGCCGGTAGCGGGCGCGCTCATTCTCCTGAGGGTCGAACGCCTCACCAGGGACTGTCAGGCTTCGCGATAAACGTGCTTGGACCAGCAACGAAAACTCCCTGCCTCAGTCGCCTGGGCAATCAAGATCAAGAGCCAACCATTCCAGTACAGAATCGGCCGCGAAGCTGATTCTATAACACCTAAGGTGATTTTGCGAGAGTTTCCTCAAGCAAACTCTTAATCTTTGTGCGGTCCAGCGCGAGAATTCTCACCCCAATGCGGGGATTCACTCGGAAAAATCCTGTCTTCCACCCGGTTTCGGCGAAAAGATGAACTAAACTTAACAGAAGCTGAGGGTTAACCGTTCAACGGGGGCGCAAAGCAACACGCGCGGCCATCTGCCGATGGCCGCGCGTGCGAACGAATCCAATAACCGGGAGGCTCAGGCGCGCCGCCGTCTGAGCGTGAACAGCGCCAGCAGGCCCGCGCCGATGAGGGCGTAAGTGCCGGGTTCGGGGATGATCTCCTCCGGCGGTGAAGCCATTGTGGCGGCGTAGGAAACCGACCCCCCGGAGTAATTCATGCTGACGCGGACACTCGTCGGAGACGGGTCGAAAACGGCCAGCGGTCCGCTCAGATCCGGGAAGAAAGTCCCGGTATACAGCACGTCCAGGAAGTTTGCGCTCTGGGATACGATTTGTCCGACAGTCGCGGAAAAGGCGCCGACATTGGAGCCGAACAAGAGTGCATACACATTAATGTTGAGCAGGTCGACGACGCCGCCGCTGGCCGGCGTGAGGAACGGCACCGCCACATAATCGCCCGTCGCCGCGCCCGTCACCACGCCGGGCGTGAGGAGGATTGTGGGTGGCGGAGGGGTCGGATTGAAGATGAAGCCTGTCGGAGTGATCAGAGTGCTGTTAGCCAGGTTGGTGCCGTTCATCGACGAACCGACCGTGGCGAGCACGATCGATCCGTTGATTGGCGCGGCCGTCACTCCGGCCGCAAGCGAAACAATCAACGCTATTGCGATGAAGACCGTCCGTCTGGACATAAGCGATCACTCCTCCTAGCCTGCTGGCTCCACAATCTTCTTGTGTTTAGACTGCACGCGTACCGCCGAAACCGTTACGGTACTCATTGGGGTAAGTATGACTTCGTTCTAGGCCAAAGTCAAGTGAAAGTAATGGTACTTAGCGCGTTAGCCGCGCAGCGCGGCGGGCTTGCGATCGATCGCCCGGTGGCCCGGCGCCCCCGGAACGAAGAAATCCCGCCAGCTCAGCTTGAGGGCGGCCGCCATTGCAAGGCCGTATTCGCATCGTCCGATGTCGGCGGGCCCGTTATTGTTCGTGCCGAAGGCGAACTTGCAACCTTCGGCCTGGGCGGCTTGCAGAACGCGACGGCCGGGCAACTTGTACCGGTTGTTGATTTCGATTGCCACCTGGTTGGCTTTGGCGGCCCGGACCAGTTTCAGGATCCGCTCATCGGTCCAGAGCTCGTCGTAGCGGGCGGCGATCTGAGCGGGGATGAAGGTGGGATTCACGTAAATGTCGACCGGTTCGTTTTCGAGGATGCCGACGGCGCGAGCGACCAGGGTGTCCATGAATTCCTGCGGATCGGCGATCTCGCCGACCTCTTCCGCGATCCAGGTCCGCATGCGGCGGCCGCGATTGTCGGTCCAGGTCATCGAGTCGGTGAAAATGTAGTCGAACAGGCCCGCGGCCTGCGCCGAGAACATCTGGGTCCACTCGCGCCCTTCCGCCTGCATGGCGATAAAGCAGGGCTGGCCTCGCAGGGAGTCGACGAACTTGCTCGCGCTCTCGTTGTCCTGGATAGTGAACCCTTTGCCGCAATTGACGGCGACGCCGTAAAAGATGCCCTGGTAGCGGCCGTGCGCAAGCAGTTGCGGAAGAGTCAGGCCCGCCTTGAGGTGGGCATGATAATCGACCATGGGGATGTTGGCCGCCGCGAGCCTGAGAATGGCTTGGGCCACGTCGTCGGCGGGCGCGGGCCGGGCGGCATCCGGCGGCGGAGCGGCGTCATCGGGCAGCGGCCGGATGCGGACCGCCCGATAGAGCGCCTTGGACCCGGCGTCATGGCACTGCAGCGCGATGGTGCCCGAGGACAGCAGCCGTCCCCGCTCGGCCGCGTTCGCGGCGAGCAGCGGCGGATCCGGTTCGGTATACTCGCTCACCAGCATGCCGTTGAGCCGGACCTGGATGTTCTTGCCCCGCACCGCCAGGTTGAGCCTGAACCAGGCGTCGTCCGGAACAAGCTGCTTGTAGACGTTGCGGACTCCATAGAGGGAGCCGGTCTTCTTCCGCTCGACGTAGCCGCCCTCGCCGAGCGCGCTGCCGTTCACCTGGATTTCGAAGCCCTTCAGCGGCCAGCCCTCCTCCTGGTACTCGGTGTGGAAATAGACTCCGGAATTGGCGCGCGGCCTGGCCATGGCCTCGACTTCCAGTTCGAAGTTCTTGAAGACGTGGTTGCCGACCGGACCGGAATAGAATAGGTGGCTGCGCGGGCCGTCGGCTGAGAGGCAGCCCTCGGCGACCTTCCATGATGCCTTGTTCTCGCTGGGCGACCAGCCGGCCAGCGAGCGGCCGTCGAAGAGCGGGATCCACTTCTCGTCCACCGAGGATGCGGCTGCGAGGGCGGGAGCGGCGAGGATTGAGCGGCGAGTGATCGAGGATGCTGGCATTGGAACCGGACTCCGGGACCAGTGTACTGCAGCCGGATCAGTCTGCCAGACGGACGCGGCCCTGGGAGAGGCGGCGGACGAAATCGTAATCGCCGTCGAGGAAATCGTAGTCGGTGAGCGCGCCGGGATCTTCCCACCGGATCTGCTCGAACGCCTGGCTGCGGGGTTCGCCGTCGAACGCTTCGACAGCCAGGAACAACAGCGTGAGCGGGGGCCTGCCGGCCGAGGAGTGCTCGTAGCGCGCGATCTCGCGTCCCACCGTGGCTTCGATGCCCAGTTCCTCCCGCAATTCGCGTTTGAGCGCCTGGCGCGGCGACTCGCCGCGCTCGACCTTTCCGCCCGGAAACTCCCACTTGAGGCCGTGCCGGTCCTTCGCCTGGCGCTGGCCGATCAGGAACTTGCCGTCGCGCCGCAGAATCCCGGCGACGACGATGGTGGTGCGAGGCATTATGCGAGAATCGTTCAGGAAACTCCATTGTATAGCCAGCGGCTCCTGCACCACTTCCAGGCCGCGCGGCGGGCCGGCGAACTGCCGCCGCCGGCGATCGCGGTGACCGTGGAGAATCCCGCCTGCGGCGACATTCTGAAGCTGAGCGTGCTGGTCGAAGGCGGCCGGATCGCCGACGCGCGGTTTCTCGTGCGGGGTTGCACGGCGTCCATCGCTTGCGGTTCAGCGCTGGCCGACTGGTTGATCCAGGCCGACGTCGCGAATCTCAAGACCAGACCGGCGTCCGAAATCGCCGCCGCCGTGGAGGCGGAGGCCGGCGGGCTGCCGCAAGCGTCGAAGCACGCCGCGCAGTTGATGGCCGATGGCGTACTTGAACTGCTCAAGCGCCTCGATGTCTGAATCCGGCTGCTTCCGCGCCCGGATGGAACATGCGGCTGGTCACGGTCCTTCGCTCGCCTTCCGCCCGTTGCGCAAGGCCGTGGCGGCGTCCGGCAGCGCTCTGGCCCTGATGGCGCTCTCGCCGCTCAGCTCCACCTATTCCCGGGCGCGAACCATGTCGGGCGCGGCGAGGTCGAGTTCGGCGACGGGGATGATCCGGACGGGTCCGAAGGCCTCCAACTGCTTGGCGAACTCCTTGGCGTTGCCGACGGCCACGATCGTGAGTTTGCCGGGCTGGAGGAAGCTCGAGAAGTCCCTGGCGACGCGCTCCAGGGTGAGGCTCTCGACCAGTCCGGCGTAGTTGGGCCAGTAGTCGTCGCCAAGACCGTAGATGGCGGCGGAGAGCGTGCGCCCGGCGACGCCGCCGGCGGATTCGATGGAGAGCGCGAACGCGCCCGACGTGTAGGCCTTGGCCTCGTCGAACTCCTCGACTGTGGCGGGGTTGGCTTTGGCTTCCTTGAGCACGTCGAGCAGGAAGCCGATCGCCTGGGCGGTCTTTTCGGTGCGCGTGAACGTTTGCGCGGTGAACAGGCCAGCCTGGCGGTTGGGATCGAAGGACGAGCGGGCGCCGTAGGTGAGTCCTTCATTGGCGCGGAGCTTCATGTTGATGCGCGAATTGAAACTCCCGCCGACGATCTGATTGCCAAGGTTCAGCGCCGCATACTCCGGCACCGAGCGCTTCACGCCGAGGTGGCCGGCCACGATCTGCGTCTGGACCGCCGCGGGCATGTCCACGATGACCACCTGGTTGGACGGCGCGGGCGGCGCCGGCAGCGGGGCTTCGGGCCTGGCCTTGGACTCCCACTTGCCGAAGTACTTTTCGGCGACGGCGAAACCCTCTTCCGGCGAGACGTCTCCGGCGATGGCCAGCCAGGCGCGCTTGGGCCCGTAGTTCGCCTCGTAGAACCGGACGATGTCGGCGCGCGCGATGCTTCGCAGCGTGTCCGGAGTGCCGTCGCCGGGGTAGGCATACGGGTGGGTGCCGAGAATGGCCCGCGCCGCGACCATCGGCGCCAGGTACTCGGCGGAGGCGTAGTTGACCTGCAGGCTGGACTGCGCCTGGCGCATGTTCCGGTCCAGTTCAGCCTGGTCGAAGACCGGGTTCAGCAGGACGTCGCTCAGCAACTCGAAGCCAAGCGGCGCGTAGCTTTTCATGAAGGTCATCGAGATGGTGGCGACATCGTCGCCCGCCGCCGTGGAAAGACTGCCTCCGGCGTTGTCCACCGCCCGCGCTATGTCCTGCGCCTTGCGTGTCTTTGTTCCCTCGCGCAGCAGCGTGGCGGTCATGCCGGCGAGCCCCGCCTTGGAGGGCGGCGCATAGGCGCCGCCGGCCAGCACCTGCAGCGAGGCGGAGACCAGGGGGAGGCGGTGGTCCTGAACGACGTAGACCCGCAGCCCGTTGCCTAGCGTCTTCATGGCGGCTTTCGGGAAGGCGAACGGCCTGGGTGCGGAGGGCGGAGGCGGAGCCTGCCGGGAGGGTTTCTGTGCGTCGAGTCCGGTGGAGGTAAGCATCGTCATGGCAGCGAGGAGGGCGAAGGGCTTTTTCATGGCCGTTCCTCCTTAGTCCTTGTCTTCGTTGCCGGCCTTTGGCGCGGGCTGGATCCAGATCTTGGTCTGAGCGTTCTTCGCCAGGTAGATTCCGATCACGCGCTGCACATCGGCCGCGGTGACCCGGCGATACTTCTCCAACTCGAAGTTGTACAGGTTGGGGTCCCGCAACAGGACAGCGCAGCGCCCCAGGAAGTCGGCTTTCGATTGCACGCCCTCGCGGCCGGTGATGAAGGAGGCGATGGTCTTGTTTTTCGCCTTGGTCAGTTCCTCGTCCGAGACCGGCTTCTCAGCCATTTCTTTGAACGTGTATTCCAGGCTCGTGGCGACCTCTTTGACGTTCTTGCCCTGGTTGACCACGGCGCCGCCGAAAAAGACGGAAGGACCCTCGAGCGGGTTGGCCGACCCGAACGCGGAGACCGCGCTCTGCTCCTCGTAGACGAGGCGCTTGTAGAGCCGCGAACTCTGGCCGTCGCTGAGGATCGAACTGGCGATGTCGAGCGCGTAACTGTCGGGATGGCCCATCGGAGGCAGTTTGTAGCTCATGACCACCGCGTCCAGAGGTGCGTTCTCGTACTTGACCGTGAGCTCGCGAAGCGCGGTCTGCGCCGGTTCCTTGACGCTCACGCGCGGTACCGGCCTGCCCTTGGGAATCCCGGCGAAGTGCTTCTCGATGAGGGCGGCGGCTGCCTTCGAGTCGAAGTCCCCGACCGCGACGATGGTGGCGTTATTGGGAACGTAGTACAGGGCGTGGAAATCCCGGACGTCTTCGATGGACGCGGCGTTGAGGTCCGCCATCGAGCCGATCGGGATGTGCTTGTAAGGGTACACGGTGAAGGTGTTGGCGAAGACATCCTCCATGACGAGGCCATAGGGAGGATTCTCGAACCGCATCCGGCGTTCCTCCTTGACCACTTCCCGCTCCTTCCTGAAGTTCTCCTCGCTGACTTCGAGCGAAGCCATCCGGTCGGCTTCCAGCCAGATCATCCGCTCCAGGTAGTTGGCCGGAAACGTCTGCCAGTAGACGGTCACGTCGAAGGAGGTGTAAGCGTTCAGCACGCCGCCCGAGGCGCGGACGATCTTCATGTGCTCCTCGGGCCCGACGTTCTTCGATCCGCGGAACATCATGTGCTCGAACAGGTGAGCGAAGCCGGTGCGGCCGGCCTTCTCGTCCTTGGAGCCGACGTGATACCACACCTGCAAGTTCACAACGGGGCGGGATTTGTCCTCGGCGAGAACGATTCTGAGCCCGTTTTTCAGGGTGGCGGTGTGGAGCTTGAGCGGCGGCGGAGTGTCGGTGGCGGCGGCGCCCGTCGCGGCAGCGAGGCCGGCGGCGGCCAGGCGGAAAGCGAAATCCCTGCGCGAATTCGATGTCATAGGGTTGGCCGGAAGCTGATTTGGCAGCCTTGTCCTTGAGGCTAACAGACGGCGCGCGTTCAAATGTGTCACTTCCGGCTGGTTCTCTCAGGCGAAGAGCTCCGCGGCAGGCCGGATGCGAACCTCGGAGGGATGGATCCCCAGCGGGCGGCGCGACACCGCTTCATCCTCGGCCAGGATGTCGGGAGGTTTGGGCGAGTTGTAGCTCATCGGCGATGGCCGCTCGCCGAGGATAGCCGCTCCCAGTTCCTGCATGCCTTCACCGGCCATGACGATGCGCAGGCGGTCGGCGCGGAGATGGCGGGCGATGGCCGCGTTGACCTCTCCGGGCGTCAGGCGGCTCAGCTCGCGGCGAACGTAATCCGCGTAAGGCGGGATGCCGTGCCAGGCGCTGTCGATCGCGAAACCGAGCTCCTCTCCGCGGGTGCGCGCCAGCAGCAGGACGTGCTTGGAAAGGAAGCTGCGCGTCCGTTCAAACTCGGCTGCGGTGAGGCCGTCGCGCACAAGCCGGTCCACTTCGTGGAGGGCTAGGCGAAGGGCGAAGTGCGCGTGCCGGCGCTCGACGGGCCGGATCCATACTTCGAAGATCTCTCTGCTCCGGCAGAGATGCTGCTGGTTCTGGAGCGAGAACATTCCGCCGGGGAAGGTCTCGATGTAGGCGTAGTCGCCGTAGTTGAGGCCGCGAAGCTGCCGCATCCGGGTGAACAGCCGCCCGCTGCTCATTCGATGCTGGCCCAGACAGCTTGCCGCGAGCAGCAGCGCGGGATAGTCGGGATGCCCGCGGCGGACGGCAATGGGGTACCCGAATGAAATCGCCACGCCGCGCGAGGGCTTCTCGATCAGCAGGAGGGAACTCCTGAGCGGCTCGGCTGGAGCGGGAATGGGCGGCTGCGCGGCCGGCTTCAGCGGCAGCGACGCGAAATCGCGCACGACGCGGGAGTCAAAGCCCGGGGGGAATCCGCCCCCGAGTCCGATCATGAGGTTTTCCCGGGCGAATTGCGCCGCGTAGAACTCGCGCAGGCAGGCGAGCGTGAGCTTGCGCAGGCTCGCAACCGTGCCCGCGTTATGGCGCTCATACGGGTGGTCTCTGAATATTTCGCCGGCGAGAGCCTCCTTCGCGAGTTCCTCGTCGTTCTCCCCGCGCAGGGTCACCGCGAGCAGATTGACGGTATCGGAGCGAAGCCGCTCGAAATCGTCCTCGCGCCAGCCCGGATCCAGCAGCATCTGGCGCAGGATCTCATAGGCGGGTTCCAGGCACTCGGCCTGCGTGTGGATCCAGAAGGCGGTCATCTCCTTATCGACCGAACTGGTGACGGAGACCGCCATGGGGAAGAACGCGTCGAGGATCTGCTTGTAGGTCATTCTGCGGCTGCCGGCGCTGGCCAGCATCTGCGCAGTCATCCAGGCCTGGCCTTCGCGGCCCGGCGTGTCCCGGGCGGCGCCGGTCCGCCAGACCAGGCGCAGGCTCACCAGCGGCGAGCGGCAGGGCGAGAGGATCACCGGACCGCTCATGCGTTCTCCTCCTCGAGCGTGACGATCGTGCGGCCGTTCTCGACGAAAACACGGCGCGCGGCGCGGCGCAGATCTTCGGGCGCGAGCGCTTCGTAAAGGCGGTAGCGGGCATTGAGGCTCGCCGGGTCGCCGGTCAGGGCGGTGTAATGGGCGAGGCTGGCCGCGGCGGACTCGCAATCTTCAAGGCTGAGCGCGAACTGAGCGCGCAGGTGGCTGCGGGCCGCCTCAAAGCGGTCCGCATCGGCCGGGGCGGCGCCGAACGATTCGAGGCACTCCAGGATCGCGGTCAGGACGCTCCCGGCAGCCTCCGGCGCCTTCAACCTGGCGAACACGTTGAACAGGTAAGGGTCGATGTGATCTGGGGCGCTCGCCCACAACATGTCCGCGGATTGCTCCGCGATGACGAGCCGCTCATAGAGCGGCGAGCTCTCCGAGAAGCCCAGGCAGCCGATGAGCTCGAGCGCCGCCGAGTCCGGCTCTGTGACCGAAAACGCCGGCGCGCGGAAGGCCACGGCAATGTAGGGCAGTGTTCTGGCCGGCCAGGGGATGCGCGCCCGGCGCTGCGTTGTGCTCACCGGTTCGGCGGGGATGGCGCCGCGGTAGCCGCCGCGCGCCCAGCCGCCCCAATGGCGCTCCACCAGTGCCCCGGTCCAGACCGGATCGACATCGCCGGCGAGAATGAGCACAGTGTGCTCGGGCCGGTAGAACCGCTGGAAGAACAGCCGGCTGTAATCGTACATCTCCGGCAGGCGCTCGATGTCGCGCAGAAAACCCATCGTGGTGTGCTTGTAGGTGTGCACATCGAAGGCGGTATCTCGCAGCACCTCGAGCAGCTTGTTCAGCGGCTCGGCGCTGTCCTTGGCGTACTCGCCGAGAACCGCCAGCGCTTCGGTCCGGAAGGCCGCCTCGGAATAGGAGAGGTTGCGGAAGCGGTCGGCTTCCATCTCCAGCATGCGAGGCAGGTCCTCGCTGGCGAGCGTGGTGTGGTAAACGGTGCAATCGTCGTCTGTGTAGGCGTTAGAGGCGGCGCCGGTCTCCTGCAGAATCGCCTCATAGCGCTCGGGCGGGTAGGCGGGGGTGCCGCGGAACATCATGTGTTCGAAGAAATGCGCGAACCCGCTGCGTCCGGGCTCCACTTCATTGCGCGAACCGGCGCGGACGACGATGTAGAGCGAAGCCACGCCCCGGACCGGCATCGGCACGCACGCGACGCGGAGGCCGTTGGCAAGCTCCCGGATGTCGATCGGGTAAGGGAACACGTCAGGTCGCATGGCGGTGGTCAGGGCGTGTCCGGACACGCGAGCGGGCCGCGAGCCTCCTCGAGTTCGAGACCGGTTTCGAGCAGCCGCTCCTCGGCGTCGGCCGGGCCGACGAGTTGAATGCCCGCCGGGGCTTCGCCGCCTCCTCCCGGGAGCACGGGTACGGCAAGCGACGGAAGTCCGAGAATGTTGGCCGGAGCCACGACGCGGACGGCGTCCAGCAAGCCGATGGAGCCGCCGGGCGTTTCAAACCGGCGCTGCCGGTGCGGAAAGGCGGTTGTGCCGAAGCCGGGCAGAAGCAGCAGGGTGTGGCCGCCCATGCGATCGAGCAGTTCGCGGCGTATTTCGGTTCGGCGCCGCAGCACGGACTCGAGGTGATCCTGCGTGGGCGGCGACTGGCCGTCGGCGAGCGCGAGCAGTTCGAGTCCCGTCCAGGAGCAGTTGTGCTCGCGGCCGCCGATGAAAGCGCGGACCCCCGGAGCCGCCCAATCGATGAACAGGAACCGCCAGAGCTCGAACGCGCCGTCCAGCAGCCGGAAGTCGAGTTCCTCAACGATGTGGCCCTGCGTGGCCAGCAGCGCCGCCGCGCGGTCCACCGCATCGCGGCACCTGGCCTGGACGGGCGTCGGACCGCACTGCCGCAGGACCGCGATGCGGAGCGGCTCGGCACCGCGTTCCAGGGGAGCCGGCTCATGCGAGTACGGATCCCGCTCGTCCGGCCCTTCCAGGATGCGAAACAGCAGCGCGACGTCCTCCACCGTCCGCGCCATCGGACCGGCGGCGCCCATGAACCCGGCCGGCGGAACGATCTCCGGCCAATGTCCGGCGATGCTGATGCGGCCGGGGGTTGGCTTGAGGCCGGCGATGCCGCAGAAATGAGCGGGTTGGCGAATCGACCCGCCGCCGTCGCTTCCCACGCCGCCGGGCGACATGAAGGCCGCGATCGCAGCCGCCTCACCGCCGCTCGATCCGCCGGCGGTCCACAGCGGGTTCCACGGATTCGACGTCTTGCCGATCAACCGGTTGTCCGTCTCGTAGTTGTAGAGGAACTCGGGCGTGCTGGTCTTGCCGAGGAGGATCGCGCCCGCCGCCAACAGGCGCTCAACTGGCGCCGCATGCTTCCCGGCGGCGGAGCCGCGGCGGAGGAGGCTGCCGCAGTTGGTCACCCGGCCCGCGATATCGAACGAGTCCTTGATGGTCACAGGCACGCCGCAGAGGGCGCCCGGAGCATCCTCCCGAGCCAGCCTCCGCAGCGCTGCCTCCGCGGCGGCCAGCGCCTGCTCGGCGTACACCTCGATAAAGGCGTTCAGCTCAGCGTTTCGGCCCTCGATCCGGCGCAGCAGCGAGTCGACCAGTTCGACGGGCGAGAGCTTTCGCTGACGGATCAACTGGGCCATGCGCCCGAGAGACAGCCTGTGCGGCATCAGTTCAGGCTACCAGCCGGGCGAGCGGGCCGTGCGCTCGGAACCCGCTGGTAGAATCGGGATTGTGACCGCGATGACGTTTCAGGAGGCGCGGCGGACGGTGCTGGACCGGCTTGCCGGCGCGCCGGAACCGGCGCGCGAGCAAATCGCGCTGGACTCGGCGCTGGGCCGCGTCCTGGCGCTGCCATTGCGGGCCGACCGGGATGCCCCGGCGCTCGACAGAGCGATGCGGGACGGCTTCGCCGTGCGCGCGGCGGACCTGCCGGGCGAGTTGGATGTCATCGGAGAAGTCGCCGCGGGCGGGGTGTTCGAGGGACTCATCGCGCCAGGCCAGGCCGTCGAGATCATGACGGGCGCGCCGGTCCCGCGCGGGGCCAACGCCGTCGTGATGGTGGAGCATTGCCGGGTTGAGGGCTGCCGCGTCGAGTACTCGGAGAGCGTCGAGCCGGGACTCAACGTGAGCGCCCGTGGCACAGACTCGCGCTCCGGCGATATGCTGCTGCCGGCCGGGACCCGGATCCGCCCGCAGGAGATCGCGCTGCTCGCCTCCAACGGCGCGGTCGAGGTTCCCGTCTACAGCCAGCCGCGCGTGGCGATCCTCGCGACGGGCGACGAGCTTGTACCCGCCGGCGAGCGCCCCGAGCCGCATCAGATCCGCAACTCCAACAGTCACGCGCTGGCCGCCCAGGCGGCCCGCGCCGGCGCGGTGTCCTGGGTGCTGCCGGTGGCCCGCGATACCCTGGACGAGACCCTGCCGTTGCTGGAGTCGGCTTTCGATGCGGATCTGGTCCTGATCGCCGGCGGCGTGTCCGCGGGCAAGTACGACATCGTTGAAATCGCTTTGGCCCGGCTCGGCGGCGAGTTCCATTTCGACCGCGTTCTCATCCAGCCCGGACAACCGCTCGTCTTCGGTCATGCGCGCGGCAAACCGTTCTTCGGACTCCCGGGCAATCCGGCGTCCACGCTGATCTGTTTCGAGGTTTTCGCCCGGGCCGCCGTCGAAATACTGGCCGGGGTGGCCGCGCCCGCGTTGCCGCTCGGTTGGGCCAGGCTCTCGGCCGGATTCAGCCACAAGCCCGGCCTCACGCGCTTTCTCCCGGCCCGTCTCGACGGCCAGGGTTCGCTCGAGCCTGTCAAATGGTCCGGCTCGGGCGACATCCCTTCGCTGACCCGCGCCAACTGCTTCCTGGTGGCGGATCCCGACAAGGCGGTCTATGCCGCGGGCGAATGGATTCAGGTGCTGCAGGCATGAGCGGGCTCTCCCATTACGACAAGCGCGGGCGGGCCCGCATGGTGGATGTTTCCGGCAAGCCGAGCTCCAAGCGGACCGCGCGCGCCCGTGCCTACGTGCGGATGAAGCCGGAAGTGGCCGCCGCGCTGGCCGAGAATCCGAAGGGCGATCCGCTGGAGGTGGCGCGCGTCGCCGGAATCCTGGCCGCCAAGCGGACCGCCGAGTTGATTCCGATGTGCCACCCGCTGCCGCTGGCGCATGTGGGGATTACGGCGACGGTGGAAGCCGGCGGCGTGGCGATCGAAGCCACAACCTCGACCACGGCGGAAACCGGAGTCGAAATGGAGGCCATGACCGCGGCGGCGGTGGCCGCCCTCACCGTGTACGACATGACCAAGGCGCTCGACAAGGGCATCGTCATCGAGAGCGTCGAACTGCTGGAGAAGACCGGCGGGAAGAGCGGCCGCTACAGGAAGCCGCGGCCATGATCCGGACAGCCGTGCTGACCATCTCCGATTCCTGCTTTCGCGGAGAACGCGCCGACGTCTCCGGACCGGCCGTGGCGGCGCGGCTTGGTTCGGCCGGTTTCGACATCCGGCACACCGCGGTGCTGCCCGACGAGCGGGCCGAGATCGCCGCCGCCCTGCGCCGGTTGGCCGCCGACGGCGGAGTGGAAGCGGTTTTCACCACCGGGGGGACCGGCATGGCCGTCCGCGACGTGACGCCGGAAGCCACCCGCGACGTGCTGGAGCGCGAACTCCCCGGCTTCGGAGAATTGATGCGCGCCCACGGCTTGCGGTTCACGCGGCGAGCGGCGCTCTCGCGTGGCACGGCCGGAACCCGGAACACCTGTCTGATCGTGAACTTGCCGGGGTCGCCCGGCGGCGCGGCGCAGTCTCTGGATGCTATCTTGGACCTCGTGCCCCATGTGATCGAATTGCTGCGCGGCCACACGGCGCACAGCGAGGAAATGAAACGGAGCTGACGCCGCCGGCGTCATCGAATTAGGGGAATGCGGTTGAAACGAAGACGTTTTGCGAACGCCCTGCTGGCCGCCGCACCCGCCGCGTGGCTGGGCGCCCAGGAGCGCGTGCTCCCGGGCACGCCCGCCCCCAGAACCGCCAAATCGCCTACACCGCCGGGCACGCCCGCTCCCCGGCCCGCCGAACCGCTGGCCGAGGGACCCGTGATCCGCACGACCGTCAACGTCGTGCTGGTTCCGACCACCGTCACCGACAACAAGGGCAATGTCGTCAACGGACTCCAGCCGCAGGACTTTGAGCTCTTCGACAACGACAAACCGCAGCAGATCAACCGCGACGTGGCGTTTCTCCCTCTCTCAATGGTCATCTGCATTCAGCGCAGCGCCAACATCGAGGCCATCCTTCCCCGAATTCGCAAAATGGGCAATGTCATCCACGACCTGTTGGTCGGCCAGGATGGCGAGGTGGCCATCGTCAGCTTTGACCACCGCATCGAGACGCTGCAGGATTTCACGAACGATTCCGACCTGATCAACGCGGCCGTGGAAAAGCTGCGCGCCGGAGGCCAGAACTCACGGCTCAACGATTCGATTCAGCACGCCATCCGGATGCTGCGCGGCCGGCGCGACCGCCGGCGCGTCATCCTGCTGATCTCCGAGACGCTCGACCGCTCTTCCGAGGCGCGTGTGAAAGAGGTGGCCACCGAACTTCAGGTCCACAACGTCGACGTCTACACGC
>WBZO01002710.1_pt1 | contig 22323 bp, 23 predicted proteins | sample 5204261 | NCBI WGS metagenome assembly WBZO01 (sample SAMN12412400, study PRJNA552823) | activated sludge metagenome | isolation source: activated sludge from anammox sidestream of wastewater treatment plant... | place: USA: North Carolina | collected 2017-09 | reverse complement strand
TTGATCAGGCCGAGCGCGAACTCGCTCTTCGTCAGGTCGTAGGCCAGGTACGACCGCACCACGAACTGGCCGTTCATCGCGAAGAAGAAGGCGATGTTGCTCGCATACATCCAGCGGAACTGCTGGTGTTTCAGCGATGAGAACGCGCCCGCACGCGGGGCCGTTGGTACCTCGGTGAAGCGAGCCATTTGGTTAGCCTAGCAGGAAAGATCCTCAGGGAGCCCTGATCCGCCGCAGCCCCGCTAATTCCCGGGCAACGCCACGTCCTGCGAAATCCCCGTCTGCATCGACACCGTCACGACTGGACCTGGTGCGCCCTGGGGGATGAACGAGACCGAGTACGCCCCGGCATCAAGTTCGATGGCAAAGGCCCCTGCGGCGTCGCTGCGAGTGCGAGGACAGGGGTTCGGAGTGGTGGCAGAACAGGCAACCACCTCGACATCGGCCGCGGGCCTTCCATCGGGGTAGCTCACGATACCCAACACCCGCGATGGGCCTGCCGGGGCTGTTTCGATCGGGGGCTGAGGATTCGGCACCCCGGGGTCCACCGGAAGTGTTGCCGCCCCCTGATCGGGCGGTGGCGCGGCGGCTCCCGATGCCGGTTCCGGTCTTGCGACAACGTGGGGGCCCGCGCCGAGCTTCGTCCAGGTATTCGTCGATGGGGTGTACGCCCAGACATCTCCCGCTACTCCACCGTCCGGAGTGTAGCCGCCGTGCACGATCATGCGGCCGCGTGTCTCGTCCCAGACCGCGGTGTGAAACAGGCGGGCAGCGGGCGATTCACCGCTCACCTCGACGGCCGTCCACTGGTTGGCAGAGAGCGAGTAGCTCCATAGCCTGGAGCTGACCAGGGCATCCACGTTGTTCCACCCGGCGAACATGAGGATCGTGTCGCTGCCAGGCGGGTGGACCAACGTGGCATTCGAGAGCCTGGGCGGCAGTGGGCCAGAGGTTGCCATCCGCCTCCACGAACCATTCGAGGAATTGAACGCCCACAGGTCGTTGTATTCATCAAGACCGGAGTTGTCAGGCCGTTCCCAGCGGCCGCCGAACACGACCATTTCGTTCGTTTCTGCGATCCAGACCGCAGTGCTCTGTGCCCGTGGACCGGGCCCTTCCTTCGAACCGTCCGACGCGACAGACCAGTTCTGCGACGCCGGGTCGTACGCCCAGACGGATGAGTGGTACTGGTTCGCCCGCCCACCATAGACAAGGAGCCGGCTGCGTGACGTGTCCCACACAGTGGCGGAGCCCCAGAGCGATGGAGGCTGAGACGCGCCGCCGGGGAGAGACTGCCAGGTCCCCGCTGCCGCATCCAGCACCTTCGAGCCGAACGCGGCGTTTCGACCGCCGAGAACGTAGAGCTTCCTGCTGCCCGGATCCCAACCGCTCGCGGATTCTGCCGGTTCGCCGATCCCGGGTGCCGGCAATGCGGTCCAGGTTTCTGTCTCCAGGTTGAAGGCGGATATCCTCCCCTCGCCAACATCGCCATCGCACGCGCCAAGCGTCATCAGCGAATCCGTCGCTTCGTCAATCCACGCGGTATGGGCGTAGAGCCGTGCCGATTCCTTCGGGGCCGCGATCCGCGTCCACTTGCCGGGCGAGTGCGAGTAGCGCCAGACATCCGACAGAAAGAAGCAGGTCTGATTGCCTCCCCCGAAAACCAGCATCGCGTTCAAGTGCGGGTCCCAGGCGGCCGCGTGGCGGTCTCGGCCCGGCACCACGCCTTCGGCCTCGAGCTTCCAGAGGTCGGTTGCTGGTGAGTACGACCACAGGTCATCCAGCCGGCCACCGCCAAGCCCCGCGAAAATCCACAGCGCGTCCGCCTCGGTATTCCACACCGCCGAATGACGCAGTCGCCCCAGCGGGTGGCCGCCCGGAGTTGTAGCGAGCCTGGTCCAGACACCTTCCCTGGGCGCATACGCCCACAGATCGTTGTAGTTCGGGTCGGTCTGAAATCCGGTCCAGCCTCCGAAGACCAGCATCCGGTTGCGGACGGGATCCCACGTGGCCGTGTGGTTGTACCGCGGCGGTGGCCCGTTCGGCGCGCTGAGCTTCGTCCACTGGGCCGATACCGGGTCGAAGCTCCACAACCCATCGTCCCGGTCCTGGTAGTTGCCCGGTGTCCCGGCGAAAAGGAGCATCCGGTGGTTGTCGGTGTCCCACACGGCTGCCGCGTGCGCCCGGACGGGCCCTGCAGTGGAGAGGAGCCGCCACGCCCGATCGGCCGGACGGTACGCCCAAGTGTCGGATAGTACCCCTCTCCCACCTTCGCTCGCGCCACCGTGGACGATCATTTCTGAGGAGTCCGGGTTCCAGATGGCCGTGTGCGCGAATCGCCCGGGTGGTCCATCGGCAGCGATCAACTCGAAACGATTCCTCGCGGGATCGAAGGAGTACAGCTCAGAGCGTACGGTCCGGTCGTATCCGGCGTAGAGGAGGACTCTTCCTGCTTCGGGATCCCAGACCGTCGTCATCAGAAACCGAACTGGAGGGGCAACTCCGGTCAGAACCTCAGGTGCCGGCCCGGGTTCCGATGTGGAGCTCGCTGCAGGCTGCACCACTTGCCCCGGCGCAGTAGCGGGGGCTAACGGCGTTGGGTTGGGGTTCGCCCCGCCGCTGCAGGCGAGGAGGAACGTCCCGGCTGTGGCCAGGAGCAACCATGCGGCGCGAGACGGACGTTGGTCCATCGGCGGGAGTGTAGCACCGCCTCCATCCGCGCTACTGGTTCATCGCTATACTCACCTGCACCCCACGCTCAGGAGCACTCTCCATGGAATACCGCCATCTCGGCCGTTCGGGCCTCCAGGTTTCCGTCGTCGGCCTCGGCTGCAACAACTTCGGCATGCGCTGCGATTTCGACCAGTCCAAAGCCGTCGTCAACCAGGCTCTCGAAGCCGGCATCACCCTCTTCGATACCGCCGATGTCTACGGCGGCCAGGGCCGCTCCGAGGAGTTCCTCGGCAAGCTCCTCAAGGGCCACCGCCAGGATGTCGTCATCGCCACCAAGTTCGGCATGAAAATGGGCGAAGGCCCCCACAAGAGCGGCGGCTCCCGCAAGTACATCATGTCGGCCGTCGAAGACTCGCTCCGCCGCCTCGATACCGACTACATCGACCTCTACCAGATGCACCGCCCGGACCCCGAGACCCCGATCGAGGAGACCCTCCGCGCGCTCGATGACCTGGTCCGCTCGGGCAAGGTGCGCTACATCGGCAACTCGAACTACGCGGGCTGGCAGGCGGCCGAAGCCCACTACGTCGCCAGGCAGGCCAACCTCACGCCCTTCATCAGCGCCCAGAACGAGTACAACCTGCTCGACCGTCGCATCGAAGCCGAGCTCGTCCCGGCCTGCAACGCCTACGGCCTCCAGGTCCTGCCGTTCTTCCCGCTCGCCAGCGGCTTCCTCACCGGCAAGTACCGCCAGGGCCAGGACCTCCCCGCTGGCACCCGCCTCGCCAACGCGGGGCCCATGGCCGCCCGCGTCCTCACCGACAAGAACTACGAGATGCTCGGCAAGCTCGAAGCCTTCGCCGACGCCCGCGGCAAGACCATGCTCGACCTGGCCATCGGCTGGCTCGCGAGCCTCTCGCACGTCGGCAGCGTCATCGCGGGCGCGACGAAGCCGGAGCAGATCGACCAGAACGTGGCCGCCGGCGCATGGAGGCTCACCGCCGAGGAACTCGCGGAGGTCGACGCGATCAGCAAGCGGTAGGCGGCTGGTGGCTGGTGGCTGTTGGCCGTTCGCTGTTAGGCCTACGGAGTTTCGTCCCAGCGGGAAACCATGGTCGCGAACTGCCGGCGCACTTCATTGGCCCGTTCGCCCGTGAACGCCGAGAGCTCCGCGAGGCGGGACTCGAGGTAGTCGTTTGCCGAGCCGACGCTTGTCACGTCGTCGCTGGCCGCGGCTTCGAGGAAGAGCGCGGACGCAAGGACGCCCGGTCCAGCCGCGATGGCTGCCCGGGCGTCCTCTGGTGTTTCGAGTATGCGGTTGTAGATGCGGGAGAGCTGCCGGAGACGTGGGTCGCTGGCCATGCGCTCTCCCTGCGGCGCGTTAGCGGGTGGCTTCTTCGCGTGGAGTGGGCGGCTTGATCTTGCTGTAGCAGTTGCTGCAGTACACGGGCCGCTCGCCGCGCGGCACGAACGGGACTTCGGTCATCTGGCCGCACTCGGCGCAGCTCGCCGGGTGCATCTGGCGCGGCGTCTTCCCGCCGAAGCTGGCGAAGTTGCCGTAGCGCACGTACCCGTCGTTCTGCTCCAGGGTGCTCTGGCTCGAACGGCGCGCCGTCCGGCACGACTGGCAGCGCGTGGGCTCGTTCATCAGCCCCTTGTTGGCATAGAACTCCTGCTCGCCCGCGGTGAACACGAACATGGTGCCGCAATCGCGGCAGCTGATTTGCTTGTCGGCAAAGGCCAAGGGAAAAGGACTCCTGTTATCCGCACCATGCGGGACTCATCTTCCATGGTAGCAGATGGGGGAAGCGCGTTTGGGCTCTCAGTACCGCCCGCCCAGCTTGCGGTGGACCCAGCTGTACACGTCCACCGGCTTCACGCGGCTTCCTGTGCGTTGGTGTGGCGATTCGGAAATGGCACAAGGGTCTTTACATGGTTGAATTCTTCGGCGTTTTCCACCATCGTTGCACTCGCGCCTCGCGAGTAGCACGCGGTCGCCATTGGCGTCCGGGGCGTTGTCGGGACTGGTGTGTTGAGTCCAGCCGATGGTCGCTTGGACGCATTTGGCTGGGGCTGGCATCGCGGTGAGAGGCTCGCCAGGCCCGAGGTCCGACATGGTTGTTGGAGGTGCAATGTGCGAAGCTCCCTAAATGCAACGCTCCACTGGTCTCCGAGTCCGAGGTTGCCTCGATACGGCCTGATCGTCGCTGCAGCCCTGGGGCTACTTGCGGTCGGCTGGTTAGCGGTATTTGCGACCGACGGTCCCTCGGGAGCCGCCAACGTCCGCGAAATGAGAGCCAATGACTCCGAAAGCCTCGACTCGTATGGAGGCGACTGGATTCCGATTCTGTCGGCCGGGCGAGACTGGCGACTCCACCAGGCGGAACCCCTCGACACCAGTGGCCGATTCGCCGTTTTGGTCAGCCGGGAGCGGAAGTGGGCCGTCAATGTCATCGATTTGGAATCCGGTATCACGGTCGTGGAACTCGAGACGGGGTACCTGCCAGCGGCGCAGCTCATCGATGCCAACACGAAGCTCGTGGTCATCGACAACCTCCAGGGCTCCGACTTTCCGGAGGGCTATACGCGGACTGCCTCCGGGCTCGTCCCAAGGCTGATGGTTTTCGACCTGGCCGGGGGGATGGCCGAGCAGGTCCTCGAAGCACCACTGCCGGGTTACTCGACCAGCATGTACGGCTCCACCTTTGCCGTTGCTTCAGGCTTGCGCTCCGCATACTTCCTCGTCCGCACCTACCGAACAGAATTGCGCGAGTGCCAGGGAGGTGGCCTTGCGGAAGTTTGTGATCGTTACGAGTTGAGAGCATTTGATCTGGACACATGGGCGACCAGGTCAGTGGTGTCCGATCTGGGCCAGGGCTGCGGGTTGCCACTGTTGTCCGCGCTCGGGTCGAATGTCGCGGTCACGTGCTCGGCCAGCGGCGCGGCGTGGGTCGCCCAGTCCGGCGGGACCTGGCGGCAGTCGGCGATTGCACGCAGTGACGACCAGCCATCCAAGCCACAACAGGGATTCAGCCTCGCGCAGGCTGGATTCTCAGTGGATGGCACGCATGTTGCGCTCTTCGCCAACGGGACGGCTGAATACACCCCAGCCCAGGGCGCCAGCCGCCGCGTGCAGGCGGTCCCCGGCGGAAAGCGTGTGTTCCCCGGGGCGAAGGCAGTCCTGATGGACGGCGGGCGCAGGATAGTTGTTCCCTTCGCCACCGAGCCGACCGCTGAGGAGGCGGAAGGGCTCGCGGTGTTCGACGTGGCCTCAGGTCGCGTTGAGCGAGTGCTGGATATCGCGGATGCCTACGCCCTGCATGTCGTAGACTCGCGGAACCTGCTGGTCATCGGTGAAGCGGGAGTGGTCCTGAACGTAGACATCGAGTCGGGCGCCGCGGCCGAGGTTGGCTCGAGAAAGTTCCCGTTCAGTACCTTCACCGAATGAGGCACCCCCCACGGTTGCAGGCGGACGCCCGGCTCCCCGGGCCGCAAACCGTGTCGCCCCCTCAGTACCGCCCGCCCAGCTTGCGGTGGTCCCAGCTGTACACGTCCACCGGCTTCACCCGGATGACCACCCGCTTGCTCGCCACTTTGAGCGCGCCTTCCGGTGTCTCCGTCGGCGCCGGGATGCCGTTGTACTTCGCCCCCACCATCCCCATCACCTTCGCGCAGAACGGCGTGTCCTCGATGATCTCGGCGTCGCCTTCGATCACCAGCCCGCGCAGCTCCGCGTAGCCCTTCCCGGCCTCCAGCATGCACGTCATCTTCGGGTTCCGGCGCAGGTTCAGCACCTTCTGGCTCTTCGCGAACGTGGTGAAGTGCACCTCGCCATCGATGAGCACGTACCACATGGCTACCAGGTGCGGGTACCCCTTCGGACCGATCGACGCGATCTGGATCGTCCACCCGTCCTTCAGGAACTGGTCCTGCTCTTCGGGCGTGAAGGCGATGGCTGAGCGGCGGCTGGGCATGGGAGCGTCTCCTGCGGAGTAAGATTCGTGCGCACAGTAGAGCCGCTCCACGCGGCCGGGGCAAGGAGACGCACCAATGGCCAACTCGTTCGAACACGGGCACGGCGCCCGCGAAATCCAGGACCGCTTCGACACGCGCCGCCTCGCCGACGCCATCACCCGCACCACCCTTCACGCCACCCTCACCGACGGCGACCGCGCGTTCATCGAGCGCATGGACATGTTCTTCATCGCCACACAGGGCGCCAACGGCAACCTCGACTGTTCCTATAAGGGTGGCGAACCCGGCTTCATTCGCGTCATCGATGAGCACACCGTCGCCTTCCCCAACTACGACGGCAACGGCCAGTACATGACCACCGGCAACATTCTGGAGACCGGCAAGGTCGGCCTCCTTTTCATCGACTTCCAGAACCAGTGGCGCATGCGCCTCAACGGCACTGCCACCATCGACTTCGACGACCCGCTCAAGGCCGAGTGGCCCGAGGCCCAGTTCGTGGTCCGCGTCACCGCCGAGGAGGTCTTCCCCAACTGCCCGCGCTACATCCACAAGATGGAGCTGGTCGAACGCTCCGTGTTTGTGCCGAAGGCCGCCTGCGAAACGCCCGACCCCGACTGGAAGGACTACTTCGAAGACGCGCTCCCCGAGGACCAAAAGGCCCGCCGCGCCGCCCGGAAGAGCCAGGCATGAAGGACGGCCACCCCCACATCCCCGAGTTCGGCAAGAAGTTCGACCTCCGCAGCATCGACCCGGCCGAAACGAACGGCTACGCGAAGGAGGAGGCGGAAGCCGAGATCGCCGGCCTGCGCATCCGCATCAACGACCTCCAGGACAGGCTCTACGCCGACGAGCGCTACGCCGTGCTGGTCGTCCTCCAGGGCATCGACACGGCGGGCAAGGACAGCACGATCAACAGCGTCTTCCAGGAAGTCGGCCCGATCGGCTGCCAGGTCGCCAGCTTCAAGGTGCCGACCCCGGAAGAGCTCGCCCACGACTACCTCTGGCGCTACAAGAAGCAGCTGCCCGAGAAGGGCCACATCAAGATCTTCAACCGCTCCTACTACGAATCCGTCCTCGTCGAGCGCGTCAAGAAGATCGCCCCCAAGGACGTCTGGCAGCGCCGCTACCAGGACATCAACGAGTTCGAGGACTACCTGGTCCGCAACGGCACCGTCGTCATGAAGTTCTTCCTGGTCATCTCGAAGGACGAGCAGCGCGAACGCCTGCAGGAGCGCATCGACAACCCGCGCAAGCAGTGGAAGTTCCGCCTGGGCGACCTCGACGACCGCAAGCTCTGGGACGAGTACATCGAGGCGTTCGACGACGCCATCGAGCGCTGCAACACGAAGACTGCTCCGTGGCATGTCGTTCCCGCCAACAAGAAGTGGTACCGCGACATCGTCGTCGCCCGCGCGCTGATCGAGAAGCTCGAATCGCTCGACCTCCGCTACCCACCGGGCGACCCCGAATGCCTGGGCCTGAAGGTGGAATAGGGGGCGCCATCAGGGCGTCCGCCCCGCTCATTCCAGCGGGGGAGTGGGGATCCCGATCGGCGTCTTCGGCGGGGTGGGCGTCACCGTTGGGTCCAGGATCCTGGTCGGCGTTGGTTCCACGGTGGGTATGGGGGTTGAGGTTACCGTTGGGTCCGGGACCCTGGTTGGCGATGCCGTCGGGGTAGACGTTTGAGTTGGAGTCGGTATCGCGGTCGAGGTCGCCGTGGAGGGTGGCGTCGAAGCCGGCGGGAGCGTCGAGCCCGGGACGGTCGGCTCGGATGTTGGCGTCGGCGCCGGCGGTGGAGTCTCGAACGGCGGCGTTGCGGTCCCGGAGCCCCCGGTAACCGGGCTCTCGGTGGGAGCCGGTGGAAGCGTGGTCCCGGCGGGAGTCGCGGAAGGCGACTCGCCGGCCGTGGGGGACGGCGCGGTGGCCGTCGCCGCCGGAGATTCCTTGTCCGCAGCCAACGTAGCGATGGGCGGTGGGGTGGTGGGCGCCGGGGGTGCGGGATCGTGTCCGCCGAGGAGAGCAGCGGCTCCGGCGACGACGCCGAGGCTGGCGGCCGCAGCGGCGAGCATGCCCCACCAGGTGGACTTTGGCCCACGTGCGGGGGTGGCCGGCCGGGTTGGGCCGGGGATCTGCGGTGGAGGCACGGGGAGAGGGGTGGTGAAAGGGGCGGTGGGCAAACTGACCGCCTTGCCAATCCGACCCGGCGGCCGCTTCCCGGGGCGGCCGCCAGCGAGCTTGCCCCGGGGCCCGGTGGGCAACTCCGCCGGGAGAAGTGCGCCGGGGTCGGCAACGGCGCTGTAGATCCCCGGCAGGATGGGCCCTCCGCCGCCGCCAAGCGCGGGGGCATCGCCCGGACCGGTAAGTGCGCTTTCGATCTCGGAGTCAATGGCGCCGGAGGACAGTTCCGAAAGGAAGGCCCCGAGTGCCGGGGTTTCGACGCAGATGGCCGCGGAGCGCCCTGAGCGCGCCGCCCGGAAGACGGTGTGCCCCCAGGTGGCGAACTCCGGTTCGACGCGGAAGGCCGGGCGTTCGCGGACTTCCAAAACAGCGCCGAGGAGTGACCCGGGAACGCCATGCCGCGCCGTGTCCACCCCGTCGCCTTCGGGCGCCCGGAGGGGCCCCGCGAGCGCAGCGGCATGGAGCGGCTGCCACGCGGCGGGAGGCTCGCCGGAGTATCCGCGGGCGATGCCCACCGCCCGTTCGATGAGTGCCTCAATCGACAGGGAGCCCCCGCCCACGAGAGGCAGGCCGGCCGCGGCGCCAGCGGCGTAGCTATCGAAGCCGAACGCCATGGTGCGATGGAGCCGGTAGCCGAACCGTTCGTCGCCCCGGAGCAGGGTCGCGGCGACCTCCGGGGGCCACTGCCCGGTGGCGAGCGCGCGGACGCTCGCCACGGCGAAACGAGCGGCGAGCCGGAGCCGGTCACCTTCCGCATAGTCGCCGCAGAACTCGATCCGGCCGGGCCGGGGGCGGACGTAGATCCCCAGTGAGTCCGGGCCTTCGAGAAGGCGCGCGAGGACCGGGCCAAACGTGCGGGCGTAGCGTTCGGCGGCAGCGAGCGAGTCCGGCAGCGCAACGCTGATGTGGGTGGAGTACCCTTCGAGCCAGTAGCCGCCGTCGAGCGCGCGCTCGAGTTCGCGGCGCCCGGTAGCCGCCCATGCCGCCAGGGCATCGGCGAAGTCGCCCTCCGCCGGTACTGGCGGCGACGCCGTTTCCGCCTCCATGCCGTCCGCCGTCACCACCAGCCCCGACCGCAGCCGGTACGCGTTCAGGTCTCCGGGGTCGAGGCGCAATCCATCCAAGCGTAGGCCGTGGATCAGCCCGCGAAAATCCACCTGGCCTCCGTCCGCCCCGAGCACCCGGTACTCGTGCTCCGCGCCAACGAGCGAACCCGCGAGCGGTGCCCCCGCCGGTGTCCGCCAGTCCGGAAGCGGGCCACGTGGTCCCGCAGGCTGCGGCGACAGTGGTTTCATTGTGGGCCGGCCCCTCGGGAGCTGCGGTCCCTAATTGGACTTCGATGAGTTCAGGTTGGTCGCCTCTGTTGGTTCAGGGCCCGCCGCCCCGGGGTCGCCCCACCGTTCGGAGGTGTTGGACTTCGAGCCCTTCACCTTCGCGGCGTCCCCTGGCCCGAGGTCTCCCCCTGCGAGCCGGTCGATATTGGATTTCGACAGATTCAGATTGCTGGCCCGCTCGGCATCCTTCGTGCCTTCGTCCTTTCGTCTCTCCGTTTCGGCGTTGGGGCTATTGTCCTGCACGTACCCGGCGCCCCCCGCGGCCTGCTGAAGCCCCTCTTCGTCGATGGCGATAGCCCCGGCTCCGCCTGCGGTGGCGGCCCGCTGGACACCCTCCTCCCCGATGGCGATGGCTCCTCCCCCGGATTGTTGGCGCCCGGTGGCGCCTAAGGTCTCTTTCTCACCCACAGCTCGAGCCCTCTTTCCCTGCAATGCTGATGACTACGTCGAAGCATACGCCTGCAGCGCAAGGTCCCCGCCCCGCCGAACGCCGCCCTCACCTCTCCTGACAGCCTCCTGTCACCAGTCACCCCGCCACCCATCCCCGCGCCACTCAAAGCCGGGTACACTCGATCAATGGTCACCGCCCTCCCCGCCAGCTCCCCCGCACCCTTCGGGCTCATCGCCGACTACATCCCCACCGGCGACCAGCCCCAGGCCATCGAGAAGCTCGTCGAAGGCGTCAACCGCGGCGACCGCTACCAGACCCTCCTTGGTGTCACTGGCTCAGGCAAGACCTTCACCATGGCCAACGTCATCCAGCAGACCGGCCGCCCCGCGCTTGTCCTCGCCCACAACAAGACGCTCGCCGCCCAGCTCTGCTCCGAACTCAAGGAGTTCTTCCCCGAGAACGCTGTCGAGTACTTCGTCAGCTACTACGACTACTACCAGCCCGAGGCCTACATCCCCCGCACCGATACCTACATCGCCAAGGACGCGGATATCAACGAGGAGATCGACAAGCTCCGCCACGCCGCTACGCGCGCCCTCTTCCAGCGCCGCGACGTCATCATCGTGGCGAGCGTCAGCTGCATCTACGGCCTCGGCGAGCCCGCCCAGTACCAGGAGTTCGTCCTCTCCTTTAAGAAGGGCAAGCCCTTCAGCCGCCAGGACGCCGTCCGCCGCATGGTCTCGATGCAGTACGAACGCAACGACCAGAACGTCGTCCGCGGCAAGTTCCGCGTCCGCGGCGACTCGCTCACCATCCTCCCCAGCTACGACGAGCTCGCCGTCCGGGTGGACTTCTGGGGCGACGAAGTCGAACGCATCGTCGAACTCGACCCGCTCACCGGCGAGATCGTCGCTGAGCACGACGAGATCGACATCTACCCCGCGAAGCACTTCGTCACCACGGCCGACCGGATGGAGGGCGCCATCGCCGGCATCGAGAAGGAGCTCGAAGAGCAACTCGAAGTCTTCAAGCGCCAGGGCAAGATCCTCGAAGCCGCCCGCCTCGAAGAACGCACGCACTACGACATCGAGTCGCTGCGCGAGACCGGCTACTGCCCCGGCGTCGAGAACTACTCGCGCCACCTGCAGGCCCGCGAGCCCGGCTCGACGCCATGGTGCCTCCTCGACTACTTCCCCGACGACTGGCTCCTCTTCGTCGACGAGTCGCACATCACCCTGCCCCAGGTGCAGGGGCAGTTCTTCGGCGACCGGGCCCGCAAGCAAACGCTCGTCGAGTTCGGCTTCCGCCTGCCCAGCGCGCTCGACAACCGGCCCCTCACCTTCGAGGAGTTCGACCAGCACATCAACCAGGCCGTCTTCGTGAGCGCGACCCCCGCAGACTACGAAATCCAGCGCTCCACCCAGGTCGTCGAACAGGTCATCCGCCCCACGGGCCTCCTCGACCCCGAGATCGTCGTCAAGCCCACGAAGAACCAGGTCGATGACCTGATGGACGAGGTCCGGCTCGTCATCGATAAAGGCCAGCGCGCGCTGGTCACCACCCTCACCAAGAAGATGGCCGAGGACCTCGCCGACTACCTCAAGGAGATGGGCATCAAGACCCACTACCTCCACGCCGAGGTCGAAACGCTCGACCGCGTCGAGATCCTGCGCGACCTGCGCCTGGGCGTGTACGACGTCGTCGTCGGCATCAACCTCCTGCGCGAAGGCCTCGACCTCCCCGAGGTCTCCCTGGTTTGCATCCTCGATGCGGACAAGGAAGGCTACCTCCGCTCGAACCGCTCCCTGATCCAGACGATCGGCCGCGCCGCCCGCCACATCGAGGGCCGCGTCGTCATGTACGCCGACAAGGTCACGCTGAGCATGCAGAACGCCATCGACGAGACTTACCGGCGCCGCCGCATCCAGGAGGAGTACAACCGCGAGCACGGCATCGAAGCCGCCAGCATCACCAAGGCCGTCCGCGATATCACCGACCACGTGCGCATGCAGGCCGCCGAGGAAAAGGCCGAGTACGACGCCGGCGTCCCCGCCTCCATGCCGAAGGACGAGCTGCTCCGCATGGTGAAAGAGCTCGAAACCCAGATGAAGACGGCCGCGAAGAACCTCGAGTTCGAAAAGGCCGCCGCTCTGCGTGACAAGGTGGTCGAGCTCCGCCGCGAGCTCGTCGGCACCGACGCCGAGGAGCTGGCGGCGTTCGCGGCCGCCGCCGGCCGCAGCGGGCCGCTCCGTTTCGGCCGCAGCCAGGCTGGTGGCCGCGACCGTGGCCGCCGCTACCGCCGATAGCTACCTCCCCTTGCGACGGAGGCGTACCATCCGCATCCGTGCAGTTCGAGTGGGACGAATACAACGAAGGGCACATCGCCGCTCACGACGCGGGTCGGGACGAGTGCGAGTCCGTTTGGGATGATCCTCACCGGGTTGGAATTGGTGTCGCCCGGCGTAGTGGCGAGATCCGCCACGCGCTGTTAGGTCGTACCGAGGCGGGGCGCTTGTTGTATGTGGTGTACACTCTCAGGAGCGGAAGCGTGAGAGTTGTTACCGCCCGCGATGCTACCCGGTCAGAGCGACGGACCTATCGTCGCAACTACCAATGAACAAGACATCGAAATTTGCAACGAACCTGATCACGGTCCACAGCCTGGACGACATCCCCGACTTCGCCACGGAGGCGGAAGAGGCAGACTTCTGGGGCACCCACACCCTCAGCGACGAGCTCCTCGAACAGGCCTCGCATATCGAAGACCCGGTCCTCCCCCCCCCGGGCACTGCGTTCGGCCTCTCGCTCGGCTTTTCGGCAGAAGTTGCCCAGCGGCTGCGGGCCCTCGCAAGGAAGAAGCGCCTGGACTACGTCGCGATGACGCGCGCCTTCGTCATGGAACGCCTCTACGAAGAAGAGAGGCGCGAGGGCATCGTCGGCGACTCCCAGGCCTCATAACGCTCCGCTCCGGCGATCCTTCCCGCCAACCCCCGTCGCCGTGACACCCTCGCGTTCGCGTTTCCGTCTCCCATCCCCCACCATCCAGCTATGCGCATCCTCGGTATCGACCCCGGCCTGAACGTTACCGGCTACGGCGTCGTTGAAGTCGAACGCGACCGCTGCGTCTACATCCGCCACGGGGTCTTCCGCACCAAACCGGCGGATGCCAGGGTCGAACGCCTCCTCCAGCTCCGCGACGCGGTGCGCGCCATCGCCGGGGAGTACGCGGCCACGGCCGGGGCCATCGAAGCCGGCTTTGTCGGCCAGAACGTGCGCGCCGCCATGGCGCTGGGCGAAGCGCGCGCGGCGGCCCTCCTCGGGATGGCCGATGCCGGCCTCCAGGTGGCCGAGTACGCCCCCGCGCTCGTGAAGCAAACCGTCTCCGGATACGGCCGCGGCGAAAAGAGCCAGGTCGCCGAAATGGTCCGCCTGCAACTCGGCCTGAAGGCCACGCCCACCCCGGCCGATGCCGCCGATGCCCTCGCGGTGGCTATCACGCACTGGGCCCACGCCCGCCTTGCCACGCGCTGAACCGCGCCTTTCGCAACGCTTTTGATATGCCCCGGCAGGTAAACAGCGCACATCTTCGACCTCCAATGAGGTACGGTGATTCGTGCCGAATCCTTCCCAAGGAAGGAACGGGGGACCCACCATCTGGGGTGCATTGCGCGGTCCCGCGCATAGGCGACTTCCGACGCCGAACCCGTCAGCTAACCCCGCAGGCGTTCGGAGGGCGTCCTTTGGCCCTCCCTTCATTCCGTGAGCCACGCTCCAGAGTGCGTGGCTCGCCCGGTCACAAGGAGGATGCGCATGACCGTCTATTCAGGAACGTTTGCCCCAACCGCCGATGCCGCCGCGGTCGACCTCAAGGATCCCCTCGCCGAAGCGCGGGAGAAGCTCCGCCAGGCCGCCCGGCTCCCCTTCCACGCACACCAGCCCCATTCCTGGCAGACCTCGTTCCGCCAGTTCGTCACCGATGCCCGCGCCGATGTCAGGCGCCACATCTGGACGGCCGCCCTGCCCGATTCGCCTCTCAACATGGTCGAGAACCAGGAGCCCCGGCTCCTCTCGAAGATCGAGGGCCAGCGCGAGGAGCACGACGCCTTCGCCGCCCGCGCCGATGAACTCGTCTCCGAGGCGAGCGCTCCCGGCGAGGTGGACATCTGGAAAATGATCGAACTCGGCGAGAAGGCCATCCTGCTCGAAATGGCGCTCGCCCGCCACCACAACCGCCTCATGCAGCTGGTCTACGAGGCCACCCTGCGCGACCTCGGCGAGGCCGGGTAACAGCCCATCCCGCCAGTCCTGCGCGTATCTCGCGAGCCCCGGAGATGGGGCTCGCGGCGTGTCAGGCCGGTCCGGCCTCGAAGCCGGCTTCCGTATCCTCGCGCGGGGCCTCCGCGCCGCGGTTCCGGAGCACATAAGCGATCGGCAGGATGCCGGCGGTGTTCGCCAGCGCCAGCACCGGGATCATCTTGTACTGCTTCAGCTGGATCGCCCGCCGCACCGCCACGAGCTTCCAGGCGGTGTCCCAGATGACGAGCGGTAGGAGGGCTTTCGGCGGCCGGCGCTTACTCATGCCCGTGGCCCTGCCCTACGCGCCCGCTCACGGCCGCAGCTCCACGTTGTCCAGCAATCGCGTGTGCCCGAACTTCACCACCAGCGAAAGCAGCGCCGCGCCCTTCGCCACGCCCTGCACCTCCTGCAGGGTGGTGTCGTCGGCGAGCGAGATGTAGTCGATCTCGCCAAGCGGCTCGCTCTCAATCTGCGACCGCACCGTCCGCCTCAGCGTCTCGGCGTCGCGCATGCCGTTGTTCCAGAGGCTGCGAGCATGTTCGAGTGCCTGCTTCAGCACCGGCGCGGCGGCGCGCTGTTTCGGCGTCAGGTACACATTGCGCGAACTCATCGCCAGCCCGTCCGCCTCCCGCACGATCTCGCAGGGGACGATCTCGACGCCCAGGTCCAGGTCCCGGGTCATCCGCTGGATCACCCGCAGCTGCTGCGCGTCTTTCTTGCCGAAGTACGCCCGGTCCGGGCTGCTCGCGTTGAAGAGCTTCAGCACCACGGTGGTCACGCCCCGGAAGTGGCCCGGCCGCGAGGCGCCTTCGAGTGGCTGCGTCACGTCCTCCACGGAGACGTAGGTCTGGAACCCGGGCGGGTACATCTCCGCGGCCGAAGGCAGGTAGACCGCGTCCACCTCGGCGTCGCGGAGCAGGTTCAGGTCGCGTACCTCATCTCGCGGGTACTTCTCGAAGTCCTCGTTCGGGCCGAACTGGGTCGGGTTCACGAAGATGCTCACCACCACGTGCGCGTTTTCGCGCCGCGCCCGGTGCACCAGGTCCAGGTGACCTTCGTGCAGGTATCCCATGGTGGGCACCAGCCCCAGCGGCCCCGGGTGCGCCGCCCGCCAGTGCCGCATCGCTGCCGGCGTCGTCAGGATCGCCGGCGCCGGCTTGAGCGGCGGGTCGGGCGTGATCACGATGTAATCAGAGTCTGTCGGGGCATGGGCCATTTGCTTCTTCCCGCCTCCAGGGGGAGCGGCGGCGCCTTCCCTGCACCGCCGCCGGGTGTCGTCCGCTGCTAGCGGACCTGCGCGAGTTCGGTCAGCGTCGAATCGTCCATCTCGAAGCTGTGTTCCGCGGTCGGGAACGCGGCCGATTCAACCTCGCCGATGTATGCCCGCACGGCTTCGCGGATCGTTTCGCCGAGGACGGCGTAGCGCTTGGCGTGCCGCAGGGTCCGCTGGTCGTCGTAGATCCCGAGGAGGTCGTGGAACACCTGCACCTGCGCATCGCAGTGCGGGCCCGCGCCGATCCCGATCGTCGGGATCGAGACGCGCTCGGTCACCATCCGGGCGAGCGGTGCCGGGATCGTCTCCAGGACGACGGCAAACGCGCCCGCTTCTTCGAGTGCCCGAGCATCGTTCAGCAGCTTGGCGGCAGCCGCCGGGGTCTTGCCCTGCACCTTGTGCCCGCCGAACTGGTTCACCGATTGCGGCGTGAGCCCCAGGTGTCCCATCACGGGGATGCCGGCCTCGACCATCCGCCGCACCAGCGGGGCGACGTGGCTGCCGCCCTCGAGCTTCACGGCGGTCGCGCCGCCTTCCTTCAGCAGCCGCCCGGCGTTCCGCATCGCCTCGTTCGGGTCGGCCTGGTAGCTCATGAACGGCATGTCGGCGACCACGATCGCCTTCTCGGTCGCCCGCACCACCGCGCGCGTGTGATAGACAATGTCCTCCATCGTTACCGGTACCGTCGAGTCGTATCCGAGCACGACGCTCCCGAGCGAGTCGCCCACGAGGATGACGGGGATGCCCGCCTGTTCCACGAGCCGGGCCGAGGGGTAGTCATAGGCCGTGATCATTGCGAAACGCTGTCCCGCGGCCTTCCAGTCCTTCAGTTTGTGAATCGAAATGCGTCCCACTGTCCCATTCCCTTCCGTGCGCTAGTGGGCTGCGACCGCTTCCCGCGGGTTGTGCGAGAAGCCATCGCCATAGCTCGTCCGCTTGATGCGGTTGAACGCATCCACATAGACCATCCGCGGCGTGAGTTCGCGCGCTTCGGCTTCGGTCAGTTGCTGGTAGGCGATGATGATGACGATGTCGCCCCGGTGGACCAGGTGGGCGGCCGCCCCGTTGATGCACACTTCGCCCGATCCCCGTTCGCCCTTGATGGCGTAGGTCTCGAGCCGGGCCCCATTGGTGACGTCGACGACGTGCACTTTTTCGTACGGCAGGATCCCGGCCCCATCCATGAGGTCCGGGTCCAGGGTGATCGACCCTTCGTAATCAAGGTTCGCTTCGGTGACGGTGGCGCGGTGGATCTTGCCACTCATCATGGTTCGCACGGATGCTTCCCCCTCGGCCCCTTCACAAAACAAACCCCGCTCGGCGGGAGCGGGGCACACAAGGGGTGAACGGGGTGGGGCGCCAATACGCCCGGTTCCTGCTCAACGGCCTTGTCCGTACCGGCCACTCAGGGTCCAGGCGGACGACGTTTCGCGCGAGGGCTATCAAGCTCGCCTTCCCGAAGGATAGACGGCACCTTGATCCTAGAACTCCTGCGGGGGTTGTCAATCCATTTTCACGTTTGGGCCGGATGTTTCGCATTTCCCGGCCCCGCGATCGCCGCTATTCGACCGTGACCGTGCCCCGCATCGTGTCTGGATGGATGGAACAGACCACCGCGTACGTCCCCGCCGAGGGGAACGTCAGCGTGTAGCTCCCGGCCTTCACCGGGTTGCCGCTCGAATAGCCGAGCGCATCCACCGCCACGTCGTGAAAGTCGTTTCCGCTCCACGCCCAGGTGACCGAACCACCCGGCGCGATGGCGACCTTCGCCGGCGACCAGAAGAACCGCGCTGAACCGCTGACGCCGACCGTCGCGCTCATCGGGTTGGTGGCGGGCGGTGGCGGAGGAGGGGTCGGGGCGGCAGGCTGCGGCGAGTCCCCGGTTGGCGTCGGTTCCGTGTGCTGGGTGATCGGCGTGACTGCTTCGACCGCGGGCGTGGGTGTGGCGGTCGCCGTGGCGGACGGCGTCAGGCTCTCCGGCGTTGCCGTCGGTGAAGTCTCCGGTGTCACTGCCGTTTGGGTGGGTATTGCCGTCGCGGTGGCCGTGGGGGCCGGCGGCTCGGAGCCGTCTCCCCCTCCACCGCAGGCGGTGAAGGCAAGCGTGGCGGCCGCGAAGGCGGCGATGATGACTCGATGCATGGCGGGTCCCTGCCTGGTGCGCGCCCATGGGCGCCGGGGGGTGGGCAATCGAAAGGGGGGACCTGCGCCTCGTCGGCGCCGATTCCCCCCCTCTGCTGCTGGTCCGCGGTTAGCGGCGCGTTGCGTAGGTAGCCGCGGCCGTCGCCCCCATCGCCAGCGCAATCGCGCCCGCGATGAAGATGATGCCGCTCGTGCCGGACTGTTGCGCCGGCGCAACCAGGCTATCGCCCGTGTTCGGCGCGCCCGGGGCACCCGAGGTCACGTTGATCTTCCCCATCATCCCCTGCGAGGCATGGAGGATGCACGCGAACGTGTACGTGCCCGCCTTCGACATCGTGAACGATGCCTTCTGGCCGTCAGGGAACTCCAGGCCCAGCATCGGACTGGCGATGAACTTCGTCCCGTCGACTTTCACGCCGGCCGAGTAGTTGATGCCCGATGCGAACGGGTCCCACGCAGCCAGCTCCGGCGGAGGCGGCCCGGCAAGGTCCACTCCCGGCGGGAGGAACGCGACATCATGCGGCGTGTGCACGTTCGAAACGAACTCCACTTGGTCGTTGATGCCGACGTTCAGCGTCCCCGGGAAGAACTGCATGACATCGCCGACCATGAGGTCGTTCGCGGTCGAGATCATGAGGGTGTACTTCTTGCCGCCGCCGGCCTTCGAAGAGATGGCGACAGGCTTGGCCGCGGCCGCGCCGGCAGCCGCCTTCAGCTCGGCGATCTGCGAGGCGTAGTCCGACTTACCGCGGGCGTCGATCGATGCCTGGTTGTCCTGCTCGCCGATGCCCGGGCCCTGGACATACACCTTGCCCGTCATGAACGGGTGGATGAAGCAGAAGTAGTCGTAGGTGCCCTCGCTCGTGAACTTCACCGAGAACTCGGGACCGTTCGGCCCGAACACCAGGCCGGAGTTCACAAAGCCGGTACCGTCGTAGTCGACGACGGCGTCATCCGGGTTGGTCGGCTCTTCCGGGTTGCCCTGGATTTCGCCGAACGTCACCGAGTGTGGCTCGTCCCACGGGAACGACCACGTGATCGTGTCGCCCGCGCGGACGTACACCGAGCCGGGCAAGAAGGTGTTGACGGCGTAACCGGTCTCGCCATCGCCGGCACGCACTTTCAGCGTGACAGCGGCAGCCTGGGCGGAGTTTCCTGTCGAGGCGAAGACGGCCACCATCGCCAGGGCAAGGGCTGGCAATGCCAGCAAGACTTTTCTCATGTTCCGGTGCTCCCTCCGGGGATTTGGGTTAAGACCCTTTGCGAACCTACTCCCCCGGGGGTGCCGGTTCAATACTGTTACTGTGACCTTAATCACATTCCCTTGCCGAACTCATCCTTAGGTCGCACGCGCCCGCGCGGGGGCCATGACAGGCACGCATCGAGCGCCCGGCATCGCCCTACTTCCGCCGCCACTCCCGGGCTGAGGGCACACCCTTCAGCCCGGCCGCCAGCGTCACGCTTCGCACGACTGCCTGTTCCACGGCCTGCGCCGCCAGCGTGCCGATGAGCAACAGGTCGTGCGGCTTCGCTTCGAGCTTCCCCATCGACACCGCGAACGCGATGTCGCCGTCCCCGTTGGTGTGCGCCGGGACCACTGCGCGGGCGAACCCGTCGTGGGCGTGGGCCGCGACACGTTGCAACTGGTGCGGTTCGAGCGCGGCGTTCGTGGCCACGCAGATCAGCGTGGTGTTCTGCATGAGCGCGTCCATCTGGGCGGTCCTGCGCTCCAGCGCCTCGGGGATGGTCACAAACTCCCCCGCTTCGCCCCTTGGGCCGGCGATGCACTCGCCCGTGCCGGGGTCGAACACCGCGCCCACGGCGTTGGTCACCGCCAGCGCACCGACCACGATCCCGCGCAGCCCCAGCAGGCTCGCCGTCCCGGTGCCGCCTTTGAGCGCGAATTCCGCCCCCAACAGTTTCGCGACGGTCGCGCCCGTCCCGGCCCCCACGGAACCCTCGGCCACGGCGCCACGCCGCGCCCGCACCGCCGCCAGGTAGCCCTCCCGCGCCCCCGGGTGGGCGTTGGGGTCCCCCAGTCCCAGGTCGTACAGCACCGCGGCAGTGACGATCGGGACCTTTCGCGCAGCCGTCGGGAAGCCGATATCGTGTTCGCTGCACCACCGCATCACGCCGTCCGCCGCCGCCAGCCCGAAGGCGCTCCCCCCGGTGAAGAGGACCGCGTGGCAGCGCCGCACCATGTTCGGCAGCGCGAGCACGTCAGTCTCGCGCGTGCCCGGCGCCCCGCCTCGCGCGTCTACGGCGGCGGCCGTCGCCTCGGGGCAGAGGATCACCGTACACCCGGTCGCGTTCCGCCTGTCGGTGTAGTGACCCACGCGGATGCCCGGGACATCGGTGATCGCGTTGCGCGGCCCATGGGCGAAAGTCGTCATCTCACGGCCGCCGGCCGGCTGTCCGCCGCGCATCCACGTACGACATCAGGAAGCCACGCGCGATCCCGCAGAGGTCGGCGGTGATGTCCGCCAGCGTGGTCGCGTCGCCCTCTCCGGTCCCGAAGCTCGATGCGGTGGTCTCCCCCTCCGCGTCGACCCCGGCGACCCAGCACTGGTCGGGCACGTGCCGCCGATCCAGGCCCGGGATCAGCAGCATGGGGTTTCCCGTCTCCGCGGCGGCGACCAGCCCTGTCAGCTCGCCCAGGTCGGGCTGCGCCCGCAGCGCGCGCGCCCACTCCAGCGCGTCTCCATCGAGCGACAGTTCGCGGATGGTCTGTTCCGGCGTGAGCGTGGCCGCCTGCTGGATGAAGCCCCGCCATTCGGCGACGCCCGGCAGCGGCCGCAGCAGCGATCGCGCCACCGTGTAGCGCCGGTCCGAGAGTGCGCCCCAGACGGCCACCAGCCGCCGGCAGGCTTCCGCCAGTTCCTGCCCGATGAGCCCCGCCAGGATCGCCCGGTCGCCAGCCTCGGCGAAGACGAGCCGCCCCAGGGCGGCATCCGCTGCCATCTGCGGCTTGCGCACCGCCGAGCGAGCGTATGCCTCCACGAACTCCAGTTCGCCCATGTTGCCGGGGTAGCTGGCCGGGTCCACGCGCGGATTGTCGAGTCTCCAGGGGGGATTGTCGATTACGCGGGCCAGAGCGCTTCCCGGATGGCCGCCGCGATCGGCGAGCTCCCCGCAGCCTGCCGCATGCCCTTCTCCACCCGGCTCGCGCTCAGCTTCAGGTGTGCCGTCGCCGCGTCATCGCCGAGTGTCTCGATGAGCTTGCGCGGCAATTCGAGCAGCTCCTCGATGCCCCACAGGATCCCCAGCACGTCGACCAGGTCCACCGTTGCCGCTGCCTCCTGGCCCCGCGCACGCGCATACGCCGCGGCCAGCGCCCGCCGCCCAGCAGCCTCGATCCCCGAGGTCAGCAGGAACGCCGCGACATCGAACAACTGCGGGCCATAGCCGGCCTTCCCGAAGTCGGTCAGCCAGGCCTGCCCGCTGGCCAGGAGGATGTTGCCGGCGGTCGCGTCGCGGTGGGCCAGGCCGAACGGGCTCGCCCAGAGTGCCTCTCGCGCGCGCAGGAGCGGCTCCCGGGCCCGTTCCCGCTCGTCGGCCGTGAACCCGAGCCGGTGCAGTGGGACCTCCTCGGGCGGGTAGAGGTCCCCCGGCGCGCAGCCCCAGTCCAGCCCTTCCCGGATCGGCAGGGCGTGGAGGGCCGCCAGCGCTTCGATGGCGGCCTCGGCTGCTCCCGGCGGTGGCACCAGCTGCAGCGCGGTCACGCCCTCGGGCTCGCTCTCCACCGTCGCCTTACCCGCGAAACCCAGGAGTACCGGCATGTGGGGGAAGCGGGCGTTCCCGAGCGCCTCCATCACCGCCGCGTGGTTGGCCCCCTCCTCCGGGTCGAGCGGGCACCGCACGATGACCGCCTGCCTCCTGGCCGCTGCGGCGATGTGCCACCGCTCGGGCGACCCCGGCAGGTCTCCCAGCGGCTCGATCTCGAACGGCGTGTCTCCAGGCAGGAGCAGGATGCGCAACACCGCTACCGGGTCAGCAATCACGAAGTCACCCTCCGCGTCCGGGCCCTCGGCTGGCACTTCGGGCAGAAATGAGTTGCCCGCCCC
>WBZO01002708.1_pt1 | contig 22326 bp, 19 predicted proteins | sample 5204261 | NCBI WGS metagenome assembly WBZO01 (sample SAMN12412400, study PRJNA552823) | activated sludge metagenome | isolation source: activated sludge from anammox sidestream of wastewater treatment plant... | place: USA: North Carolina | collected 2017-09 | reverse complement strand
GGTGGTCAACGGCCTGTGGCTCGAAGGACGCGCGGGCCGTCCCGCGGCGCGCCCCTTCGAGCGCGTGCTGAGCGCCGACGAAACGGTCGCGGGGCTGGCGCGGCGCGCCGGCATCGAGTCGCACCCGCTCGCCGCGGAGCCCGGCGCCGACGATCCCGCCTTGCAGCGGGCGGGCGATGCGCTCGCCGGATCGGGCGCCCTGCTGCTCGTGCCCGAGTTCTGGCGACGCGCCGTGGGCGACGGCGACGAACCGGGCTGGGCGCAGGCCTGGCGGGCCTTCGATCGCTGGTTCGAGGCGCTGTTCGCGGCCAACCCGCGGCTGGCCGCGAGCGGCATACGGCTGGTGCTGACCGGCGAGCGCAGCACGATCGAACTGCTCGGCCTGCCCGCCGATCGCTGGAAGCCGTGGCGCCGTCTCGCGCTCGCGGCACTGCTGCGCGAGGACGCGTGATCACGGTCCGCGAAGTGCCGCAGGCAGCGCTCGGTCGCCTGCTGGCCGCCGGCGTGCACCCGGTGATGGCGCGGCTGCTGGCCGCCCGCGGCGTCGACGACGCGCGGGCGATCTCGCATGATCTCGCGGGCCTGGCGGCGCCCGACTCGATGAAGGGGCTGGCCCACGCTGCGGGCCTGCTCGCCGACGCGATCGCGCGCGGTGAGCGGATCTGCGTGGTGGCCGACTACGACTGCGACGGCGCGACCGCCTGCGCGGTGGCGATCCGCGGCCTCAGGGCGCTCGGCGCTGCGCACGCGCAGGTCGATTACATCGTGCCGAACCGCTTCGAGCACGGCTACGGCCTCACGCCGCCGGTGGTCGCGCTGGCCGCCGCTCATCCGCGCCTCGGCCGCCCCGACTGGCTGCTCACCGTGGACGCCGGGATCGCGAGTCACGACGGGGTCGCGGCAGCGCACGCCGCCGGCATGCGCGTGATCGTCACCGACCATCACCTGCCGGGTGCGACGCTGCCGCCGGCCGAGGCGATCGTGGATCCGAACCAGCCCGGCTGTGCGTTCCCCAGCAAGCACCTGGCCGGCGTCGGCGTGATGTTCTACCTGCTGCTCGCGCTGCGCGCGCAGTGGCGCCGTCGCGACCCCTCGAGCCCGGCGGCGCGCGCGCCGCTGCAGCGACTGCTCGATCTGGTCGCGCTGGGCACCGTAGCCGATCTGGTGCGGCTCGACGCGAACAACCGGTTGCTGGTGGCGGCCGGGCTGCAACGGATCCGCTCTGGCGCGGCCTGCGCCGGCGTGCGCGCCCTGCTGCGGGTGGCCGGCCGCGACGAGCGACGCGCGGGCAGCGGCGATCTCGGCTTCGCGGTGGGCCCGCGGGTGAACGCGGCCGGTCGCCTCGCCGACATCTCGATCGGCATCGAGTGCCTGCTCGCCGACGACCCGGCGCGTGCGGCCGAACTGGCTGCCGCGCTCGATGCGATCAACCGCGAGCGCCGCGGCATCGAGGCGGCGATGCGCGAGCAGGCGCTCGCCGCGCTCGACGCGCTGCCCGAGCCCGCCGCGGACCGCAAATCGGTGGTGCTGCATCGCGAGGGCTGGCACGAAGGGCTCGTCGGCCTCGTCGCCAGCCGCGTGAAGGAACACGTGAACCGGCCGGTCTTCGCGCTGGCGGCCGCCGCGTCCGATCCGTCGCTGCTGCGCGGCTCGGGGCGTTCGATTCCCGGCGTGCACCTGCGTGACGTGCTCGACCTGGTCGACAAGCTCGCGCCCGGTCTCCTGCTGCGCTTCGGCGGCCACGCGATGGCCGCGGGACTGACGCTGCGCGCCGCGCAACTCGGCGAATTCGCGGCGCTGCTCGAGCGCGCGGTCGGCGAATTCGCCGATCCGTCGTGTTTCTCGGCATCCCTGCCCACCGACGGCCCGCTGGCCGCCGGCGAGATCGACCTGCCGCTGGTCGACGCGATCGAGGCCGAGGTCTGGGGCCAGGGCTTCGCGCCGCCGCTGTTCTGCGGCGAGTTCGCGGTGGCGCGCCAGTCGATCGTCGCCGGCCGCCACCTGCGCGCGCAGTTGCGCACGGGCGCGGCGCGGCCGCTGGACGCGATCGCGTTCGGCCGCGTCGAGCCGCTGCCCTCGGCGGCACGCATCGCCTATCGGCTGATGCGCGACGAGTACCAGGGACTCGCCAGCGTGCGCCTGGTCGTCGAGGCAGTCGAGCCGGTATAATTTTCGGTTTTACCGAAGGATCATCGCCCCCATGGAAGCCGAGCGCCTCAACCAACTCGAATCGCTGGTCGACGACCTTCGCCGGCGCGTCGGCGAGCTCCGGGGGTATCTTTGACTACGAGACGAAGAAGACCCGTCTCGAAGTGATCAACCGGGAGCTCGAGACTCCCGACGTCTGGAACGACGCGAAGCACGCACAGGAGCTCGGCCGCGAGAAGAAGGCGCTCGAAGCCGTGGTCGGGCGCATCGGCGAGATCGACCGCGGGCTGACAGACGTCGTCGAGCTGTTCGAGATGGCCTCGGCCGAGAACGACGACGACACGCTGGTTGCGGTCGAGGCCGACGCGCAGGCGATCGGGACACGGGTCGCCGAGCTCGAGTTCAGGCGCATGTTCGCCAACCCGGCCGACCCCAACCCCTGCTTCCTCGAGATCCAGGCCGGCGCTGGCGGGACCGAGGCACAGGACTGGGCCGCGATGTTGCTGCGCCAGTACCTGCGCTACTGCGAGCGCAAGGACTTCGCCACCGAGATCCTCGAAGAGTCGCCGGGCGACGTGGCCGGCATCAAGGGGGCGACGGTGCGCGTCGACGGCGAATACGCCTACGGCTACCTGCGCACCGAGACCGGCATCCACCGGCTGGTGCGCAAGTCGCCGTTCGATTCCGGCGGCGGACGCCACACCTCGTTCGCGTCGGTCTTCGTCTACCCGAAAGTCGACGACTCGATCGAGATCGACATCAACCCTGCCGACCTGCGCATCGACGTCTACCGTGCCTCGGGCGCCGGGGGCCAGCACGTGAACAAGACCGAGTCGGCGGTGCGCATCACGCACAACCCGACCGGCATCGTCGTGCAGTGCCAGAACGACCGCTCGCAGCACCGCAACCGCGACGAGGCGATGAGCATGCTGCGCGCGCGCCTGTACGAACTCGAGATGCGCAAGCGCCGGGCCGAACAGGACAAGGTCGAGGCCGGCAAGACCGACATCGGCTGGGGGCACCAGATCCGCTCGTACGTGCTCGACCAGTCGCGCATCAAGGACCTGCGCACCAACGTCGAGACCAGCAATACGCGCGCAGTGCTCGATGGCGACCTCGACGAGTTCATCGTCGCCAGCCTCAAACAGGGAGTCTGAGCCGTGAGCGACAGTTCCGGGCACGACGAAGCGCCGGCCGCCGCGCTGGTCCATCGCGACGACAACGCGATCATCGCCGAGCGGCGCACCAAGCTCGCCCGGCTGCGCGAGGACGGCGTCGCCTACCCCAACGACTTCCGCCCGGCGCATCGCGCCGCCGCGCTCGCGGAGCACTACGGCTTCAAGACACGCGAGCAGCTCGAGGCCGAGCGCGTGGCGGTGTCGCTCGCCGGGCGCATCATGCTCAAGCGGGTGCAGGGCAAGGCGAGCTTCGCCACACTGCAGGACGCCACCGGCCGCCTGCAGCTGTACCTGAACGACGAGGGCGTGGGCGCCGACACGCACGCGGCGTTCAAGCACTGGGACCTCGGCGACATCGTCGCCTGCGAAGGAGTGCTGTTCAAGACGATGAAGGGCGAGCTGTCGGTGCGCTGCACCAGCGTGCGGCTGCTCACCAAGTCGCTGCGGCCGCTGCCCGACAAGTTCCACGGCATCGCCGATCCCGAACTGCGCTACCGCCAGCGCTACGTCGACCTGATCGTCACCGGCGAGAGCCGCGACACCTTCATCGCGCGCAGCCGCATGATCAGCGCGATCCGCAGGTTCATGGGCACGAACGGCTTCCTCGAGGTCGAGACGCCGATGCTGCATCCGATTCCCGGCGGCGCCGCCGCGCGCCCGTTCGTCACGCACCACAATGCGCTCGACCAGCAGATGTACCTGCGGGTCGCGCCCGAGCTGTACCTGAAGCGGCTGATCGTCGGCGGCTTCGAGCGCGTCTACGAGATCAATCGCAATTTCCGCAACGAAGGCATCAGCCCGCGGCACAACCCCGAGTTCACCATGCTCGAGTTCTACGCCGCGTACACCGACTACCGCTGGGTGATGGACTTCACCGAGCAGGTGATCCGCGACGCCGCGCTCGCGGCCACCGGCTCGACCACGGTGAACTACCAGGGCCGTGCGATCGACCTCGGCCGGCCCTTCGAGCGGCTGTCGATCACCGGCGCGATCGCGAAGTACGCGCCGCGCTACGCGCTCGCGCAACTGCACGACGCCGGTTTCCTGCGCGCCGAACTCGCGCGCCTGGGCAGCGAGGTCGACGGCCTGCAGCTGAAGTCCGCGGCGCTCGGCGCGCTGCAGCTCGCGCTGTTCGAGAAAGTCGCCGAACACCAGTTGTGGGATCCCACCTACATCGTCGACTACCCGGTCGAGGTCTCGCCGCTGGCGCGCACTTCCGACGCGCGGCCCGGCGTCACCGAACGCTTCGAGCTGTTCATCACGGGCCGCGAGATCGCCAACGGGTTCTCCGAGCTGAACGACCCCGACGACCAGGCCGAGCGCTTCCTGCGCCAGGTCGCGGCCAAGGACGCCGGCGACGACGAGGCGATGTACTTCGACGCCGACTACATCCGCGCGCTCGAGTACGGCATGCCCCCCGCGGGCGGCTGCGGCATCGGCATCGACCGGCTGGTGATGCTGCTCACCGACAGTCCGAGCATCCGCGACGTGGTGCTGTTCCCCGCGCTCAAGCGCGAGGAATAGCGCGTCGCGCGTCCGGATCCGGCGACCCGGCGTGTCGTCCCGGTCGATCGGCGCCGCAATCGGCGCACTGGGGGTGACCCAGATCGTCGGTTGGGGTACCACCCATTACATGTCGGCGATCCTCGCCGGCTCGATCGCCGGCGGACTCGGGCTGAGCCTGACGACGGTGCTCGGCGGATTCTCCTGGGGCCTGCTGGTGGCCGGCGCGAGCGCACGAGCGAGCGGCCGCCTGATGGACCGCCACGGCGCCGGGCGCGTGATGACGATCGCCTCGGTGCTGGCCGCCGCCGGACTGCTGGCGATTTCGCTGGCGCGCGGCTGGCCGGGGCTGTTCGCGGGCTGGACGCTGATCGGGCTGGCGATGCGCTCGATCCTGTACGACGGCGCCTTCGCCGCGCTCACCGTGCTGGCCGGCGACCGGGCGCGCCGCGCGATCTCGCTGGTGACGCTGTTCGGCGGCTTCGCCTCGAGCGTCTTCTGGCCGATCGGCGCCTGGCTCGATGCTTCGTTCGGCTGGCGCGGCGCGCTGCAGGTCTACGCGCTGCTCAACCTGCTGCCCTGCGCGTTGCTGCACGCGCGCTTCGCCGGGGGACCGCGCCGTGACCGGCCCGGCCTCGACGAAGCGGCGGAGCGCGCCGCCGCATACGCGCCGCTGCCCGAGCGGCGCGCACGGCGCGCGCTCGTGCTGATTGCGCTCGGTTTCACGCTGTATGCCTTCATCAACTCGGCGATGGGCGCGCATCTGGTGCTTCTGCTGGGCGGCTTCGGCCACGCGACGACGGTCGTCGTCGCGACCGCCTCGCTGATGGGTCCCGCGCAGGTCGCCGCGCGCGTGGCCGAAATGTCGGTTCAGCGGCGCTTCAGCGCGGTGGCGGTCGCGCTGCCGTCGATCGCGCTGATGCCGATCGCGTTCGTCGCCGCGCTCGTGCTGCCCGCGCAGCCGTGGGCGGCGGCCCTGTTCGTGGTGCTCTACGGCTGTGCCAACGGCCTGATGACGATCGTGCGCGGCGCGTTGCCGCTGGCAGTGTTCGGCAGCCGCGGCTATGCGGAACTGCTCGGACGGATCGCCGGGCCGGGTCTGCTCGCCGCGGCGGCCGCGCCGGTTGCGCTCTCGGCACTGGTCGAGACGATCGGGCCCCGCGCCGGACTGGTGCTGCTGGCGGCCTGCGGATTCGGCGCGCTCGCGTCGATCGCCGCAGTCGTGCGGCTCGTGCGGCCCGGGCGGCCCTAGACCGAGAACGACTCCCCGCAGCCGCAGGTGCCCTTCACGTTGGGGTTGTTGAACCGGAAGCCCTCGTTCAGTCCTTCACGGACGAAGTCGAGCTCGATCCCCTGCAGATAGGGCAGGCTCTTCGAGTCGATCAGCACCTTGACGCCGTGGCTCTCGAACTCGAGATCGTCGGCGTTGCGCGCGTCGGCGAATTCGAGCTGGTAGGACATGCCCGAACAGCCCGAGGCCTTGACGCCCACGCGCAGTCCCATGCCCTTGCCCCGCTGCTCGATCGAGCGCGCCACGTAGCGGGCGGCCCTTTCGGTGAGATTCACGGCCATTCGCGTTCTCCGGTGTCAGACCGTCGTGATGCGGCCCTTTTCGATCTTGATCGGCTGCAGCGTCGAGGTGGGGAATTCGAGCGCCGCGCGGTGCTCCTTGAGCACCGAAATTTCCTTCGGCTGCGCGCGCGTCTCGCGCCCCTTCTGCTGCTCGACCAGGTCGGCCAGCGTGACCGAGTCGAGATACTCGATCATCCGCTTGTTGAGGTTGGTCCAGAGCTCGTGCGTCATGCACGGGCCGTTTTCGTCCTGGCAGTTTTCCTTGCCGCCGCACTGCGTCGCGTCGAGCGGCTCGTCGACCGCGAAGATCATGTCGGCGACGGTGATGCCCTTCATCGAGCGCGCCAGCGTGTAGCCGCCCCCGGGGCCACGCGTGCTCTCGACGAGTTCGTGCCGGCGCAGCTTGCCGAACAGCTGCTCCAGGTACGACAGTGAAATCTTCTGGCGCTGGCTGATCCCCGCCAGCGTGACCGGACCCTGATGCTGGCGCAAGGCCAGGTCGATCATCGCGGTAACTGCGAACCGCCCTTTGGTAGTCAGTCGCATATTGGCTCCGTCCGGAAAGACGAGTACCTGACTCGGTTTCTCAAGTATACCCGTTTTTCCGACTGTTTTAGTCGGCATTCGACCATTGTGGTCTTTGCCGGCGAAGCCAGCTACCCGGCGCCGCGACGGGCGGGCGCCGGGCGCCGCGCGAGCGGCTGCCGCTCAGGCAGCCGCCACCTGCGTGGCCCGTCGCTTGGCCAGTTCGAGCAGCCCGTTGCAGGCGTCCTCGATGTAATCGAGCGCCTGCTCGAAGCCCTGCACGTTGCCGTAGTACGGGTCGGCAATGGTCGCCGTCTCGTGCTCGGTGGCAAAGCGCATCAGCAACTGCAGCTTGTGGTGCGAGGACTTCGGCGCCAGCTGCTGGAGCTGCGCGAGGTTGTCCCAGTCCATCGCGAGGACCATGTCGAACTCGTCGAAGTCGCGCTCCCTCACCCTCGTGGCGCGCAGGTCGGCGATGTCGTAGCCGCGCCGCGCGACGGCGAGCTGCGCGCGCTTGTCCGGCGGCTCGCCGACGTGGAACGCGTGCGTGCCGGCGGAGGCGACGCGGACGACTTCGTCGAGGCCGGCCTGCCGGACCATGTGCCGGAAGACTCCTTCGGCCATCGGCGATCGGCAGATGTTGCCCATGCACACGAAGAGCACACGGGTGTTCATTGCCAGCGAAATCGGTTCTCGTTTAGCCATGTCGGTATCTGCCTGAGTCACAAAATATCTGTTCGGGCGGGCGGCACGCAGTTCGCGGCCTGGCCTACGCAGCCTCTCCCGCTGCCAGCGCAACCACGCTGCCGCCCCCGTCCGATCCGAAAAACCGTTCCTTGAGCACCGCGAGCTGGTCGCGCGCCTGCGCGGCCTTCTCGAACTCCAGGTTCTTCGCGCACTCGAGCATCTGGCGCTCCAGGCGCCTGATCTCGCGCGCGATTCCCTTCTCGCTCATCGTCTCGTACTGCGTCTGCCGCTGCGCTGCCTGCAGTTCCTGCCGCGCCTGCTGCACGTCGTAGACGCCGTCGATCAGCTCGCGCACCTGCTTGGTGACGCCGCGCGGCACGATCCCGTGCGCGCGGTTGAATGCCATCTGCTTCACGCGGCGCCGCTCGGTCTCGCCGATCGCCTGCCGCATCGAGTTGGTGACCTGGTCCGCATACAGGATCGCGCAGCCCTCGAGATTGCGCGCGGCGCGCCCGATCGTCTGGATCAGGCTGCGCTCGGAGCGCAGGAACCCCTCCTTGTCGGCGTCGAGAATCGCCACCAGCGACACCTCCGGAAGATCGAGCCCTTCCCGCAGCAGGTTGATCCCGACCAGCACGTCGAACACGCCCAGGCGCAGGTCGCGAATGATCTCCACGCGCTCGACCGTGTCGACGTCGGAGTGCAGGTATCGCACTTTCACCCCCTGGTCGGCGAGGTAATCCGTCAGGTCTTCGGCCATTCGCTTGGTCAGGGTCGTCACCAGCACGCGCCCCGAGCGCGCGACCCGCTCGCGGATCTCCGAGAGCAGGTCGTCGACCTGCGTCGCCGCCGGCCGCACGATCACCTGCGGATCGACCAGGCCGGTGGGCCGGACCACCTGCTCGACCACCTGGCCGGACTGGCGCGCCTCGTAGTCGGCCGGCGTGGCCGACACGAAGATGCACTGGCGCACCTTGGCTTCGAACTCCTCGAACTTCAGCGGCCGGTTGTCGAGCGCCGACGGAAGCCGGAAGCCGTACTCGACCAGCGTCTCCTTGCGCGAGCGGTCGCCCCGATACATGCCGCCCAGCTGGCCGATCGTGACGTGGCTCTCGTCGATGATCATCAGCGCATCGGCGGGCAGGTAGTCGACCAGGGTCGGCGGCGGCTCGCCCGGCCGCGCCCCCGAGAGGTGCCTGGTGTAGTTCTCGATGCCCTTGCAGAAACCGAGCTCCTGCAGCATCTCCATGTCGAAGCGGGTGCGCTGCTCGAGCCGCTGCGCCTCGACCAGCTTGCCCTGCTGGTGGAAGTACTCCAGCCGCTCGGCGAGTTCCTCGCGAATCGTGCCGAGCGCGCGCATCACGGTCTCGCGCGGCGTCACGTAGTGCGACGACGGATAGACGGTGAAGCGCGGAATCTTCTGGCGCACGCGTCCGGTGAGCGGATCGAACAGCTGGATGCTCTCGACCTCGTCGTCGAACAGCTCGACGCGCACCGCCAGTTCGGCGTGTTCGGCGGGGAAGATGTCGATCGAGTCGCCGCGCACCCGGAAGCTGCCGCGCACGAACTCCGCGTCGTTGCGCTTGTACTGCATGGCCACCAGCCGCTGCAGCACTTCGCGCTGCGACAGCCGGTCTCTCGTGCGAAGCACGAGGATCATCTCGTGATAGTCGCGCGGATTGCCGATGCCGTAGATGCAGGAGACCGTCGCGACGATCACCGTGTCGCGCCGCTCGAGCAGCGACTTGGTCGCCGACAGCCGCATCTGCTCGATGTGCTCGTTGATCGAGGAGTCTTTCTCGATGTACAGGTCGCGCTGCGGGACGTACGCCTCGGGCTGGTAATAGTCGTAGTACGAGACGAAGTACTCGACGGCGTTGTTCGGGAAGAACTCCCGCATCTCGGCGTAGAGCTGTGCGGCCAGGGTCTTGTTCGGCGCCAGGACCAGCGCGGGGCGGCCGATCCGTGCGATCACCTGCGCCATCGTGTAGGTCTTGCCCGAACCGGTGACCCCGAGCAGCGTCTGGAAGCTCAGCCCGTCGCGAATGCCCTCGACCAGGCGCTCGATCGCCTCCGGCTGGTCACCAGCCGGTGCAAACGGCTGGTGCAGCTGGAACGGGCTGCCTGGAAAGGTGACGAACGCCGGGCGTTCGGGCGCGAGATCGGTCATCGTGTGGCTCGGGTGGCGCGTATCGGCGTGCTACACTCGTCGGGGTTCCGGATGGCCTGCGGGGGTCCGCGATACTGCGTCGCACAATCACTGTGCGACGGCTGGATTCACTGCCGGATTCACCGGTCCGGCGGCCGTTCCACGGCTCGCTCGCAGGGTAAGGAAGTCTTTCGCCGCAAGGCTTTTGCCGGCCTTCCGGGCAAACTGGAATTATCGCTGCGACGTCCCCGAAAATCCAGTGTCCTGCACGAAATTTGTGCATTGCACCTAGTCCCGGTTCCCGCCGCCCCCACCCCCGCAAATCAACCACTTCACCGACCGCCATGAGCCAGTCGATGTTCGCCACCGTCGAGATGGCGCCCCGTGACCCGATTCTCGGTCTCACGGAAGCTTTCAATGCTGACAAACGAAGCCAGAAAGTGAACCTCGGTGTCGGCGTGTATTGCGACGACGACGGCCGCATCCCCCTGCTGGCTGCAGTGCAGCAGGCCGAGCAGGCACGCATCGCCAGCGCGCCGGCCCGCGGCTACCTGCCGATCGAAGGCTTCGCCGCCTACAACCAGGCGGTGCAGCAACTGCTCTTCGGGGCCGACTCGCCGCTGCTCGCCGCCGGACGCGTGGCGACCTTCGAGGCGCTCGGCGGCACCGGCGGCCTGCGCATCGGGGCCGATTTCCTGCGACGGCTCGATCCGTCCGCGCGGGCCTGGATCAGCGACCCGAGCTGGGAGAACCATCGGGCGCTCTTCGAGGCGGCGGGCTACGAGGTTCGTGCCTATCCCTATTACGACCCGGCCACGCACGGCGTGAAGTTCGACGCGATGCTCGCCGCGCTGAAGTCGATGCCGGCGCGTTCGGTCGTCGTGCTGCACGCGTGCTGTCACAACCCCACCGGCGTCGATCTCGATGCCGCGCAATGGGATGCGGTGGTTGCCGCGGTGCGTGAGCGCGACCTGGTCGCGTTCCTCGACATGGCTTACCAGGGCTTCGGCGAGGGCATCGAGGCCGACGCGCTGGCACTGCGCAAGTTCGCCGACTCCGGCCTCGATTTCTTCGTCTCCAGCTCGTTCTCGAAGTCATTTTCGCTGTACGGCGAGCGCGTCGGGGCGCTGTCGATCGTCACTGCCGATCGCAACGAGACCGCCCGCGTGATCAGCCAGGTCAAGCGGGTCATCCGCACCAGCTATTCGAACCCGCCCACGCACGGCGCGGCGATCGTTGCCGCCGTGCTGTCCACGCCCGCGCTGCGCCAACTCTGGGAGAGCGAGCTCGCCGGGATGCGCGAGCGCATTCGCGCGATGCGCGAAGCGCTGGTGCGCAAGCTGCGCGAGAATGGCGTGACCGCGGATTTCTCCTTCGTCACGCGCCAGCGCGGGATGTTCTCCTACTCGGGGCTGAACCCGGCGCAGGTCGAGCGCCTGCGCGACGAATTCGGCATCTACGCGGTAGCCACCGGGCGCATCTGCCTGGCTGCGCTGAACACTCGCAACATCGATTACGTCGCGAAAGCGATGGCGGCAGTGATCAAGGGATAGGGTTGCCGGCCAATTCGACATCGCCCCGGGTCTCACGCTAGAATTGCAGATTGTTCCCCGATAGCTCAGTCGGTAGAGCGACGGACTGTTGACACGATGGCAGCCCACGCGGGAAACCGCGTGGTGAAAACACCCCTAATTCGGGGAACCCTAAGGCGCAACGCGCTAAGGCAATCCCGAGCAAGCAGGCAGAGGCCACCAACCGCTGCCGGGCATGTGTAGAGACTTTACGGGGTGCGCCTAAAGCGGGCGATGCGCGCGAGCGGATCGTCGGCCAGGGCGAAGAGAAAGTCCAAGCCGGTTGGAAACTTCCGGGCACTTGTAATCCGCAGGTCCCTGGTTCGAGCCCAGGTCGGGGAGCCAAATCCGAAGGCCGGTGCGCACAACGCACCGGCCTTTTTCATTTTTGCGCGCCCACCGCAGCCGGCGCGCGGCCGTCCCGCCCTCAGGCGGCGGCTGCGGCCCTGCCTCGCGGCGGCGTTTCCCCGCCCGAGACCGTGCGCAGGGCATCCGTCGTCGCGATCGCCCAGGAGGCCGCCTGCGCCTCGGCTTCGACGACGCCCGCGATCCCCGAGTACCCCGTCGATCGGCACAAGCGCTGTATCAGCGCCTCGTCGACACGCTCGCACGCTTCGCACAGTTGCAGCAGGCGCCCAAGATCGCCGTCGCGCTCGCACAGGGCCAGGCGGACCTCTGCCGCCAGCGGCAGCTCTGCGAGCGTCTCGGGCAGCGATCTGCCCAGCAGGACGTCGATCTTCGACAGCATCCCGGTCATGAAGGCCCGCTCCGCCAGGCGCAGGTCGCCCGGACGCGACATCCGGGCCACGATCTCCATCATTCGCGCACGGACCAGGACCTGGAAGACCAGCGGATCGTCGTGCGGCGCGATGCCGTCGCGCTCGGCATACAGCATGAGCTGCGCCCATCGGGCGATCTGTCCGGTGCCGATCACGCTGATCGCATCCCCGATCGACTCGACCTGCCGGCGCAACCCCAACGCACTGGCGTTGACGAGGCGAAGAAGTATCCCTGAAAGAGATCGAACCCCGCGCTGCGAGCGATCTCGAACTGCCCGAGCGTCTCGACCTTCTCCGCGAGCAGCGTCTTGCCCGACGGGCGCAGTCGTTCGAGCAGCGGCGCCAACCGGGCCGCTCCGCCCGCCAGCAGATCGACCTTCACGATGTCGACCAGCGGCAGCAGCGCAAGGCGCGGATCGTCCGCGGCCACGACGTCGTCGAGCGCGATCCGGTAACCGAGGCGCCGCAGTTCGGCCAGGCGCTCGGCCAGCGCGCGGTCCACCGCGGTCGTCTCGAGCACTTCGAGCACGAAGCGTTGCGGCGGCAGCACCGTGACCAGGTCGCTGGCGAGCAGCGAGTGGTCGACGTTCAGGTACCCGGGATACGGTCCCAGACTGTCGACGATTCCGATGTCGGTCAGCGCGTGCACGAGCACGCGTGCGGTGGCCTGCAGGTCGTCCAGGTCGCGCGGGAACGAACGCTGCGCCTGCGGCTTGTGCGGCCCGCGGAACAGCAGTTCGAAAGCTGCCAGCGCCCCTCGCGGATCGAGGATAGGCTGCCGACCGAGGTACGCTTCCTCGCTCACGCCCGATGCTTCCGATGATCCACGATGCGCCTCCACGGTCCCGAGCACGGTAGCATCGTGCGCACCGCGTCGTCAGCCGCCGTCGCCTGCCCGAGTGACGGCTGGCACGGATACGCGGACCACCGGCGGCGATGCCGACGCGCGGGCGCGTCGCTCGAATGCAGCCAGGCACCCTCGGTGGGTCCGATGCGGCAAAAGGCACGGGCATTGATCCGACGCAATGCCGGCCATGCGCCTGCGGCGATAGCCTGCGCAGGAACACCGGGACACACATGGACATCATTCGCAAGCAACTCGCGGAGTTGCCGGTTCGCCCGAACCTGCTCGATTACGAGACCGAGCGCGCCGCCTTCTCCTGGACCGCGGCCCGCCGTTCGCTCGACGGCCTGCCCGGCGGACGCGGACTGAACATCGCGCACGAAACCGTGGACCGCCATGCCGCGGGTCCCCGAGCGACACGGATTGCGCTGCGCTGGCGCGGACGCAACGATGCCGCGCAGGACATCACCTACGCGCAGTTGCGCGATCTCACCGCGCGCTTCGCCAACGTGCTCGCGACGCTGGGCGTCGCCGCCGGCGATCGCGTGTTCCTGCTGTGCGGACGCATTCCGGCGCTGTACGTCGCGCTGCTCGGCGCACTCAAGCATCGCTGCGTGGTCACCCCGCTGTTCTCCGCCTTCGGCCCCGAGCCGATCGCCACGCGCATGCAGATCGGCGCGGCCAGGGTGCTGGTGACGACCAGCAGCCTGTACCGCCGCAAGGTCGATTCGATCCGCGCGAGCCTGCCCGCGCTCGAGCACGTGCTGCTGGTCGACGACGAAGGCGCCGCCGCCCTGCCCGCCGGCACGCTCGCGCTGCAGGCGCTGCTCGACGCGGCCAGCCCGGCATACGAGATCGGCCCCACCGACCCCGAGGCGCCTGCGCTGCTGCACTTCACCAGCGGCACCACCGGCAAGCCCAAGGGCGCGCTGCACGTGCACCAGGCCATCGTCGCCCACTATGCGACCGGCCGGCTCGCGCTCGACTTCCACCCCGACGACGTCTTCTGGTGCACCGCCGACCCCGGGTGGATCACCGGCACCTCGTACGGCGTGATCGCGCCGCTGGCGCACGGCATCACGCAGGTGGTCGACGAAGCCGACTTCGACGCCGAGCGCTGGTACGCGATTCTCGGGCAGGAGCGCGTGAGCGTCTGGTACACCGCCCCCACCGCAGTGCGGATGATGATGAAGAGCGGCGCCGAAGCCGCGCGCCGCCACGCGTTCCCGAAGCTGCGCTTCATCGCCAGCGTGGGCGAGCCGCTGAACCCGCAGGCGGTCAGCTGGGGAGTCGAGGCCTTCGACCTGCCGATCCACGACAACTGGTGGCAGACCGAAACCGGCGGCATCATGATCGCGAACTACCCCTCGCTCGACATCCGGCCCGGTTCGATGGGCAAGCCGCTGCCGGGCATCGAGGCGGCGATCGTGCGGCGTACGCCCGAGGGCGGCGCCGAGCCGGTCGACGATCCCGCCTTCGAGGGCGAACTCGCGCTGCGCGCCGGCTGGCCGTCGATGTTCCGCACCTACCTCAACGAGGAAGCGCGCTATCGCAAGTGCTTCTCGGGCGACTGGTATCTCACCGGCGACCTCGCCCGGCGCGACGCCGACGGCTATTACTGGTTCCTCGGGCGCGCCGACGACATGATCAAGTCGGCGGGGCACCTGATCGGCCCCTTCGAAGTGGAGTCGGCGCTGATGGAGCATCCGGCGGTGCACGAGGCCGGCGTCATCGGCAAGCCCGATCCGATCGTCGGCGAAGTCGTCAAGGCCTTCGTCGCACTGAAGGCCGGCTTCGTGCCCGGCGAGGCGCTGCAGCGCGAACTGCTCGGCTTCGCGCGCAAGCGCCTCGGGGCCGCGGTGGCACCGAAGGAGATCGACCTCGTCGCCAGCCTGCCCAAGACGCGCAGCGGCAAGATCATGCGCAGGCTGCTCAAGGCGCGCGAGCTCGGCCTGCCGGAAGGCGACACCTCGACCCTGGAGTCGACATGAGCATCGGCTCCGACGAAGCGCGCCGGCTGCTGTGGCAGATGGTGCGGATCCGCCGCTTCGAGGAGAAGTGCGCGGAGCTCTACAGCGCCGGCCACATCCGCGGCTTCCTGCACCTGTACATCGGCGAAGAGGCGATCGCCACCGGCGCGATGCCCGAGCTGCGCGCCGACGACAGCATCCTCGGCACCTACCGCGAGCACGGCCACGCGCTGGCGCGCGGCGTGCCGGCCGGGGCGATCATGGCCGAGATGTTCGGCAAGCGCGAGGGCTGCAGCGGCGGACGCGGCGGCTCGATGCACCTCTTCGACGTCTCGCGGCGCTTCTTCGGCGGCAACGCGATCGTCGGCGGGGCGCTGCCGCTGGCGGTCGGTTTTGCGCTGGCCGAGCAGATGCGCGGCACCGACCGCGTGGTCGCCTGCTTCTTCGGCGAGGGCGCGATGGCCGAAGGCGAGTTCCACGAGTCCGCCAACCTCGCCGCGCTGTGGAAGCTGCCGGTGCTCTTCCTGTGCGAGAACAACCTGTACGCGATGGGCACCGCGCTCGGGCGCTCGCAGTCCAACGTCGACCTGTGCGAGAAGACGCATGGCTACGGCATGCACGCGCTGTCGGTCGACGGCATGGACGTGCTCGCGGTGCGCGACGCGATGCGGCGCGTGGTGGCCGCCGCACGCCGCGGCGAAGGGCCGATCTTCGTCGAGTTCCGCACCTACCGCTTTCGCGCCCACTCGATGTTCGATCCCGAGCTGTATCGCGACAAGGCCGAAGTGGCCGAATGGCGCACGCGTTGTCCGATCGAGCGCTTCGTGCGCACCGCGCACGAGCGCGGGTGGCTGGACGAGTCCGACCTCGCGGCGATCGAGCGCGAAGTGGCCGCGGAGATCGACGAAGCGGTCGCCTTCGCGCACGCCGGCACCTGGGAGCCGCTCGAGGAGCTCGAGCGCGATGTCTACGCACGCGCCCCGGCGGCGTCGGGAGCGCGCGCATGAGCGCGACGATCCGCACCACCTATCGCGAGGCACTGCGCATGGGCCTGCGCGAGGCGCTCGCGCGCGACGAGCGTGCATTCCTGATGGGCGAAGACGTCGCCCGCTACGGGGGCACCTACGCGGTCAGCAAGAGCCTGCACGGGGAATTCGGCGAAGACCGGGTCCGCGACACGCCCTTGTCGGAATCGGGTTTCGTCGGCGCGGGCATCGGCGCGGCGATGAACGGCATGCGCCCGATCGTCGAGGTGATGACGGTCAACTTCAGCCTGCTCGCACTCGATCAGATCGTGAACAACGCGGCGACGCTGCGCCACATGTCGGGCGGACAGATCGAAGTGCCGGTCGTGATCCGCATGACCACCGGCGCCGGCCGCCAGCTGGCGGCGCAGCACTCGCACAGTCTCGAAGTCTGGTACGCGCACGTGCCGGGTCTGCGGGTGGTGGCGCCTGCCACGCTCGCCGACGCGCGCGGCATGCTGTGGACCGCGCTGCAGGATCCCGACCCGGTGGTCATCTTCGAGCACGCGATGCTGCTGCCGATGGAAGGCGAGCTCGACGCCGACGCCGGCGCGGTCGACATCGACCACGCGGCGGTGCGCCGGCCGGGCACGCAGCTGTCGCTGATCACTTACGGCGGATCGCTGCACAAGTGCCTGGAAGCGGCCGAAGTGCTCGCGCGCGAGGGCGTCGACGCCGAGGTGCTCGACCTGCGCACGCTGCGCCCGCTCGACGTGGACGCGATCGTCGCCAGCGTGACGAAGACCCGGCGCGCGCTGGTGGTCGACGAAGGCTGGAAGACCTGCAGCCTCGCCGCCGAGATCATGGCGCTCATCGTCGAGCACGCGTTCTACGACCTCGACGCGCCTCTGGCGCGCGTGTGCAGCGCCGAGGTGCCGATTCCGTATCCGAAGCATCTCGAGGATGCCGCGCTGCCCCAGGTCGGGCGCATCGTCGCCGCCGCGCGCGAGGTGCTCGGCCGATGATCGAGTTCCGCATGCCCTCGCTGGGCGCCGACATGGAAGACGGCGTGTTCGTCGAATGGCGCGTGGCCCCGGGAGAGCCGGTCGCGCGCGGCCAGGTGGCCTGCGTCGTAGAGACGCAGAAGGGCGCGATCGAGGTCGAGATCTGGGATACCGGCACCATGGCGCGGCTGATCGCCGAACCCGGCCAGAGGATTCCGGTCGGCCAGACGATGGCGATCGTCGCCGGTGCCGACGAAGACTGGCGCGCGGTTGCGTCTTCGGCCGCGGCGCTGACCGCGTCGATTGCCGCGCCGCCGCCGGTCGCTGCCCCCTCGCCGGCGGTGGCGACTGCGCCGGGCGCGCCGGGCGCGCCGGCATCGCCAGCGGCGCTCTCCGGCGTGCCGGTCCGGCCGGGCCTGCCGCCGCGCGCCTCGCCCGCTGCGCGCCGCCGCGCCGCCGAACTGGGCGTCGACCTCGACGCGCTGGCGGCCGCGAGCGCGGGCGCGCCGATCAACGTGGCCGACGTCGAGCGCGCCGCAGCGGCAGCAGCGGCAGCAGCCGCGCCACCCACACCACCCCCGAGCCCCGAGGCAGCGATACGCGCCGCGATCGCGGCCGCGATGACGCGCTCCAAGCGCGAGATTCCCCATTACTACCTGGGCAGCGAGATCGAAGTCGAGCGCGTGCTGCAGTGGCTGGAAGACTTCAACGCGTCGCGCCCACTCGCCGAACGGGTGCTGTTCGCGGCGCTCGCCTTGCGCGCGGTCGCACTCGCGCTGCGTGAAGTGCCCGACCTGAACGGCCAGTTCGTCGACGGGCGCTTTCGCCGCTCGGAAGCGATTCACGTCGGCGTGGTCACTTCGCTGCGCGGCGGCGGCGTGGTCGTGCCGGCGGTGCACGACGCCGACCGGCTGACGCTGCCCGAACTGATGGCGTCGCTGCGCGACGTGGTCGCGCGCGCGCGCAGCGGCCGCCTGCGCAGCTCCGACCTCGCCGATTCGACGATCACGCTCACCAATCTCGGCGACCTGGGCGTCGAGACGGTCTACGGCGTCATCTACCCACCGCAGGTCGCGCTGGTCGGGCTCGGCCGCGTGGTCTCGCGTGCCGCGGTACGCGACGGCGCGATCGTCGCGACGCGCGTGGTGCACGCGACCCTGTCGGGCGATCACCGCGTCACCGACGGCCTCTCCGGCGCGCGCTTCCTCGCCGCGCTGCGCGCGCGATTCGACGATCCGGAGGCCCCGTGAGCACGACGCCGCAGACCATCAGGCAGGCAGTGATCGACAGCGTCCAGGCGATCGCGCCCGAGGCCGATTTCGCCTCGCTCGACCCGCGCCGGCCGTTTCGCGAGGAACTCGATCTCGACTCGTTCGATTTCCTCAACGTGCTGATCGAGCTGCACGCGCGGCTCGGCGTGGAGATTCCCGAAGCCGACTACGGCAAGCTGGGCACGCTGGAGACGATGCTCGGCTATCTCGCCGCGCGACTCGAATCGGCATGAGCGCGCTGCTCACCGACCTGTACCAGCTGACGATGCTGCAGGCCTACCTGCATCGCGGGATGGTCGAGCCCGCGGTGTTCGAGCTGTTCGTGCGCAAGCTGCCCGGACAGCGCAATTTCCTGGTCGCGGCCGGACTCGAGCAGGCGCTCGACTTCCTCGAGACGCTCGCGTTCACCGACCGCGAAATCGACTGGCTGGCGCGCCAGGGGGGCTTCTCCGACGAGCTGCTGGCGCGCCTGCGCGAGTTCCGCTTCACCGGCGACGTCGACGCGATGCCCGAGGGCACCGTGTTCTTCCCCGACGAACCGATCCTTCGCGTGACCGCGCCCTTGCCGCAGGCGCAGCTCGCCGAGAGCCGCCTGCTGAACATCGTCCACCTGCAGACGCTGATCGCCTCGAAGGCCGCACGCATCGTCCTCGCGGGGCGCGGGCGCCAGCTGGTCGACTTCGGCATGCGCCGCGCCCACGGCGCCGAGGCCGCGCTGTTCGCGGCGCGCGCATCGTGGCTGGCCGGCTTCGACGGCAGCGCGACCGCCGAGGCCGGCCTGCAGTACGGCATTCCGGTGTTCGGCACGATGGCGCACTCGTTCGTCCAGGCGCATCGCAGCGAGCGCGAGGCGTTCGAGAATTTCGCCCGCGCGCGGCCGGCGCGGCCGGTGATGCTGGTCGACACCTACGACACCGAGGCGGCGGTGGCCAGGGTGATCGAGCTCTATCCGGCGCTGGCGGCCGAGGGCATCCGGATCGCCGGCGTGCGGCTCGACAGCGGCGATCTCGCGGCTCACGCGAAAGCCACGCGCGCAATGTTCGACGCTGCGGGTCTGAGCGACATGATCGTCTTCGCCAGCGGCAACCTCGACGAGCACCGGATCGCCCGCCTGCTCGCCGACGAAGCACCGATCGACGGCTTCGGGGTCGGCACCGCGCTCGACACCTCCAGCGACGCGCCGACGATCGACGCGGTCTACAAGCTGCAGTCCTACGCGGGCGTGGCGCGGCGCAAGCGCTCCGAAGGCAAGGCGACCTGGCCCGGCATCAAGCAGGTCTGGCGGCGCTACGATGCGAACGGGTTTCTCGCCGGCGATCGCGTGGGGCTGGCCGACGAGCCTGCGTGGGGCGAGGCGCTGTTGCAGCCATGCATGCGCGCCGGGCGCCGGCTGCCGACGATGCCCACGCTGGACGAGGCGCGCGCGCATTGCCGCGCCCAGTTGGCACGCCTGCCCGAGGCGCTGCGCAGGCTCGAACCGGCGCCGGGCGCCTTTCCGGTCGAGATTTCCGCCCGGCTGCACGCACTGGCGCGCGAGGTGGATGCGGCCACCTCCTGAGAGCGCGTGAACGAACCTCCCACGCCCGCCATGCACGACGCCGCCAGCGACCGGCGCGAAGACCCCGGCATCGAAGCACGGCTCGAATTCCTGATGTCGCGCGCCGCCCACGGCGCCGACCCGGCCAGCGCGCAACTGATCGAGACCCACATGTCCTGGGTAGTGGTGGCCGGCGAGCGCGTGCTGAAGATGAAGAAAGCGGTGCGCTACCCCTTCCTCGATTTCTCCACACCGCAACTGCGCGAGCGCAACTGCCGCGAGGAACTGCGGCTGAACCGTCGCCTCGCGCCGCAGGTCTACCTGGGGCTGCTCGCGCTGCAGTGGCACGAGGGTCGCTTCGCGCTGCTGCCCGAAGATCGCCTGCCCGCGCCCGGCGTCACGATCGACTGGCTGGTGCTGATGCGCCGCCTGCCGGAGCAGCGGATGCTCGACCAGGTGATCGCCGCCGGCACGCTGCGGCCCGAAAACATCGACGCGGTGATCGCGCTGCTGGCGCCCTTCTATCGCGACGCCGCGCGCACCGGTCTCGCGCCGCACGCCTACCTCGCGCGCTTTCGCCGCGAGCAGGCGATCAACCGCGCGCTGCTGCTGCAGCCGCGCTTTGCCTCGCTCGACGCAGGCGCACCGCTCGACCGGCTCGACGCGGCGATCGAAGCGCGCGCGCCGCTGCTGCGCGAGCGCGTGCTGGGCGGCCACGTCGTCGACGGTCACGGCGACCTGCGGCCCGAACACGTCTGCCTGAACGATCCTCCGGTCGTCATCGACTGCCTGGAGTTCAGCGCGGAACTGCGCCAGGTCGATCCGTTCGACGAACTGGCCTATCTCGGACTCGAATGCGCGGTCATCGGTGCGCCCTGGGTTGCCCGGCGGCTGATCGAGGGTGCAGCCGCGGCGCTCGGCGGTCGCCCGGCCGATGAGCTGATCCAGCTCTACACGGCGAACCGGGCGGTGCTGCGTGCGCGGCTGGCCGTCGCGCACCTGCTCGATCCGCAGCCGCGCACGCCCGAGCGGTGGATTCCGCAGGGCGAACGCTACCTCACACAGGCGAACTCGGCGCTCGATGCGCTCGATCGCGGGTAGCTGGCTCCGTCAGCCGGGCGGGTGCAGCCGCCGGATCGCCTGCGCGAACAGCGGCGCGCACGAGACGATGCCGAGCTTCGCCCGCACCGGCGCGTCGGACGGCAGCCGGAACGGTGGAACGCTGTCGGTCACCAGCAGGCGCGCGATCGCTTCGTCGGCCAGCACGTCGGCGGCCTCGCCCACGAACAGGCCGTGACCGGCGCAGGCCACGACCGACGCCGCACCCGCCCCGCGCAGCGCGAGCGCCGCCTGGCGCATCGTCTCGCCGCTGCCGATCAGGTCGTCGAGCAGCAACACGGTGGCGCCGCTGACATCGCCGGCGACCAGCCCGCGCGTGGACATCACGCCGGCGCTGCGACGCTTGTCGACCATCGCGAAGCCCACCGGCCTGCCCAGTTGCGCCTCCAGCGCTTCGCGCCACAGTTGCGCGCGCTTGACCCCGCCCGGATCGGGCGAAGCGACTGCCAGCGGACCGCCGGCGAACTCGGCTGCCAGCGAACCGAACGCGCCGTGCGCTTCGAGGCTGAGCGCCGGAATCCGGAAGGCATTCTCGAATGCGGCGACGTTGTGCGCCTCGAGCACGATCAGCGCGTCGGTGCCGACTGCCTCGAACAACTGCGCGACGTAGCGCAGACCGATCGGATCGTGCGGCTTCGTGCGGCGGTCCTTGCGCGCATAGGCGAGGTACGGAACGACCGCGGTCACCCGTCGCGCACCGTGGTCGCGCAGCGTGGCCACGAAGGCCAGCAGGCGCCACAGCTTGTCGTGCGGACTGTCGAGCGGACCGCCGTGCAGCCCGAGCACCACGCAGGCTTCGGCACCGCCGACCTCGACCAGCGGGCGCAGCTTGCACTCGTCGTCGGGAAAGCGTCGCTCCTCGTGCGCGGCGATCTCCACGCCCAGTTCGCCGGCCAGCGCCGCCGCGAATCCGCTTCCCGGCTCGAGGGAAAACAGCATCACTTCGCATCTCCTTCAGTCGCCGCGCGCTCGCCGGGCTGCGCCTGCTCGCCCCAGCGCATCCGGGCGAAGGCCTGCACGAACGCATCGAGGCGATCGGCGGGCATCGCGTCGATCCCGCCCGCCCGCTCCCGCCCGGCCCCGCCGAAGCGCCGGCACAACTCGTGCGCGCCGCCCGGCGCCTCGATCGGCGCGCGTACGCTCACCACCAGCACGTCGCCGGCGCCGCGCCTGGCGACCGCGTGCGCACGACGCGGCGCGGCACTTGCCAGTTCGTTGGCCAGCGCGCCGATCACGCGCCGGCTCCAGGGCGCGTCGGGCAGCAGGTAGACCGCGCCGCTGTCGTCCTCCCACCACGGACCCTGCTTCATCGCCTCGGCGAGGTCTGCGCGGCGCAGCGCGTCGATCTCGCGCGCGACCGGCTCACGCTCGAGGAACCCGAGCGGATCACGGTATCGCACCATCAGGCCATACAGTTGCGCCGGTGCGATGTGCACGTCGCGCTCGTCGTCGCCATAGGCGTTGTAGTTGATCGCCTCGCCGAGCCCGCGCAGCCGCTCGCAAT
>WBZO01002707.1_pt1 | contig 22327 bp, 19 predicted proteins | sample 5204261 | NCBI WGS metagenome assembly WBZO01 (sample SAMN12412400, study PRJNA552823) | activated sludge metagenome | isolation source: activated sludge from anammox sidestream of wastewater treatment plant... | place: USA: North Carolina | collected 2017-09 | reverse complement strand
TGGCTCGGTCGGCCCCTGCGTGTGCTCATGCTCACCGGTTCGCTCACCCCAAACCAGAAGCAGCAGATCCGCGGCGATGCGGCCCACGGGGGCGCCGACATCATCATCGGCACCCACGCGCTCCTCGAAGACGACGTAGCCATCCCCCGGCTCGGCCTCGCCGTCATCGACGAGCAACACCGGTTCGGCGTGATGCAGCGCGCCCGCCTTCGCCAGAAGGGCATGAACCCCCACCTCCTGGTGATGACCGCCACCCCCATCCCGCGCACGCTCGCCCTCACGGTCTACGGCGACCTCGAGGTCTCCACCATCGACGAGATGCCGCCCGGCCGGAAGCCGGTCCGCACACGCTGGTACCAGCCCCACGAACGCGACGACGCCTACACGTTCCTGCGGAAGCGCCTCGACGCGGGCGAGCAGGCCTACATCATTTGCCCCCTCGTCGAAGAGTCCGAGACCCTCGATGTGCGCTCCGCCGAGGAGGAGTTCGAACACCTCCGCAACGGCCCCCTCCGGGGCTACGACCTCGAACTCCTCCACGGCCGCATGCCCGCCCGCCAGAAGGAAGACGTGATGGGCCGCTTCGGCCGAAACGAGGCGCGAGCCCTCGTCTCTACCAGCGTGATCGAAGTCGGTATCGACGTGCCGAACGCGACGGTCATTGTCATCGAAGGCGCGGAGCGGTTCGGTCTGAGCCAGCTTCACCAGTTCCGGGGCCGCGTCGGCCGCTCCGAAATGCAGAGCTACTGCCTGCTCTTCAGCAGCGAGGAAGACCCCGGCCCCGAAGCGCGCGAGCGTCTCGAAGCCATGTGCGAGACCACCGACGGTTTCGAGCTTGCGGAAGTCGACCTCCGCATGCGCGGCGAAGGTGAGACCTGGGGGCGCCTCCAGAGCGGCTCCAACACCATGCTCCGCGTCGCCCGCCTTACCGACCGCGACATCCTCCTCCGCGCCCGCTCCATGGCCACCCGCGTCCTCTCTCTCGACCCCATGCTGCAGAAGCCGGAGCACCGCGCCCTGGCTGCCGCGGTCAAGCCCTTCCTCGAAAAGGCCACCGAGGCCAACTGACCGCTCGCCAGGAGCCCTTGACAAGTTGTCTGGCGGACTGTCTTAGGAGGTGTCCGTGGGGACTTCCTCCAGAAGCGCGGGTCCCCTCCCGGAGGTGACAAATGGACGTTCGGTCTCAAGCGCTCGGCATGGCCATCCTGACGGTTGTCGCGTTGGTCGCATCAACAGGGGCCGCGAGAGTTGCGCACTCGGAGCAACCAACGGGCCTACCCGCTTGGGCCAATTCAGCGCCGGAGCGATTCCCTTGGGCTATCACGCACGTCATGACTGAGGATGGGTACATCACGGAACTCAAGGAACCAGTCACGCAGAAGCGAGATGTGATCTCCGCCATGGTCACGGCCCAAGAGGACGCGGTTGCTCGCCGGGCATCCAACGAGCGACGGGATCCGGATTCTTCGCACGACTTACTTAACGCCTTGCTCGTACCAGTCACTTGTGCATATGGATCAGATTGGAACTTAATAAGTACCTTTGTTGCGGAATTTGGCACAGTATTCTTCTGTAGCAGTCCGATCTTGAAGAGTGCTCTCGATAGGTTTGGTTACATTGACCCGGTGTTTTATGAGCTAGTTCAGACTGATCAAAATGGTGTACACTTTAACGCGGGAGCGTTGTGGATTCACACGAAGTATACTTCGATCGATCCTGGCGGTTTAGAGTGGTGTAGCTACGGAAGCGGTACCGTATACTTCAACACGCCGCAATTCTGGATAGATAGCGGATGCCACTCGTATTAGGGCGAGCTTCCGTTATCCTTCGGTCGCGTCGGCCTGCGAGTTACTGATCGCCTGAGGGGCGGCGCCGCGGCCTCAGCGCCCATGAGTACACCGTCCACGCATCGGTGGCTTGAACCAGCGGGAGGGGGTTCAGCAGTTCGCTGAATCGCCTGCCGAGATCCTGAATCACCGGCTCGGAGTGCCTGAGACCTGCATGGCACCAGATCGCGGAGCCAGCCTCAGTGAACACCGCGCGAATCAGGACAAGCTCCTCCTCCAGGTGGTCGGTCCGCGCGTGCCAGAACGTCCCGGCCTGCCCACTGGCACCGCCGAGGCACTCAGCCACAACCGCGTCAAAGCCGCCACCGTCGTTAAACGCGGCGTAGTTGGCCCATCGAATGAGCGGGATGGGGAGGATCAGAGCACCTTTCATAGCCGTGCCGGCCTGGCGATGAAGTCCTTTGTACCGGAGCATTGCTCATCAGCTGCAGCCGCGCCACCGGGGCTGGCGCGCGATCGCGGGCGCCCCTTGCCGGGTCCGTCTCTATAATCGCCCGATGGCCCGTTCCTCCCGTGGGTACCGCTGCCGCGAATGCGGCTGGACGACGGTCGCCTACGTTGGCCGCTGCGGCGAGTGCCAGCAATGGAACACGCTCGACCAGTTCGACAGCGCCCCCCGCGGACCGATGGCGCGCTCATCCCGCCCCCCGGCGCTCCCGGGTAGGACCCTCGCCCTCGCTGACGTCCCCGACGAGCCCGGCCGCCGCATGGCCACCGACATCCCCGAGTTCGACCGCGTCCTCGGCGGTGGGCTTGTCCCCGGCTCGCTTGTGCTCGTCGGCGGCGACCCGGGTATCGGCAAGTCGACGCTCGTGCTCCAGGCGGCCGCCCGCCTCGCTGAGCAGGGCCAGGCCGTCGCATACGTGTGTGGCGAAGAGTCGCCCCGCCAGGTTCGGATGCGCGCCTCCCGGCTCGGTGTTGGCGCCGCCCCCATTACCCTCATCCCCGAGTCCAGCCTCGATGCAGCCCTTGCCGCCGCCGAGGGGGCCGGCGCAACCGTCGTCATCATCGACTCCATCCAGTCCGTCTACATCGAGGGACTCGAATCGCGGTCCGGCGGCCCCGCCCAGCTCGCCGAGGCCGGCGCCCGGCTCGTCGCCTTCGCCAAGGGCAACGAGATCTGCACCATCGTCACGGGCCACGTCACCAAGGGCGGTGAAATCGCCGGCCCGCGCCTCCTGGAGCACCTGGTCGATGCCGTCCTCTACTTCGAAGGCGCCGAAGGTGGCGCCTTGCGCGTCCTCCGTGCTGTCAAGAATCGTTTCGGCGCCACCGACGAAGTCGGCGTATTCGAAATGACCGGAGCCGGCCTCCAGAGCGTTGAAAACCCGAGTTCTGCCCTCCTCGAAGCCCACGACGCCGAAGCCTCCGGCTGCGCGGTCACGGCCGTCATCGAGGGCTCCCGCCCGCTCGCAATCGAAGTCCAGGCGCTTGCCGTCCCGACGAACCTTGCGTCGCCGCGGCGCATCGCCGCCGGGCTCGAGACCTCCCGCCTCCACCTGCTCCTGGCCGTCCTCGCTCGCCGCGGTGGCATCAACGCTGCGGGATTGGACGTGGTCGCGAGCGTGTCTGGTGGCCTCCGCCTCCGCGACCCCGCCGCCGACCTGGCCGTCATCGCCGCCCTCGCCTCCGCCGTCAGCGACCGGCCCCTGCCGCGCGCCACGGCCTACCTGGGAGAAGTCGCCCTCTCGGGTGCCATCCGCCCCGCCCAGCAGGCCCAGCGGCGACTTGCCGAACTCGGTCGCCTGGGGTTCACACGCGCTTTCGTCCCTCCCGGCACGCCCGCGGCCGAAGGCATGACGCTCATCCCCGTCCGGACGGTCCGCGACGCCCTGATACGCGCTGAATCGTAAATCGCGAATCGACTAGGTCTGCCGGTACGCCCGGTGCCGCATCACGATGCTCTGCAGGATCCCCAGCGACACAAACAGGCTCACCAGCGAGGAGCCACCCTGGCTCACGAACGGCAGCGGGATCCCCGTCACCGGGAACAATCTCACGTTCACCGCGATGTTGATGAACGTCTGCATCAAAATCAACATAACGATGCCAACGGCGACAAGCTGGCCCGCCGTGTCACCGGCGAGCTGCGCCGCGCGTATCCCTCGCATCAGCAATAGGATGAAGAGTCCGAACATCACCATTGCCCCCACGAATCCGAACTCCTCGCCCATGAGGCTGAAGATGAAGTCGCGCGTCGCGACGCGGAGGTACTCGAGTTGGGTCTGGTCGCCCTGGGTGAACCCCTTGCCGAACACCTGGCCCGAACCAAGCGCGATTTCGCCCTGGAGCGTGGTGAATCCGGTGTCGAGCGGGTCGCGGTTGGGGTCCACCAGTACCGAGATACGCTGCACCTGGTAATCCGCGATGCCAAAGGTCCAGATGAATGGCAGAAGTGCCAGGAAAATCGCGCCCATGACCAGCAGGTGGCCGCGGCTCACGCCAGCCACGATGACGACGCCGAGCCAGATTGCCCCGAAGACCAACGAAGTTCCGAGGTCAGGCTGGATGAACACCAGGCCCACGACCGGGACCATGATAGCGAGTGAGAGCAACAGGGCTTTGAGCTCACGAGCATCGCCGCCGTGTTCACTGAAGAAGCGGGCCAGCAAGAGGATCGTGGCGATCTTCGCGAACTCTGAGGGCTGCACCTGCACGGGCCCGAACGTGAACCAGCTCTTTGCGCCGCCTTCGGTTGAACCGAACGCCAGGATGGCGAGGAGTGAGACGATGCCCATCAGATACAGCACCCACGAGTAGTGGATGAAGTGGTGGTAGTCGATCTTCGAGACGATGAGCATGGCGACAACGCCCACTGCCGCGAACACGGCCTGTTTGGCGGCGGGGTTGTTCAGGCTGGCGACCGGCCCTTCGTACCAGGGAAGCGAACCGCTGTAGATAAGCAGCAGGCCATAGATTACGAGCGCGATCGCGGCGAACACCATGATGTAGTCGAACCGGTCCCACCCGCGCCACACACCGCTCGATGTGCGCACCCGGCCGCCGTACCCGCCGTAGGTGATGCTGCTCACCGGTCCACGTTCTCCATGAAGTACTGGAGGATCTTCGCGGCCACCGGCGCCGCCTTGTCTCCACCAACCCCGATGTCGAAGTAGACCGTTACGACCACCTCCGGGTTCTCATATGGCGCGAACCCGGTGAACCACGCGTGCTGCGACTTCGTCCCATCCTTCTTGAAGAACTCGGCGGTGCCCGTCTTTCCCGCGACTGAGGCCGCGGAAATCGCCGCGCGCGCCCCTGCGCCGTACTGCACCGAGCCCAGCATCCCCTCGCGGATCACTTGCAGGTACTCCTCCGAAACGCCGACCTCTTCGTACCTGGTCTCGATCGACCGCACCGTTGTCCCGTCGGGGGCCAACACCTTGTTCACGATGTGGGGTGTCACCAGTTTCCCGCCGTTCGCCACGGCAGCGGTCATCCGCGCGATTTGGAGCGGCGTCGCCAGCACGTCCCCCTGCCCGATTGCCGTGTTGTAGGTGTCGCCCAGGAACCATTCGTTCTCGCCCGGGTTGAAGCCCTCGCCTACGTAGGTGCGCCGCTTCCAGCCCGGGTCGGGGATCCGCCCGGGGTCTTCGCCGTACAGGTCGATGCCGGTCACCTGCCCGAAGCCGAACCGCCGCGCCCAGCTCGCGAGCACCGTCGCTGAGGTCTCCACGTCCTTCCCCAGCCCCTTCACCCGTTCCAGGTCGCCGCCCGCCGTCAGCCACATGAAGATGTTCGAGGACCAGGCGATACCCGTGCGCACGTCCATCATCTGGTTGTGGCAACGCCAGTCCGGGTACTCGTAGAGGACGTCGTTCTCGCCCTTCACTTCCAGCACGCAACCGATGTAGTGGCTCGTGCCCGCCGTGATGCTCCCCTCCATCAATCCTGCCGCCGAAGTCACCAGCTTGAACGTCGAACCTGGTGCGGCCGGCGAAAGCGCCTTGTTGAGGAACGGGAACGTCGTCGTGTTGGTCGAGAGCGCCTCCAGTTCCGCCGACCGGTTCCGCGAGTCCGCGAAGATGTTGTTGTCGAACGTCGGGATCGAGACCAGCGAGTACACCTCGCCCGTGTTCGGGTTCATGACCACCGCCGAGGCGATCGTCGCCGGCCCCCAGACGCCGCTGGTATCCGCCATCGACTCCTGCAACAGCTCGGCGACGTACTGCTGGAGGCCCATGTCGATGGCAAGCTCCAGGCTGTTTCCCGGCACCGGGTCCTTCGTGCCGATCTGGTTGATGAGCCGTCCCTGGGCGTCCTGTTCGGCGGCGTTATAGCCGATCTGCCCCCGCAGGTCGTCTTCGTAGCGTGCCTCGATCCCGTCCTTGCCCACCGGTTCGTCCAGCTGGTAGCCCTCTTTGCGCAGCACCCGCGCTTCCTCGGCCGTCTGTGGCCCGATGTACCCCAGGATGTGGGAGAACTCCGGCCCCGCGTTGTAGTTGCGCCCCGGTGTCACTGCCAGGCTCACGCCGCGCATGTCGACCGAGGCCTCCTCGAGTGCCAGCGCCTGGTCCTTGGAGAGGTTCGTCGCGATCGTAATGTCGATGTATCCACGGCCCGCCGCCTCCGCCTCGTCCACCCGCGCCTGTACTTCGAGCGGCGAAACACCGATCAGGTCCTGCAACTTCAGGTAGATCCGGTACCGGGCCTCTTTCGACGTGGGCAACACTTCCGGCAAAACCTTGGCCGAGTACACCCCCACGTTCTGCACGAGCGGCTCTCCGTTCCGGTCCAGGATCAGGCCGCGCGTGGGCAGGATGTTCTTCTGGATGATGTGGTTCTCTTGCGACCGCCGTGCGAACTCCGCGCCATTGATGATCTGCATGTCGACGAGGCGGATGGCGAGCAGGGCGAACAGGCCGAGCACGGCCAGCCGCAACACGGCAAGGTTCCCGTGAGGACGGTTGCGGCTCGGACCGCCGGGTGCTCGGAATCCTTCGTCAAGGATGCTCATCGGCTAGTAATACCGGCCTCGCTGGAGTGTCATGCCTCGCCCGCTCCATCCGACGAGTCGCATCGGAATGTAGACCACCGTGAGTAAAGCCGCGTCAAGGAATGCCCCTGGTACCAGCACATCCGAGAGCAGCAGCGAGAATGCCGGCGCCGCGCCGCTCGCCATCGCCCCCAGCGCGAGCAGCGTCCGCAACCACACGCCCGTCACCACGATCATCGCCAGCGTTCGAAGGTAATGATTCAGGGGCACCGGGGACTCTTCGAGCGCGAAGCCCAGCGGCAGCAAGGGCAGGTACGCCACCAGCAGCAAGCCCGGCGACCGGTCCGAGAGAAACGCGAGCGCCACGGCCATCAGCGGCGTGAGCACCATCACCGGCGATGGGCTACTGAATGCGGCCATGAGCACAAGTCCCAGCAGGACAAACTCGGGCACGGCGCCGGCCACCGGAAACAGTGGCGCGACCGTGACCTGCGCGATCGCCGCCAAGAGCATGGCCAGCCCCGTCCTGGTGCCCTTCATCAGTCCTCCAGCGTCAGCCGCTCGGGGATGAAGCTGATATTCACCAGCACCGTCGTCGCTGTGCCCAGGCGCACCAGCGGTTGGATGGTCACTTTCTTATAGAGGTCCTGGTTTGTGCCCGAGACCGCGCTCACGACACCGATCGGGATGCCCTTCGGGTAGTTTCCGCCAAGGCCCGCCGTCACGACTGTATCGCCGACCTTGATGTCCCCCTGCGCAAGGTCAAGGATGAGGCCCCGGTCGGGCGTCCCCCTCACGATGCCGTCCGCTCCAGTCCCCGCGACCTCGGCGCGGACCTTGCTCCGCGTGTCGGTGATCAGGCGGACGAAGGATGTCTCGCTGGTCACCTTGGTCACCGTCCCCATCAGCGATCCCTGGGATGAGAGCACCACCATGCCGAGCTGGATGCCAGCGGCAGATCCCCGGTCGATACTCACTTCCTGCTGGAAGGGCGTACTCGCCCGGTGGACGATGTTTGCGACCACGCGCGTCTCGTCGGCGCCGCCTTCCGTGATCTGCAGCAGGCTTTCCAACTCTTTCACGCGCTGGGCGTCTTGCTGCAGGCCGGCGATCTGGTTCCGCAGGTCTTCGTTTTCCAGGCGCAGGCGGTCGTTCTCGTCCTGCAGGGCACCAAGCTCGTCGAAGTCGGAAAGGACCGCGGCCACCGGGCGGAATATGCCCGTCAGCACGTTCTCCACCGGCGATGTCGCCCGGAGGAAGAGTCCCTGGAACGGATTCAGCAGGCCGGTCTGTCCCATGATCGCCAGCAGCAATGCCAGGCCGATCATCGAAGCCACCCACCATGAGTACCGGGAAAACATCAGCATGGGATCACCAGGGGGCGCGCTTCGATGCTACCGCCCGGGCCTGCGTGAGGCCAACTGCGATTGGACCTTGTTCAACAGGGCCGCCTCCTCCAGCACTTCCCCCGCGCCCCGTACCACGCACAGCAGCGGGTCTTCGGCCACGTAGACGGGGAAGCGCGTTTCCTGGCTCAGCCTGCGGTCCAATCCCCGCAGCATCGCCCCGCCGCCCGCCAGCGCGATCCCGTGCGCCATCAGGTCGCTCACCAGCTCCGGCGGGGTCACTTCGATTGATGAGCGCACCGCCTCCACGATCGCACTGATCGAACCCGCAAGCGCGTCGCGAATTTCGACGGTGCTCACCTCCACCGACTTCGGGAGGCCTGTGGCCAGGTCGCGGCCGCGGATGTCGATGGTCTCCTCGGGTTCCAGGGGCGCCGCCGAACCGGCCATCTTCTTGATCTCCTCGGCGGTCCGTTCGCCGATCAGGAGGTTATGCACCTGGCGGGCGTAGGCGATGATGTCCTGGTCCATCTCATCCCCCGCCACGCGGACCGACGTGCTGACGACCATGCCGCCGAGCGAAATGATGGCCACCTCGGTCGTCCCGCCGCCGATGTCCACGATCATGCAACCCGCGGCCTCCATTACCGGCAGCCCGGCACCGATCGCGGCGGCCATCGGCTCCTCGATCAGGTAGCAGCTGCGCGCCCCGGCGTTCAGGGCGGCATCGTGGACGGCGCGCTTCTCGACCTCCGTCACGCCGCTCGGGATGCCGACCACCACCCGCGGCTGCGCCAGGAAGCTCCGATCGTGCACCGCGCGGATGAAGTAACTGAGCATCTTCTCCGTCACTTCAAAGTCCGAGATCACGCCGTCCCGCAGCGGGCGCACGGCGACGATGTTTGCCGGCGTCCGGCCCACCATCCGTTTTGCCTCGGCCCCGATCGCCAGGATCTTCTTGGTCGTCCGGTCGATCGCCACCACCGACGGCTCGTCGATGACGATGCCGCGTCCCTTCACCATCACGAGGGTGTTCGCGGTACCGAGGTCGATCGCAATGTCGTGCGATAGGAAGCCGAACAGGCTGCTGAGGGGGTTGAAAAAGGCCAAGAGAGCGACCTGTCGTTGAGTACGAGCCGCGAAGATCCGCGGGGATGTAGCGTGTTCATTATACGCGCCATAACCCCCAGTGCGAATCTCGCGGTTTTAGCGCTTAAAGAATGCTCATCTTACTTTGCTAAGCGCGAAGTCCAGTCGCGGCAGCCCCGCCTCCGCTCTCGATCAGCTGCCGAAACGCCTCCTCGTCCAGGACCCGCGTTCCCAGTTGCTGTGCCTTCGCCAGCTTCGACCCCGCGTCCGCACCCACCACCAGGAAGCTTGTCGCCTTGCTCACCGAGCTCCCCACTTTCCCCCCGTTGGCCCGGATCAGGTCCTCCGCTTCACCCCGCGACATCGTCTCCAGGCGGCCAGTCACGACGACCGTCAGTCCCTGCAGCGGGCCCTCTCGTCCCACCGTGGCGCCCGCATGGACGGGGTTCACCCCGCGCTTCACCAGCCGCCGCACGATGTCCCGGTTCTCGGGCCGTTGCGTCCAGTCCGCGATGCTTGCCGCCACCACCGGTCCGATGCCCTCGATCTGTTGGAGGGCCTCCACATCAGCATCCAGCAGGGCCTCCAGCCTCCCCAGGTGTTCCGCCAGCAGCCGTGCGGTTTCAAACCCGACGTGCCGGATGCCCAGTGCGAACAGCACGTTGGGCAGCGGCCGCTGTTTGCTCGCTTCGATGCCCCGGAGCAGGTTTGCGGAGCCTTTCTCCTTGATGCCGGACAGCGTCATCAGCTGCGCGGCCGTCAGGTCGTAGATCGCGGCAACATCGCGCGCGAGCCCCTGCTCAAACAGGGCATACGCCATCCGCTCACCCAGGCCCTCGATGTCCATGGCCCCCCGGCTCGCAAAGTGTTCGATCATCCGGATTTGCTGCGCTGGACACCCCCCATTAGGGCAGTAGTAGGCAGCTTCGTTTTCCTCCCGGGATACGGGTGTGCCGCATGCCGGGCACCCGGTCGGCATGGACCACTCGCGCTCAGCCCCCGTGCGCAGGCTCAGCACCGGGCCCACCACCTGCGGGATCACCTCGCCAGCCCGTTGCACAATCACCGTGTCGCCTTCGCGGATGTCTTTCCGCCGGATATCGCCCTCGTTGTGCAGCGTGGCCATCGAGACCGTCGCTCCGCCCACCACCACCGGTTCGAGCACGGCGAACGGTGTGAGCACCCCCGTCCGCCCGACATTGACCTCGATCCGCCGCAGCTTGGTGGTCCGCTGTTGCGGCGGGAACTTGAAGGCTGTTGCCCATCGGGGCTCGCGGCCCACATAGCCAAGCCGGTCCCACTGCCGGGTGTCGTCCAGCTTCAACACCACCCCATCGATGTCGTAGTCCAGCCGCTCGCGCTGGTGTCCCCACCAGGCGATCCGCTCATGCACCTCGTCCAGCCCCGCATGCAACCGCATCTCCGGGTTCACGGCGAACCCCATCGCGCCGAGCCACGCGAGGGTCTCGAAGTGGCTCGCGGGCCGCTCCCCGTCGCACCACCCGAGCTGGTAGACAAACATCGCGAGCGGGCGTCCCGCTGTCACCGTCGGGTCCTTCTGGCGCACCGAGCCAGCCGCGGCGTTCCGGGGGTTCGCGTAGAGCGGGAGTGGTTTCTTGCCCTGGCGCTCCCGTTCGAGGTTCTGCTCGCCGATGCCCGCGTTCATCTCCTCGAAGCCGCTCCTGCTCATGTAGATCTCGCCACGGACTTCGAACCGTTCGGGGACACGGCCGGTCAGCGTCTTCGGGATGGTCCCTATCGTGCGCAGGTTCTCGGTCACGTTTTCCCCGCGGAACCCATCGCCCCGCGTTGCGCCTTGCACGAACCGCCCGCCTTCGTACACCAGGGCTATCGCGAGGCCGTCGATCTTCGGCTCCGTCGTAATCTGGAACCCCTCGGCGCCCACCCGTTCCGCCGCCCGGCGGTGCCACGCCTGCAGCTCCGCCTCGCTGAAACAGTTCGAGAGACTAAGCAGCGGCACCCGGTGCTCCACGACGTCGAAGGTGGTTAGCGGCGCCGCGCCCGTCCGCTGGGTCGGCGAGTCCGGCGTAATGAGCTCCGGAAACCTTGCCTCGATCGCCCGCAGCTCGTTCATCAGCTCGTCATACACCGCGTCCGGGATTTCCGGCCGGTCGAGCTCGTAGTACAGGCGGTTGTGGAAGCTGATCACCGATCGCAGTTCCTCGCTCCGGAGGCGCGCTTCGTACTGGGTCATGGCGGAGACGTCGGCCATGCGCGAAGTATACGGGCGGGGCCGTCCCCGACCCACCCGATCGAACCCGCCCTCGTGCTACACTCAGCTTCCTATGGCAGCCAATCCGGTGATCGTGATCGACTACGATGCGGGCAACCTCCGTAGCGTCGCACGTGCCCTCGAACACGTTGGCGCCGCGCCCGTTGTTTCGGCCGACCCCGCGGATATCGATGCCGCCGGCGCCATCGTGCTCCCGGGTGTTGGCGCTGCCGAGGACACCATGTTCAAGCTCCGCGAGCGCAACCTCGTCGGACCGCTCACCGAATACATTGCTGCCGGCCGTCCCTTCCTCGGCGTCTGCATGGGCCTTCACGCCCTGCTCCAGCGCTCCGATGAGGGTGGCGGCCAGGAATGCCTGGGCGTCCTCCCCGGCGAAGCCCGGCGCTTTGTCCCCGCGCCTGGTTTCAAGGTTCCGCACATGGGCTGGAACACCGTCGAGTGGATGCGCGACCACCCGGTGGCCGACGGCATTCCGACCGGCAGCTACTTCTACTTCGTCCACAGTTACTATCCGACGGTTTCCGAGCCCGCGCTGGTGCTCGGCGAGACCGAGTACGGCGTCGCGTTCCCGAGCGTTCTCGCCAGTGGCTACCTTGTGGCCACGCAGTTCCATCCGGAGAAGTCTGGCCGCCACGGCCTGCGCCTCTACGAGAACTTCGTCCGCTGGGCGCGTTCTGGCGAGCCCGTTCCCGCCCCCTCCGCCGCCATCGCCCGATGACCTTCGAAGTCATCCCCGCCATCGACTTGCGCGGCGGGCGCTGCGTGCGCCTCCTCCAGGGCGATTTCGACCGGGAGACCGCCTACTCCGATGACCCTGTTGCGGTCGCTGAGCGCTGGGCGAGCCTCGGCGCCCCACGCCTGCACGTCGTCGATCTCGACGGTGCGAAGGAGGGCGCCCCGCGCAACCAGGAGGTCCTGGCGGCCATCTGCCGTGCGGTCCCCATCCCCGTGGAAGTCTCGGGCGGCATGCGGACCGCCGGTGCGATCGCCGCCGCCCTCGCCTACGGGGCCCAACGCGTCCAGCTGGGCAGTATCGCGGTCAAGGACCCGTCCCTCACCCGGGAGGCTATCGCTCGCTTCGGCGATGCCATCGTCGTTTCCATCGACGCCCGGGACGGCGAGGTCCGCACCGACGGGTGGCTACAGGGTAGCAACGTCCGCGCCATCGATCTCGCCCGCGAGCTCGCAGAGGCCGGCGTCGCCCGCCTCATGTTCACCGACATCGGCCGCGACGGTATGCAGACCGAGCCAAACTTCGATGCCTATCGCGAGCTGCTCGCGGCGGTCTCCTGCCCGGTGGTCGCCTCAGGGGGCGTCTCCACCGTAGAGCACCTGGTCCGCCTCGCCGAGATCGGCTGCGAAGGCGCAATCGTGGGTAAGGCCCTGTATGAGTCGGCGTTCACCCTTCCCGAGGCGTTGTCCGCTGTAGCTACGCTGTAGCCACAACGTCGGGACTGCCGCAGTCGACATTCCGCCAGCCAGACTCGACAATCGAGCCATGCTCACGCGCCGCATCATCCCCTGCTTCGACGTCGATCGCGGCCGCGTGGTCAAAGGCGTCTCGTTCGTCGAACTCCGCGATGCCGGCGACCCGGTCGAGCTGGCCAAGCTCTATGAGGCCGAAGGGGCAGACGAACTTGTCTTCCTCGACATCACGGCCTCCGCCGATGACCGCGCCACCACGTACGACATGGTGGCGGCCACCGCCGACCAGGTCTTCATCCCTTTCACCGTTGGCGGTGGTATTCGTAGCCCGATCGACATGAAGGTGATGCTCGAACTTGGCGCCGAGAAGGTCAGCATCAACACCGCCGCCATCCAAAACCCCGACCTCATCAACGAAGGTGCCTACCGTTTCGGCAGCCAGTGCATCGTGGTCGCCATCGACGCGCGCCGCGTCCTTGAAGAGCCCGGCCGCTGGGAGGTGTTCACGCACGGCGGCCGCAACCCGGCAGGGCTCGATGCCGTCGAGTGGGCAGTCGAGGCGGTTTCCCGCGGTGCCGGTGAGTTGCTCGTCACGAGCATGGACACCGACGGGCACCAGAAGGGCTACGACAACGCCATGCTCCGTGCAATCAGCGATGCCGTCACTGTGCCGGTGATTGCCTCCGGCGGTGCCGGGGGGCCCGAGCATATGGCCGACGCGCTCACCGCCGGAGGCGCGGATGCCGTCCTTGCCGCCAGCATCTTTCACTTTGGCACCTACAAAATCGCCGAGGTGAAGTCATACCTTGCCGGGAAGGGCATCCCCATCCGCCCCGTCGAGCCACTGACCGACTGACTCCCGCCTCCACGGCGGGCAGCGAGGCAGCCACATGACCGAATCCACCATCCTCACCTTCGACGCCGACGGCCTGATACCAGCCGTGGTGCAGGACGCCGAAACGCGCGAAGTGCTCCTGCTCGCCTGGATGAACCGCGAGTCGCTCGCCCAGACGTACCGGACCGGCCGGGTCACGTTCTGGAGCCGGAGTCGTAACGAACTCTGGGAAAAGGGCGCCACCAGCGGCAACATCCTCCGCCTCGAAAGCATCCACAAGAATTGCGAGGCCAACTCGCTCCTGGTCCTCGCCCGCCCCGACGGCCCCGCCTGCCACACCGGCAACATCACCTGCTACTACCGCGAGCTTGACCCCACCAGCGACGTGCAGGGGGCCTGACGCCGCGTGGAACTCTTCCCCGTTGACGGTCCGTGGCCAGGCCGCCTCGCGGTTTGCCTCCGCCCGCGCAGCGGCACGTGGCTCGAAGACGACATCCGCGCGCTCCGCGCAGCCGGCCATGACGTACTTGTCTCCGCCCTGACACCGGAGGAAATCGCGTCCCTCGAACTCGGGCCTGTCGCCAGCATCTGTTCGCGGCATGGCCTGGAGTTTGTGAATGTTCCCGTCGGGAACCTCCAGGTCCCGGATCCCGACATCGTCCTGCCACATGTCCAGGCGTGGCACGCCCACCTGTCAGCGGGGCGCGGTGTCGCGGTCCATTGCTGGGCAAGCGTCGGCCGGTCCCCCACGCTGGTCGCTGCCACCCTCGCGTTCGCCGGGGTGCCGGTGGAAGATGCCTGGGCCCGCATCGAACTGTCCCGGGGACGCCAGGTCCCCGACACCCTCGAACAGCGCCGCTGGGTGGAGCAGTTCTTCTCCCGCCGTTGAGTCCCGTTCGGGCCCCCGTCGACACGCCCCCGCCGCCTTGCAACAATCGAGGGTGCCGCCGCGATTCGCCCCGGATCGTGAATCGTGAATCGTGAATCGCAAATTGCCCACGCCCGATTACACCTCCCTCGATTTCCCGCCACCCCCAACGGACCGCCCCTACGTCCTGGTCAACATGGTCATGTCTGCCGACGGCAAGGTCGTGGTCGAAGGTACGGAGCAGGGTATAGGCTCGAAGACAGATCAGCGCCTGATGCGCGAGCTCCGTGTCAACGCCGATGTTGTCCTCAACGGCGCCGGCACGCTGCGGGCCAGCGGCTCGTCGTCGCGCCTGGGCAACCCCGCCCTCGAGGAGTTGCGGCTCGCGCGTGGCAAACCCCGCCTCCCAGTCGCGGCCACCATCTCAGCCTCTGGCGACCTTCCGCTCGACCGCCTGTTCTTCACCGCCACTGACTTCGACGCGGTTGTCTATCTCGCCCACTCCACGCCCCCGGAGCGGTGTGAAGACATCGAAGCGACCGGCCGCCACGTGGTCGTGCTGCCCGCCAAGGACCCCATAGAGGCGATGCTCCGCCACATGCGCCATGACCTCGGCGCCAGCGTCCTCCTCTGTGAGGGCGGCCCCTCCCTCAACGCCCAAATGTTCAAGGCCGGCTCCGTCGACGAATACTTCGTGACCATCGGCCCGGTCATCGTCGGCGGCGAACAGTCGCTCACGCCGGTGGAGGGTGAGCCGTACACGCGGGAAACCCTCAGGCAGCTGGAACTCGTGTCGGCATTCCCCAATCCGGAGACCAGCGAGATCTACTGCCGCTATCGCATCCGCCGGTAGGCCGCTACACCAGCAGCGCCGCCACAAAGCACGCCGCCACCATCGCCGCCAGCGTCGGTGCAAACGCCATCCGCGCGTAGTTTCCCGCCGTGTAGCTCGCTCCGTACTGCCGCGCCAGGCTCAGCCAGAACACCGTGCTCAACGACCCCACCATGGTGAAGTTCGCCCCAATCGTCGACCCGATCAGCGCGCCCGCCACCAGCGCATCGTGCTCCCCTGGTGCCGAGGCGATGGTCGCGGCCAGGAGAAGCGCCGACGGCCAGTTGTTCATCAGGTTGGCCAGCACTGCTGCAATCGCCGCGCAACCGAGCACTGTCAGCAGCCCCGGCCGCCCTTCGAACGACGTCAGCACATCGGCGAGCCGGTCGAGCACGCCCGCCGCGACCAGGTTCTCCACAAGTAACAGCAGGCTCGCCACGAACACCAGGATCCCGGGCGCGACGTGTTTCCGGTAGGTGGCGAACTCGATCGGACCGGCCGCTCGAGCCGCTGCGTAGAGCGCCGCGCCTCCCCCGAGGGTGATGATCCCGAGCGGCACCTCGGCCAGCCCGGCCCACACATACGCAACCGCCAGGCCAAGGACTACGACCAGAGCCGGCGCGACCGTCCCACGTGCAGCCAACCGCACCGGTGGTGCCTCGTCTTCTGCCGCCACCGGGGCCGCCGGCGTACGGCGCCAGGTTACGAGCGCCATCGCCGCTATCCCTGCAAGGGCAGCCGGTGTGATGGTCTGGAGGTACTGTCCGAACCCCATTTCAAACCGCTCGAAGAACAACAGGTTCACCGGGTTGCTCACGGGCAAGAGGAGGCTCGCGCCGTCCGCGGTGAAGGTTGCAGCCATCGCTGAGTCGGTCGTCGCCCGCGAGTAGACGACGCCCGCCGCGAAGATCGCCGGCGTCAGCACCAGCGGTGTCGCGTCGTTCGAAAGCACCGCAGTGATCAAGGTCCCCAGTACGAGCACGGTGGCAACCCGGGCGCGTGTGCCCGTTCGTCCCCGCAACAACAGCGCTGCCCGGGCGTACAGCCCGGCGCTCTCGGCACCGGCGGCAAGAAGCATCAGCCCGAGGAAGAAGGTCACGATGTTCGCGGAATCGCCAATCGTCTCGATCCCGTGACTGAGCCCCAACGGCCCTATCACCCACGCGGTGAGCGCACCGGCGCCGGCGATCTGCCAATCACGCGCGCCAAACGGCCGGAAGTAGAGCGCGCCGATCGTCCCGAGAAAGACGAGGGCCAGCGCGCTTGTTTGCACACCTGCATTCTTCGCCCGCCCTCCCTACGCGCGAGAGGCGGTCCACCCCCCGGCGCTGCGACCCGCCCCCGGTTGCCAATTCCTCCGTTTACCAGCACGCTCCGGGCACACACTTCTCTGGAGCACCCATGGGATACCGCGCCATCGTCGTCGACAAGCAGGGAGAAGAGTTCTCCGTCGCCGTCAAAGAACTTTCGGAGGGCGATCTTCCCGCCGGCGACGTCACCATTAACGTCGAGTGGAGTTCCATCAACTACAAGGACGGGCTTGCACTCACGCCGGCCGGCCGCGTGGTCCGCAGCTACCCGATGGTTCCCGGCGTCGATCTTGCCGGGACCGTGCGGGAGTCCACCGACTCGCGCTTCAGCCCGGGCGACAAGGTTGTGGTCACCGGATACGACGTCGGCGTTGCCCACCCGGGTGGGTTCGCCGATCTCGCCCGCATCCCGGCTGACTGGGTCATGCCCCTTCCGCGGGGGCTTACCACGAAGGAAGCCATGGCGCTCGGCACCGCCGGGATGACCGCCGCGATGTCGGTGATGGCCCTCGAGCACAACGGGTTGCGGCCGGACCAGGGCCCGGTCATCGTCACCGGCTCCACGGGTGGCGTGGGAAGCACGGCCGTGAGCATGCTCGCCCAGCTCGGGTACACGGTCGCCGCCAGCACCGGCAAGGAGAGTGAGCACGCCTTCCTGCGCGGTCTCGGCGCCACGGAGATCCTTTCCCGCGAGGATGTAAGCGCGGAGAGCAACCGGCCCATGGAGAGCGAGCGCTGGGCGGGTGCTGTCGATCCCGTTGGCGGCGCCACCACCGCCTACCTGATCCGGACGACCAGGTACGGGGGCAGCATCGCCCTGAGTGGCCTGACCGGCGGCGGTACCGTGAACACTACCGTCTACCCGTTCATCCTCCGCGGCGTGTCCCTGCTGGGCATAGATTCGGTGTTCTGCCCGATGCCGAAACGCATCGCGGTCTGGGACCGCCTGGCGTCCGATCTGAAACCCCGCGGGCTGATGGAGTCCATTGCCGTCGAGACCGACCTGGACGGCGTGCGAACGGTCTGCGCCGAGATCCTTGGTGGAAAGGTCCGCGGCCGCACGCTCGTCCGGCTCGCGTGACCGCCACGTGAGTGACGACCTCCGGCCAGATCGCTACCGGGTCGAGTACGCGAGCCCGCGAGGCTTCCGGCAGGCCTTCGTGCTCGAAGGCACCGGCGGTACGCCCCTCCTGCTGGTCCATGGCTGGCCGGAGACGAAGCGCATCTGGTGGCGCAACATCGACGTGCTTGCCGCGGCGGGATTCGAAGTCATCGCGCCCGATCTGCGCGGCTTCGGCGACTCGGGCATTGGCCCCGATGGCTTCCACGATGTGCCGGCTCATTCGCGGGACCTCCACGCGCTCGTCCACGACCACCTGGGGCACGACCGCGTGATTGCGGTTGCCGGAGACCTTGGCGGCCCGGCTATCCAGGACCTCTCGCTCCGGTTCCCCAGGTTCGTCGAAAAGATGGTGCTCTTCAATTCGCCGTTGCCGTTCGACGCCGAGCGGATGGCCGGGATGCGCACTCGGCCACCCCGCGAGTCATCCGACTACTTCGCCCGGCAGGGCCGTGAGCCGGACGCACTGGCAGCCGAACTGGCGACCGAAGGCGAGCGCCGCCGGTACATCGCGACGTTCTACACGTCCAGGTTCTGGGGCCACCCGGGAGCCTTCGACCCGGCCGCCGTGGACTTCATGACCGAACCTTTCGCGGACGGGGTGAAGCTGCGGGCCAGCTTCGGCGGGTACGAGAGTGTCTTCAACGAGTCTGCCCGGTCCGAGCCGTCCGCCATGGCCACGCCGAACCCCACGCCCACCATGATCCTCTTCGGTCCGAGCGACCACGTGCTCTATCCCGACTTCGACCGCATGGCCGCGGTGGTCTTCCCGGACCACGTCGGCCCGTTTCTGCTTCGGGATTGCGGCCACTTCGTCCAGTGGGAGGCCGCGCACGCGCTCAACAGCGCCATCATTGCCTGGCGTGCATAGCCGGACTCTCCGGTGACCTACTCGGTCCGCGCGGCGTCTCGCGCCTCGCGGGTCTCGCGGAGGTCACGCTCGCTGGCGGTCTCCTTGCGCGGGCTCTCGGCCTGGCGCCTGCGTTTCGCTGCGGCCTTTGTCTCCGGACGCTGAGGCTCGGGGGTCGCCTCCCGCGTGATGCGCGCGTCGATCCGGTCCGCTGCGGCGGCGGCTTTCGCCTCGTTTCCGGCTGCACCGGAGCCGACGGTGGCGACATTCGTGCGCCGCGCGCGGCCGTTTGCCGAAGAAGTGGCCCCCGCGGGGTCGGGGGAGGCCGCCCCTCCGCCGGCCTTCCGCGTCCGTGGCGTGATGGCGATGCCGTCCACCTCCACCCTCGCAGGGGCGCGGTGGGCTGCTCCGGCTGGCGCCGGTGCCGCACTGCCCGCTGCCAGCGTGCCCGCCGCCTGCAGGATCGGCCGCAGGTACTGGCCGGTGTAGCTCGCGGCCACGAGCGCTACCTCTTCGGGAGTCCCGGTTGCCACCACCTCGCCGCCCCGGTCGCCCCCAAGGGGTCCCAGGTCGATGACGTGGTCCGCTGCCTTGATGACGTCGAGATGGTGCTCGATTACCAGGACGGTATTCCCCGCATCGGCGAGCCGCTGCAGCACATGCAGCAGGTGCGCCACATCCTGGAAGCTCAGGCCGGTCGTCGGCTCGTCCAGGATGTACAGCGTCCGCCCGGTAGACCGCCGGGAGAGCTCGCTGGCGAGCTTGATCCGCTGCGCCTCGCCGCCCGAGAGCGTTGTCGCCGGCTGGCCGATGTGGATGTAGCCCAGCCCCGTGGCTTCGAGCGTATCCAGAATCCGCTTGACCCGCGGGAAGCGTTCGAAGAACTCCGCCGCCTCCGAGACCGTCATGTCGAGCACGTCCGCGATGCTCTTCCCCCGGAACAGGATCTCGAGCGCTTCCCTGTTGTAGCGCTTCCCGTGGCAGACCTCGCAGGGGACGGTCACATCCGGGAGGAATTGCATCTCGACCACCTTGTAGCCGTCGCCCGTGCATTCCTCGCAGCGCCCGCCCTTCACATTGAAGCTAAACCGCCCGGCCTTGTACCCGCGCGCCTTCGCCTCGGGCACCGATGCGAACATGTCGCGGATGATGCCGAACGCCCCGGTATACGTTGCCGGGTTTGAACGTGGCGTCCGCCCGATCGGCGACTGGTCGATGTCCACGATCTTGTCGATGTGGTCGAGCCCTTCGACGGCATCGTGGAGTCCGGGGCGCTGCCGCGCGCCGTGAAGCACATTGGCCGCGCGCCGCACGAGGATGTCGGTGATCAGCGACGACTTCCCCGAACCCGAAACACCCGTGACCGCGACGAACTTCCCCAGCGGGACCTCCACGTCGATGTTTCGCAGGTTGTTCTCCCGCGCCCCTCGCACGCGAATCACCTTCCCGTTGCCCGGGCGCCGTTGGGACGGGACGGGGATCTCTCGTCGTCCCGAGAGGTAGGCGCCCGTAATACTCCCTTCGCTCGCCTTGATCGCTTCGATGTCGCCCTCGGCGACCACGTGGCCGCCATGCACCCCCGCGCCGGGCCCCATGTCGATAATCCAGTCCGCCGCCCGCATCATCGCCTCGTCGTGCTCGACGATGAGGACCGTATTTCCCAGGTCGCGCAGCCGCTCCAATGTGCGGATGAGCCGGTCGCCGTCGATGGGGTGCAGCCCGATCGACGGTTCGTCGCAAATGTAGAGCACGCCCATTAGTGCCGACCCGATCTGCGTCGCCAGCCGGATGCGCTGCGATTCCCCGCCGGAGAGCGTGCCCGATACCCGGTTGAGCGTCAGGTACTCCAGCCCCACGTCCACCAGGAACTCCAGCCGCGACCGGATCTCCTTGAGGATCTGGTACGCGATCGTCTGCTCGCGCTGGTTCAGCGGCGTGTCCGGCCCGGCGAGCCGGTCGAACCACTGGCGCGCTGACGTGATGCTCAGGTTCGTCACCTCAACGATTGGCTTGCCATCGATGAGGACACTGCGAGCCTCCTTCCGCAGCCGGAGCCCTTCGCACTCCGGGCACGGGATCGCCCCCATGTACTTCTCGATGTCCGTGCGGATGTAATCGGAATCTGTTTCTTTGTAGCGGCGCTGGAGGTTCTTCACCACGCCTTCGAACTTCGTGTCGTAGGTCTGCGTACGGCCGTACTGGTTGGTGAATCGCAGCCGCAGCAGCCGCTCGCCGGTGCCATACAGCACCGCATGGAGCTGCTCGTCCGTCAACTCGCCGACCGGCTGCGTCGCGCTGAACCCCTGGTCTTCGGCGACCGCTTCGAGCTGGCGCATGTACCAGCCGGCCACGCTCGGCGACTTGGACCACGGCTCGATGGCCCCGCCCGCCAGCGACTTCGTCCGGTCCGGGATCACGAGTGCCGGGTCGATCTGCATCTCCACCCCGAGCCCGGCGCACTTCGGGCAGGCCCCGTGCGGGCTGTTGAAGCTGAACGTGCGCGGTTCGATTTCGCCGATCGAGGTGCCGTCGTACGCGCACGAGAAGTGTTCGGAGAAGATGCGCTCCGGCTCTGGTTCGGCCGAGCCGGTCTGCGCGCCGCCAGCGTAGGCGACCAGCATCACACCCTGGCCGACCTTCAGCGCCTGCTCCACCGAGTCCGCAATCCGGCTCGTTGCCGTCGGGTCCGAACCGGGCTCGGGGACCACCAGGCGGTCCACCACCACATCGATGTCGTGCCGCTTCTTCTTGTCGAGCGCGATCTCCTCATCGAGGTCGCGCACCTCGCCGTTGACCCGCACCCGCACGAACCCCGCACGTCTCGCTTCATCGAAGATCCCCGCATGCTCGCCCTTCTTCGCACGCGCCACCGGCGCGAGCAGCAATAGCCGCGCGCCGGCCGGGTACGCCAGCGTCGCATCCACGATCTGCTGCACCGTCTGCCGCTCGATCGGGCGCCCGCAGGCCGGGCAGTGGGGCCTCCCCGCCCGCGCCCACAACAGCCGCATGTAGTCGTAGATCTCCGTGACCGTCCCGACCGTCGACCGCGGGTTGTTCGACGTGGACTTCTGGTCGATCGAAATGGCCGGCGAGAGCCCGTCGATGTGGTCGACGTCGGGCTTCTCCATCAGGCCCAGGAACTGGCGGGCGTAGGCCGAAAGCGATTCGACGTAGCGCCGCTGGCCCTCTGCGTAGATCGTGTCGAACGCCAGCGACGACTTCCCCGACCCGGAGAGGCCTGTGATCACGACCAGCTGGTCGCGCGGGATGCGGACATCGATGTTCTTGAGGTTATGCTCGCGGGCGCCGCGGACGAGGATGTGGTCGAGGGGCATGGGGATGGCCGATTCCGATGATCATTTCCGGTGAGACGGACTTCCGAGTGTAGCCGGGATTCCCGCCGGCGGCAGCGAGCATAGCAGGGTTAGAACGATTGTTCTAGATGCCCGCCGCAGCACCGAAACTGGCGAGTTTCTGTCGTGTTTGGCACGTGCCCTTGAAATGGCGATTGCGCGCCGGTAAAGTCCCGCCGCGGCCAGTGCCTGTGGTCCAAAGGCCGCCCACCACGCCCAGACCGGCAGGTCGAGCGGGCGCTGCGGAGGATCCGGGTTGGCG
>WBZO01002706.1_pt1 | contig 22328 bp, 19 predicted proteins | sample 5204261 | NCBI WGS metagenome assembly WBZO01 (sample SAMN12412400, study PRJNA552823) | activated sludge metagenome | isolation source: activated sludge from anammox sidestream of wastewater treatment plant... | place: USA: North Carolina | collected 2017-09 | reverse complement strand
AGGTTCATGAAGGGGGCGGGGTCGCTGTGGTAGTACACGTGCGCCGAGAAGATGGCATTGCCGCTCCAGCCGGGCTTGTCGTAGATGTAGTACCAGCCGACGGAGCGATTCTCATCCTTAGGGGTGTCGAGTTCGTCACGGTCGTTAATCGCGAGCTCCTCAATCGGGGCATCGACGTTGAACCGCGGGATCTTGATGCGGGCCACGGCTCCATCGAACGGGGTGGGCGTGGCCGTGGGGGTCGGGGGAGGGGTCCGGGTGGGGGTGGGAGTCGCAGTCGCGGCCTCGGTGGGCGTTGCGGTCGGGTCGGGCTCCTGGGCATCGCCGCCCGAGCAAGCGACGCCGGCGGTCAGGAGGATGGCGCCGATGGCAAAGACCGCGAGCGAGAGGTTGCGCGCCAGCTTCACGTTGCTGCTCCGAGTCTGTGGTGAGGTGACAGTGTCTCCGAAAGTAACGCACGGGCCGCGAAGGAAACAGCACGGGCGGGGCGAACGGAAATGCGCAGTTAAGGGCTACTGAATGCGGCGCGCGACCACCACGTCGCGGTCGAGGTATTCGCCGAGGCCGTTTTCCTGGGTCTGCTGGAAGCGCCCGCCGCAGGTGATGAGGGTGATCCACTCTTCCCCTTCGGGCCTGCGCACTCCGTCGAGGACACCCTCGATGAGGTCGCCCATGGGGATGGTATTGACGTCATAGCGCTTGAGGTAGAAGACCTCGTAGACGTAGGCGGGGCCATCCAGCATCTGGATGGTGATCTGGTCCTTCTCTTTCGCCTTGTAGAGGTTGGCGAAGGGCCCCTGTTTGAAGTTGTAATTCACGTGCGCGGCAAAGAGGGCGTTCCCGCCCCAGCCGGGCTTATCGTAGATGTGGTACCAGCCGACTTTGCCGACGCCGTCTTTCGGCGTATCGAGCTGGTTGTTCGTGATGCCGATTTCCTCGATCGGGTGGTTGATGCCGAGGCTCGGGGCAGCCATGTTCGCTACCGTGCCATCGAAGGGGAGGGGCGTGGGAGTGGCGGTGGGGGCGTTGGTGGGGCTGGCCGTGGGGGTGGCCGTCTCGGTAGCGCGGATGTCGAAACCGAGCACCGGGACGGGTGTCGCGGGCGTGTTCGATTCCCCGTTCGAAAAGGCATAGCCAACCACCAGCAGGCTAAGGCCCGCCACGAAGGTGAAGATGGCCATGTAGGGCAGGACTTTCATAGGCAAGCGCGCGGCGGGGAACGCCTCTCTTCATGGTATACGACAGCCCACAAAGCCGGGATTAAGGGTTGGCCTTACGGTCGCGGGCGTCCGGCCCTGCGGGCGAGCAGGATGCCGGCCCCTGCCCCGCCCACTGCGATCACGGCCAGGGCGCCCACCAGCAGCCCAAGCATCGGCGCGCCGTCGCCTGCCTCGTCGTCGACAGCGGTCACGGCGGGGCCACCCGGAGGAGTGGGCGTGCCGGGGAGTTGCACGTCGTCGGTCGGGGGCGTGCCGGTGGGCCGGGCGATGGTGGGCGGTGTGCCGGTAGTGGCGGGCGGAGAGCTGCCTGGGGTGGGGCCTTGCACGGTGGCGGTGGCCGTGGGGAGCGGCACAATGGCGCCCGTACCGCTACTCAGGTCGAGCTGCTGGGGGCCCGGCTTCCAGGTGCCCTGTTGGAGCGCGGGGCGACCCTCGATGGTGAAGGTGACGGTCTTGCCATCGAGACCGCAGCCGGGGCGCTGGCTCTGGTGGACCACATGGACGACGTAGACCGTGGCACCTCCTTCGCGGATCGCGGGCCGCTCGCCGGGCGCCGATTGCGTGCAGTCGACGCCGTCGATCAAGGCACGCACCTCGGTGCCGTCGGGGGCCGCTACCCCGTCGATGGTGACGGAGCCGAAGAAGCTCGATGGGATCTGTGGCTGGGCATGCCCGGCGCCCGCAGGGGCGAGGAGGGCACCGCAGGCCAGCAGGATCGTGACGAACCGGGCGGACACGCCGCCATCGTACCGGGAGCGAGCGGAGGGACAACTGGTGGCCAACGGGTCGCCTGTTTGACGAAACGGTCATACCTTATGTTGCTAGCCGGGAGGTGCAGTTGGCAGGCATCGGCGATACGTTGCGTTCAACGCGCGAGCATCGAGGGCTGAGCATCGAGCAGGTCGCCCAGGATACGCGGATTTCCGCGCGCTTCCTGGAGGCCCTCGAGGCGGAGCAGTTCGATGAGCTGCCGGCGCCAGTCTACGTGCGCGGATTCCTGCGTTCGTACGCGAACTACCTGAAAGTAGACCCCCAACCACTGCTCGATTCGCTGGTCGGCGGCGAGCGGGTCCCGGCGGGAGGGCCGGACGGGTTCGTCCGTGGCCCGCAGCCCCCAAAGCAACGCCCCGACCCGTTCCAGCGGACCGCGCCGCCGCCACCACCTGAGTACCCGCCACGATCGTTCGAGGATGAGGCCGAGGATGAGTGGTCGCCGGAGGCCCCGGCTTCATCGGCCGTGGCAGCCGGCAGTGGCTACATCCCGGGGAGCGACCTGATCGAGGACCCGGAGTACGTGGGCTACGCGCCGGAAGAGCCGCGGTTCCGGCCGCGGACGTCCGGCATTTTGCTGGAGCGGCCGCCGGGCGAAGGCGAAGGCGGGCCGGGTACCCGCGCCGTGGCCATCATCGCGCTGGCGGTGCTGGGAGTGCTCGCGATCGTGGCGCTAGGCGTGTTCGCCCTCGGCGGCGACGACGGCGGTGGCACGGTGCCGGCCGGTGGTGGTGACGGCGGTGGCGAAACCCCGGGCATCACGCCCACGAACGTCATCCCCGTTGGGTCTGCCACGCCGACGGCGTCCGCATCAGCCTCACCGGCGGCGAGCGCATCGCCAGCGGCGAGCGCGACGGGGACCGTGACGGCGACAGGGACACCCGCGACGCCAACCCCGACGCGAACGCCGGGGGGCCCCACTGCAACCACAACCCCGACACCGACGGCTGCCGCAACGGCTACGCCAGCACCGACGTCGACGCCTACGCCGCTGCCCACTCCGACGCCGGCCCCGATCCTGCCGGAGAACTTCATGTTCGGCGAGTGCACATCGCTCGGGCCGGGACAATATGACTGCGGAGCACCGCCCTATCGGGTCATCTGCTACGCGCCTCGCGGGTATCCCCAGAACTCGAACTGGTGGGTGGACGTGAACTGGAGTTTCGGTGCTCTCCCCGAGGGATGGATGGAGATCCAGGTAACCGCGCCGAGCAACGGCGCGATCATCAAGGCCGGCCAGACGGACTGTGCCGGGTAACCCCCATACAGCTTTCCGACGAACTTTCGCACCCGGCGTCCACCCATGGGTAACCCTTAGGGGTTCTTGAAAACCCTTAGGGGACCAGCAGGTGGACGCGCCCCTGAGTCGTAACCAGGCCGTCCTCCCGGTGTCCATGTCATTGCTCAACCCCCCTGTCGAACCCCCTGTTGAGACCCGGGCGGCCACCCGCCGCCGAGTCCTGAGGGTCGGCAGCTGGGGGACAGCATGGCAAGCTTTGAGGGCGCCCGTCCGGGCGTGCTGGGCGAGGCGATCCGCGAGTGGCGGTTCAGCAAATTCATCCCGCTCTATCTCGCGGGGATCGCAGCCGGCGCAGGCCTCGGCATCGGCATCGCGACGTGGCCAGCGTCAGAGGTCGTTGACGCCCCAGAAAGCGCGCCGTCCTTCAGCGCTCCCGCGGTAGTCGAGGCGCCAGTGTTCGCACCGGCTCCGGCTCAGGCTCCGGCCCCGGTCGAGACCGGGATCAACGCCGCAGCCATCGCCGTCGAGCTGCCGATCGAGTTCATCCGGGCCATGGGCGGCCTGCCGGCCATCGAGCCCGCGCCGCCCGCGGCAACGCCGGCCGCCCCAATCGTCCCGGTTGTGCCGGCGTCCCAGGCGCCATCAGCGCCCGCACCCGCGCCTGCCGTCCAGCCCGCCGCGCAGCCCGAGGCCCCTGTCGCGCCCCCGGTGGCCGTCGCCAGGCCGAACTTCTACGTGCCCGAGGTTTCTTCCGGTCCGGCGACGGACATGGAGCTGCGGCTCTTCAACCTGCTGAACGAGCAGCGCGCCGCGGAGGGACTCGCGCCCTATGTCCTCGACGCGGGGCTCACGAAGGTGGCCCGGACGCGGTCTCAGCAACTGATCGACCAGAATTACTTCGCCCACACCGACCCGTATGGGTACTCGATGTATGTCGAACTGCTCGCGCACTTCGGCTTCACGAGCTACGCCTGGGCAGGTGAGAACCTGGCGATGAACAACTACGCGGTCGTCGAATCGCCGGAGCGGGCGACCACGTCGCTCATGAACAGCCCGACCCACCGCGCGAACATCATGGCCACGGACTTCTTCCGGGTGGGCATCGGCGAGATCACCGACGCTCGTGGGCGGCACTACTTCACGATGATCTTCCTCGGCTAACCCCCAGGGCCGGGTGGACATGTGAGAAGGGCGCCCGATGGGCGCCCTTCTCGCGTGTATTGCTCCAGGCGGGGCCGATGTTCAGTCGAGCGGCGGGCCCGGCTCGCTATCGGCCTCAGGCCGCGAGCCGCGGGACATCGCGTAGCCGACTCCCCCGCCAACAGCGGCAATACCGCCCAGGATCAGGACAACCACGCCCCAAATGGGGAAGCCACCGCCGCCGCCGCTGTTGGCCGTCTGGGCGCCGGGGGTCGCGCTCGTGATGCCACCGCGGGGGGACGATACCGGGGACCCCGCGCCGGGTGAGCCGGCGGGGATCGTGTCGACCGCGGCGGGAGTCCCCGTCTGCCCGGGCTGAGGCGTTGCCTCCGGGGCTGGTGTCCGCGTGGGGGCGGGCGTGAAAGTTGGGATGACCGCCGGCGTCGCGCTGCCAAACGTGACATCTAACTGAACGGGGCCGGGGTTCCACCTGGCCGTCTGGGTGGCGAAGCGGTCGCCGATCTTGACCCGGACTTCGCTGCCGACAACTCCACAGCCGGCGATCTGGGACTCAGAGACAACATCGACGACGTACACGGTGACCCGCGCGGGCCCATCGCCGGTAAATTCAGTACGCCCTTTTGTGCCGCACAACGTCTCGCCGATGTAGGCCTCGACCGCGAGCCCGGCGGGTACTTCGCCGGCGGAGTCGGCGACTGAGCCGAACACGGTCGACGGGGGCTCGAACTGCGCACTGGCGACCTGGACGGCGGCCGCGCCGATCAGGAAGGTGAGGAGTGCCGCCGCGGCGGGGCGCCACGGGACGAACCGGGTGATGGTCATGAACTGCATCCTGGTGAAACTAACGGCCCTCTTCGAGGGTACGGATGCCCCGGGCTAGGCGCACTACTTCGGTAGGGTCAACGTTAATGGGCGCTTGACCAGGATCCAGACGACGACGTTGTTTCCGAAGTCCTCGATGGTGTTCACCGCGTCGGGGGCGCCGGGTATGTAGCGTTGCCACTCCTGGAGGTCCGCGTCCCACGCATAGATAACCAGGATGTCGTCTTCGAGACCCGCGATTGTCCCCTCAATGGGGGCCGTGGCCGCGCCGGTAGGCACCAGGTTCCAGCCCTCGGCGAGCGGGACCGCGGTCTCGTTGCCGTAGGGGATGGTCACATCGATGACGATCTCGCCTTCGCCGTCGAGCGCGAAGCTCGCGGGGATGGGGTTGTCTTCGACCCGACCGTCGCAGAAGACGGTACTGATGATGAAGTCGTCCCAGGTGAGCTGCACGAAGTCGTTCGCGCCGGTGAAGACTTCGCCGCTGACGCCGACCCAGAGGTTGTCCGTGGCACCGGGGCCGCCCAGGAAGGTCTTGCTTGCGCCGGGTTCGAGGTAGCCATCGAGGTCCCGGTGCTCGGCGTTGCCGACATCCGACCCGATGCTCTGGAGGCCGAATCCCGCAAGGTTGAGCGGGTGGTCGCTCACGTTCTTGACGGTGATTGTCTCCTGACCGGTGCACTGGAGGTTGGTGATACGCACTTCTCCAGGGACGGGGGACGGCGGGGCCGGGAAGGTGACCATGACGTTGGTCGGGTTCATCAGGCTGTTCGTGACCTGGATCCAGGCCTGGCACTCATCGTCGGCGAGGGTGGGTTTCGCGATGTCCGTGTTCATCGGCCGGCCGAGCGCATCCATCGTGTCGAATGATGTGGCCGTGGCGAAGCGCCGGGTGCCGTTGATTTCGAACGGCCGGTCGGCGGCGCCGATGATCGTCCCGCCGCCCGCGTCGATTTCGAACTTGACCGGCACACCCAGCGTGTTGTTGTAGTTGGCCGAGTCGCAGAAGCCATCGCGGTCGCGGAGGTGGGCGACCACGTATTTGATCTGGGGCGAATCGGTGTTAACGATGGTGACTTCCTTGTAGCCAGCCCAGCGCCAGTCGGTGGAAGCCTTGTTGGAGGCGACGGCGGGCCACTTGCCGCGCGTCCTTGCCTCCGGGTATTCAGCGACGGCGTAGTACAGGCCATGCCCGACGATGTCTTCGAGTTCGCACTGGGGGTTGCCGTTGAAGCGGTTGGGGGCGCAATCCTCATAGGTGAGGTTGAGGTCGCCGAAGGTATCCACGCTCGCGGTTCCCGCGCCATCGCTCGGCTGGCTCATCATGCGCGGCTTGTCGAGGGTGCCGAGGGCGGTGGTCGCCTTCGTATGCGGGTTGACGTTGAAGGAGAAGTCTGTCACGTCATCGGGGATGAAGAAGCCTGAGGAGCCGTCCTTCACGCCGGTCCGGTAGTTGTTCACCACGGTCTCGTTGTCCATGAGGAACGTGATGATGGCCGCGGGCATTTCGATCGAGCCCCAGTTCTGGCGCAGCCCCGAGGGTCCCTTCAGCGTCTCCCAGTCGTCGGGGAGGATCCAGCGATCGCGTGGCACCGTGCGGCCATCAGGCTTAACCTCGGCGGGCCGTCCCGATGGGTTGGTCCCGACAAAGTAGCCACGGACGTCGGCGGTGACATCGCCGAAGGAGGACACGAACTGGTCGGGAGTGGCGTCGATGGTCAGGTCTTCGAAGATGATGAAGAAGACGGGAAAGGCGACTTTGGAGAAGGGGTTGCTGGTGAGGAAGACTTCGATGTCGACCTCGCCGGGCTCCTCGCTTTCGTAGCGGACGGAGGCTGAGCAGCCCGCGCCGAAGTCGGCGGAGGCGCGGTTCGGCCCATCGACGGTGATGCCTGGGCCGGGGATGAAGGAGCCGGGCTGGTTTTCTGGCCGCACGAACTGGACGGTCTGGCCGGCGCAGGAGCCGGTGCTGGCGAAGGCGTAGGTGATGGTGACGAACTCGCCGGCCCAGGCCACGCGAGGAGTCTTGTTCGCCGGGATGAACGTGAACCGGAGGTCGACCCACTCCTGCGGGGTGGCGGGCGTGTTTTGCCCGGGGTAGAAGACGTCGATCTGGATGCGCACCTGGGAGTTCGCCGAGCAGCCGGGGGCGTTCACGGTGGAGTACTTGATGTCGTCGGGGTTCGCGTCAGTGTCTCCGAAGGCGGCCGAGAACGGGTTGGCGTCGCCGGCGTTGATTTCGAGGCGGCCGCCGATACTGATGCCTGTGACCGTGGTGGGCTTGCTGTTGTCGGGCACGGTGAAGTAGCCGCACTGGCCAACGATCTGGGCGCGGATCCAGGCCCCATCCAGGGGCAGGTCGGCATGCAGGGTGCCACCGGTGTTGTGAGACCCGAGCACCCACTCCGTGAAGCCGGCCCCGGAGATCATCGTGCCGTCGCCGACGTTGAACTGCATGGGGACGGAGAGCGTGGTGAAGGTGACGGCGCCGGAAGCGGGCGAGCCGCCCGTGGTGATGACGGTGCGATCGATGCGGTTCCACTGGGTGACAAGCGGGCCCGCGGCGCCGCCATCAAAGCCGTTTCCATCGCCGTTCGTATCGAAGAAGGCGACATCCGCGACGGCACCGGGGTTGTTGGTGAAGTTCACGCTGATCGTTTGTTCGCCAGCGGCCGCGGAGGTATAGCTGAAGCAGAGGGTTCCATCCACCACGCCATTGAGGCGCGGGTTGTTCGCGGCGGACTTGTGAAAGATGGAAAGGTTGCCGGCGCCAGGGACATCCACGCCAGCCACCGGCGTGAAGTGGATGCCGTCGGCGGAGAGCACGTCTGACGCATCGGTGCCGATGAGGCAGACGTAGTGAGTCGAGCCGGTGACCAGCGGTGCGGAGCGCTGGCGTGCTGGCACTTTGCCGTCGGAAGTCACGTGGCGGAGTTCGACTGAGGCGACGATGTCGATGGTCACACCCGGGGGCATCTGGAGCGCGATCGGCTGGTCGTCGTCGTCCTTGTCGATGGTTGGCAGGTTGCCGATATCGGTGCGGTTGTAGACGGCGTGGAAGTCGAATGACACGTCCGTGACAGTCACCGCGGCGTCGGCGGCGATGCCCGCACACCACTCGGGGCCATCCTGGCGGACGTACTCCACCCGGACGACTTCAGCGCCACCCGACGGAATGGTGGTCCAGTCATCTTTGCGAACGTCGTTGACCGGGTCGTACACGTTGGGACTGCCCACGAGGGGGTTGTTATCGCGCGGTGTGACGTTGTCCGGCAGGAAGTTGTTTGAGCGGGCACCGGTCAAGAACCCGGCGTCCCAGCCGACGGTGCAGACCTCAGCGGGCCCGCCGACCAGACCGTCGCCGATCTTCTTGAGGGTGACGGTCACGATGGGGATATTGGGGAGAGCGATCACCTGTTGGCCCGAGCCATCGGTGTAGTGCCACTCGACTTTCAGCTTCTTGTAGCCCGGCTGGGCGTAGGCGACCACGCAGTAGACATCGTCGGCGCTGCCGGGTGTGGCGGCGTTGAGGACGGCCGCGCCCGCCGCGCCGGCGACCGCGCCGTACACATAGGTCCCGGAGGTGGGCACCGGGACGTTGACGGATGCAAGGGCGTTCGGGTCGATCGGGTCCGAGGCTGTGAGCAGGAAGCCGAACGCGGAGGACGGGATGGTGAAGGACTGGACGGGCGTTACCCCATCGATGTTGACATCGACGCAGTAGCCGTTGCGGGCGGCCGGGTCAGCGGGGAGCGAATGGGAGTTCGTGCCCGCAAGGAGGCGCGGGGGCTGCTTCACAGGAGCAGGCGTGGTGCTTGTATCGAAGAGAGAGAGTTCGTCGAAAGCCGGGCCGTTGGGGTCGTACGCGGCACGGACATCCGTGGGCGTGGAGACACGGCCGGCGGAGACCAGCGCGACGAACAGAACGAGGGCGGCGGGAAGGACGAGCCGCCGGAGACTGTGCACCATGAAGTCCCCCTGGGACTCGTGGACGCACCCCGCCGGGCGTACCCAATTGTCGTTGACCCTGATAGCGGGGTCTCGACCCCCCGATACCTGTCAGACGCTTCGCCAGTTATGGCTGATGCGGAAGCCTAACGTCAAGCTTCCGTATGTAAAAAGAAGAACGCGAGGGGGTGGAAAAGAGTTAACCCGGGTGTGCGGGCCAACGCACACCCGGGTCTGCCTCCTGACCACAGCTGAAGAGGGAGGACTACTCCCGGGCGCGGGCACTCACGCGGATCGCGGACCACGCGACCAGCGGAAGTGCCATGGCTGCGGCTCCGGTCACGAGCAGCAGGAGCGACGGGGAGGGAGGATCGGTGGCGACTTCCATCGAATTGCCGGTGTTCGGCGGGAGCGGGATGCCGGGCCCCGGTTCACGGGCTCCGCGCACTTCGTTGACGGGTGCTTCCCCCGGGAGGAAATCGGCGTCGCCGAGCACTCCGCCAGCAAGTCCCGGACCGATAGTGTCGACGGGGACCTGGACTTCGAGGCTGCCGGGGAGGTCGGGGCAGGGGCGGATGGTGAAGGCAACGGTGGCGGACTCGGCGTCGAGCCGGATGGTGGTGGAAGCGCCAACCGGGGCGGTGACTTCGTAGAAGGCGCCGGTGACGCACGCGGTGCGCGTATCGCCACCGAGAACCTGGCGGACGGTGTACAGGCCGTGCGGGATGGCGTCCGCAGAGGCGGTCCCAGTCGCGTCGTCGCCGCTGGTGCTGAGCGAAAGAATGCTGACGACCTGACCGGAGGCGTTCACGATCTCGTAGCGCCAGGTGCGGGCGGCAGCGTCGGGGCCGGCGTCGAGCGTCGTCTGGACGCGCAACTGGCCGACCGCTCCGAAGCGGGCCTCGGCAGTCGCCAGAACCTCGCCCGCGAAGGAGACGGTGAGGCGCGCTGTACCGGGCGTTTCGCGGTTCACAAAGACGGTGCCCTCGGCAACGTTGGCGGCGACGGGGTTCGGTGGGAGCACGCCAGAGAGGGAGCCGCCCTCGATGGTGTAGTCGAAGCTGGGAAGCGTGGAGGTCTGCCCCTCGACGCGGACCGAAAAGGCGGCATCCGTGCCCGTGGTGAACGCGGTCGCGCCAGGAATCAGGGTCACCGTGAAGGGCTGAGCCGCGGCAGCCGGCCCGAAGCCGACGAAGTACAGCGCCATCGCGAAGGAGGCAAGGACGGCGAGAGACAGGAGACGGGCGGGGAGGGTCATCGGACGCTGGGTAGTTGCCGGGCCCGGTACTCGACGAGCGCGGTCCCCACGCGCGGCTCGGAGTCTTCCCGTTGACGGCAACCCTTTCGTTTTCTGGCTGTCCACCGCTCGACCACTTCGGTGAATGCACAGTGAACATACCTCAGCAGGTCAAGGGCCCGCCATAAGAGCGAGGTAAGAACTCCACCGGGCAGCCACCGGGCGGCTCCGGGGTGGCCACCTGGACTACTGGGCGAAGTCCCGAGTTCCGCGTGAAGCGGGCCGTGATAGAGTCGCGGCCATGGTAAGGCTTCGGGCGGACGAGAACCGCTACCTGGTGGCGGCCAGGGGCAGGGACGCCGCGCTCGTGCGGCGAGTACCCGGCTGCCGCCCGAACGCGAGCGCCGGCGGGCTGCAGCTCCCGCGGCAACCCGGCGTAATCCTCGCGCTGGATGAGCTTTTCGGGCCGGACGGCTGGGAACATCCGGCCGACCTCGCCATCGAGGTGGCCGAGGCGCGAGGGCGGGAGCTGGGCGGCGCCGAGCACGGCGCCAGGGTCGAACTCTCCGGGAGCGAACTCTCGGTGGAGTGCAGCTTCGCCGACAAGGAGCTGGTGAAGCTGGTGCCGGGGTATCGCTGGTCGGCGCCGCAGCGGCGCTGGTACTTGCCGGCCAGCCCGATGGCGCTCCGCGTTCTGGAGATGCGGTTCGGCGAACACCTGGAGATTGGAGAGGGCGTCGAAGCGTTCCTCGACCTCCGGGCGCGAGACGAAGAGGCGTTGCTCGCGCGGGCAGGAGACGAATCGGGCGCCATTGAGGCGCCTGGGGAAACGGTGGAAATCCGGCCAGACGATGGCTCCCGGCTTGCAGCGGGCGACGTGAGCGCGTCGGAGGGAGGAGCGGAGGCTGACGCCCTCCTGGCACGGTTGGACCGGCTGGCAGGGGCCGTGGAGGAACTGGTGGGGCTCCTGCGCAACGGGCTGATGATCGCCACTCCGCCAGCGCCCGGGCCACCGCCGGAGGCGGGACAATCGCCCGCCGACAGCAGCGAGCTGCGCGAATCGTGGCACGACCTGCTCGTGCAGGCGGGAGTGGACCCGCACGGTACGCAGCCCATCATCAATGCGCGGCTCCAGACGGCCGGGCCCGCGGAAGTTCGCAACCTCCAGGCGGTGGCGGGCATCGCCGCAGCAATGGTTGGCGACCATGAAGGTGCGCTGCGGCTCCTGCGGCGCTCGCTCGACGATGGCGGGGGCCTGGCGGACGAGGAACTGCTGGGCCAGGCGCTGGAGACCTACGGGCGCGCGGCACTCGGGCTCGTCGGCGAGGCGTGCGCGCCCGCGGGGGAGCTGCGGCGGAGCGTGGACCTTCTCGAGCTGCTGCGCGCCGACATCCACCAGGCGGGGCTGGGGTTCAACCCCGAGGCGCTGGCCTCCAAGGAGGCGCTCGCGCGGCTGGAATACCTGGTCAACGACCCGGTGCTGCGCCGGGCCGACCCGCTGTTGAGCGACTGCTGCCGCGTGGCCCACCTGCTTGCCGTGTCGCGAGGGAACAACTGGATGGCGGCCGAACGCGTCTCGGACCTGCTGCGAGACCGCGAGATTGGCGCCGACGGGTTCGCGCTCGGCGTTGGGATCCTGGCGGACGCACTCCTCGAGGCGGAGTCGATGGAGGAGTGGCGGTATCGCTGGCCATCAGCGGACCCGGCGGAATCGATGAAAGACCTTCGCTGGCTGGTCGAGGCGTGCCAGGCGCGGCTCCCTGGAGCCCAGCCGGAATCGGCAGCGCTGGCCGCCCTGGCCTGCCTCGCCTGCATCGCAAGCGGACCGGCCGACTGGGCGACGCTCGAAGAACGGCGGACGCTCCTGCGGCAGGTGCGGGTGGGGTCGGCGGAGCGGCGCTATGCGGAGTTCCTGGCGGCGTTCAGCCCCGCGGCCGCGGGCCACGGGCCTATCGCGAGACACTTTCCCGGCTACACAGCGTTCCTCTCCGGCGTGCGGCTCGATACGTCGGCGCCGCACCTGCTCGACGTGTTCATGATGCAGAGCGGCAACGCGGGGGGCCTCACGCACCAGCTCGCCGAGGAGGTCATCCCGGGCGCGCTCAAACAAGGCGTCGGGGACCCCGGAGTACTGCTGGACCTGCTCGACCTGGTTGCTGAATCGCCCAGGGGCGACTCACTGCTGAACGCGCTCGGCGAGGAGCTGGAGGACGAGCGGTTCGTTGGCGCGTCGGGGTTCAGCCACGAGCAGCGGCTCACGCTCTACCGGCGGGCGCTGAGCGAAGCTCAGCGTCGCGGGCACGACATCGACGGGGAAGAGGCGTTCGACCGGCTGGTGCGGGAGCTACTCGCGCATGACCGCATCGAGGACCTCCGGACGACCTGTCACGACCTTGGCGGATCGTTCAAAGCAATCCGGCACGCGGCCCTGGAGGTCGCCCTCGAGCTGGCGCTGGAAGCGGGGGAACCGTTCGAAGAGATGGCGGACAGCCTGACAGCGCTGGCGGGGCGGCCGGAAGCCGATACCCTGCGGCGCGAGCTTGCGGGACTCGCGTTGAAGTACCCGGCTTTGCGGGGCCACCTGGCGTCGCGGGCGTTCCCCGGGATGGACGAGCCTGTCGAACCGGGGGCGGACCTTGCCGGCAAGCGAGTCGTGGTGGTCGGCGGGCACGCCTGGTTGAAGAAGAACGCGCTGCCGGTGCTCGAGGACGGCTGGAAGCTCGACGTGGAATGGCTCGATGCCGGTTCGGCAAAGAACGGGGCGCAGGCTCTTGGCCTGGCCGGCGGCGCGTGTGACCTGATCGTCGTGAACACGGCCTGCATTAGCCACGCCGCCAGCGCGCGGGTGACGGTGGAGGCGCGCAATTCGGGGAAGGAGTTCGTGTTTCACGGCTCCCGTGGCGTGGGCGCGCTGCTCTCGTGCGTGTGGACAGCGCTCACCCACGGTGAGGCAGCGCCGGAACCTCCCGCGAGGCCGCGGCGCGTGGCAGAACGGCGGAAGCTCGTCCGCTGAGCCGGGCGCACGCCTCTGGTACGATGTGACTCACTTCACACAGCCCCGCCCGGAGCCCGCACCTTCATGACCAAGCCCCGCACCATCATCCAGAAGATCTGGGACAACCACGTCGTCGCCAGCGAGGAAGGCAAACCCGACCTCCTGTACATCGACCTGCACCTCGTGCACGAGGTGACGTCGCCTCAGGCGTTCGAAAGTTTGCGGCTCGCCGGCCGGAAGGTACGGCGGCCCGACCTGACCCTGGCCACCGTCGACCACAACGTGCCGACGGTTGACCGCGATAAGCCGTGGACGGACCCGCTTTCGGTGCAGCAGGTTGAGGTGCTGCGGAAGAACTGCGAAGAGTTCGGTGTGCCGCTGTTCGGTGTCGGGGATATCCGCCAGGGCATCGTCCACGTCATCGGGCCCGAGCAGGGCGTCACGCAGCCGGGGATGACCATCGTCTGTGGAGACAGCCACACGGCCACGCACGGCGCGTTTGGCGCGCTCGCATTCGGCATCGGCACGAGCGAAGTCGAGCACGTGCTCGCCACGCAGACGCTGCCGCAGGCAAAGCCGAAGACCATGTCGGTCGAGGTCAGCGGCGAGCTGCACCCGGGTGTGACGGCCAAGGATGTCATCCTCGCGGTGATCCGGAAGATTGGCGTTTCCGGCGGCGTCGGCCATGTCATTGAGTATCGTGGCGACGTGGTCCGCGCCCTTTCGATGGAAGGCCGGATGACTATCTGCAACATGTCGATCGAGGGTGGCGCGCGTGCCGGCCTGGTCGCGCCCGACGAGACGACGTTCGCCTACGTGAAGGGCCGCCCCCGCGCGCCGCAGGGCGAGGACTGGGACCGGGCGGTCGAGTTCTGGAAGACCCTGCCGACCGATGAGGGCGCCGAGTTCGACACGTACGTAACGCTCAGCGGCGAAGAGATCGAACCGTGCGTGACCTGGGGGACCACGCCGGCGCAGAGTGTCCCGGTGACCGGAAAGGTGCCATCACCAGAGGAGGCGGCCAACCCGCAGGCGAAAGAACTGGCGGAGCGGTCGCTGGTGTACATGGGGCTCGAAGCGGGGACGCCGATCCAGGAGATCAAGCTGGACCGGATCTTCCTCGGTTCGTGCACGAACTCGCGGATCGAAGACCTGCGGGCCGCGGCCGAGATCGTGAAGGGACGCCGCGTTGCGAACACGCTCCGGGCGATGGTTGTCCCGGGGTCGGGCCTGGTGAAGCTGCAAGCGGAACAGGAAGGGTTGGACAGGGTGTTCACGGAGGCCGGGTTCGAATGGCGGGAGGCAGGCTGCTCGATGTGCCTGGGCATGAACCCGGACATCCTGGCGCCTGGCGAGCGGTGCGCCAGCACCTCGAACCGCAACTTCGAGGGGCGCCAGGGCCGCGGCGGGCGCACACACCTGGTGAGCCCGCAGATGGCCGCGGCGGCGGCTATCGCCGGCCACTTCGTCGACATCCGGGAATGGAAGTAGGGGACCGATGAACAAGTTCGAAACCGTAAACGGGCGGGCCATCCCGATGAACCGCGCCGATGTCGATACCGACCAGATCATCTCGAAGGAGTTCCTCAAGCGGATCGAGCGCACCGGGTTCGGCCCCTTCGCGTTCGACGAGTGGAAGAACGACCCGGACTTTGTGTTGAACAACCCGGAGTTCAAGGGCGCGCCGATCATGGTCACGGGCCCGAACTTCGGCTGCGGGTCATCGCGCGAGCACGCCCCGTGGGCGCTGGAGGACATGGGACTGAAGGCCATCATCTCCCCGTCGTTCGCCGATATCTTCCGGAACAACTCGGCCAAGATCGGGTTGCTCACGGTAGTGTTGCCCCAGGAGGACTGCGACTACCTGATCGCGCGGTCGGAAGAACTGCCCGGCTCGGAGCTGGTGGTTGACCTGGCATCGCAGACGGTGGCGACCGCCGACGGCTCGTGGTCACGCCACTTCGACATCGACCCGTTCGTAAAGCACTGCCTCCTCAACGGGCTCGACGACATCGGGCTGACGCTGCTGGAGGAGGAGAAGATTACCTCGTACGAAGAGACGCGGAGCCCGCTGTATCCCTCGACGGCGGCCCTGGCCTGATGGCAGAGCGGGGGCCGCGGCCGAGTTTGGGCGCCGTGTTCACGAACTGGCGCACCTACGATGCGCCGTTCGCGACGAAGCTGCGAATGGCGTTGCGGAACAACTGGAAGAAGGCGCGCAACCGGAGCGACTGCTGTGGAAACACCGGCGAGCCCGGCTGCTGAGTGACTACTCCCGAGCCCGGTCCGGGCTCCGACTCGCCATAGGGCCGAGGCGCCCTGCCAGCGACGCCAGCGCCGCCTGAACCTCGTCCGTCGGGGGAGCAAGCTGGAGCGCCTCGTGGGCCAGCTGGAGTCGGGCCTGCCGCACCTCGCCCGGGAGTGTGCCCAGGAGTTCCGCGAGCAGGTCGTCGCGGCGGCTGGCGATAATGGCGGTCACGAGGAAGCCGTAGACCTCCGGGGTATCGGCCCCGGTGAGCATCTCGCGGACGACGGCCGAGACGGCTTCGCCCGGTTCGAGCGAAACCACCAGGTCGCCAAGGCCCAGGAGGACGACCTCGTCGGTCGAAGACGCGAACGCGTCGAGCACCGGCTGAATGTGGCGGACTGGCAGGCCAGAGAGGCCCCGGATGCACTCGGCAGTGACCTCCGATGGCTCGGAGCGGGGCGGACGAAGGACGTGGGTGGCCAGGGCGACGGAGTGCCCGAGCGACCCGAGCAGCCGGGCGGCGGTGAGCGCGGGCTCGGCGTTCATGGGGTGGGCATCGACGCGGGCGAGCATGGCCGCTGCCCGAAAAGCCGCCACCTCGGGATCGAGCACGCCGAGGAGGGCGAGCCCGGCCGCGCGGATCACTTCGCCGTTGCCATTCAACGAGCGTTCGACGCGGGTGGAAGCGGCCTCGGCGAGTTCCAGGTCGTCCCGCAGACGCAGGTGCCAGAGCACGCGGAGGACTTCGACGCGCACCATGCCGCCCGGGTCCCGGCGGCGGAAGTCTTCCTCGAGCCAGGAGTAGAGACCACACAGGACGCCATGGTCCTCAACGCGGACCTGGTCGTCGAGGGCCTGCAGGGCGGCCATGAGGAGTTCGGCGTTCGCTTCCTGGTCAAGGATCTCGCGGGCGAGTTCGCGGCGGGCCGCGGGGTCGTTACGCAGCGCGCGGAAGCGGTCGAGCTTTCGCCGAACTTCGGCCGAGGTGGAGACGCCGCGCTTCACGAAACGCACTCTACAGGGGAAAGCTTCGCCGTTGACGGACCGGGACGTTGCTTCCGGGGGTGTGGTGCGGCAAGGTTGCCGCGATGAGCGACGAAATCCTGGAAAGCCTGCGCGAACTCTATGCAGGGCGCTACTGGGGGCTGGTCGGGATCGAGACGGTCTCGGCCGAACCGGGGCGGGTCGTGAACCGGATAGCGCTCAGGGATCACCACCTGAACTACAACCACGTCGTCCATGGCGGGGTGATCTCCAGCCTGATCGATTCCGCGGCCGGCGGCGCGGTGCGGTCGACTCGCGGGGCCGCCGAAATCGCGGCACGGCCCCACGCAACGAGCGACCTCCACGTGACGTACCTTTCCCCGGCGACGGGTGGCGAGCTCATCGCAACGGCGAGGGTAGTAAAGGCAGGCCGCACAGCCATCTTCACCGAGGTCGACGTGGTGACCGGAGCGGGAAAGCTGGTGGCACGCGGGATGGTGACGTTCGTGATCGGCGCAAGCCCGCCCGCCAGCGCAGCCGAGTGATGGGCGCCGAGGGGCCGTTGCGGGACTCTGCCGGGCGCGCGGTGGAAATCGCCATCGAGGTGTCGACGCCGTGCCCAGCGCAGGCGCTGTCACCGTGCCCCTGGCACTTTCCCGATGTGGGGCAAGCGCCGCCCGATGGCCCCGCGGCCGCGGGCGGGGATTTCGAGCCGTCGACCATCGTCGCCGCCTATCGCGCGGGGATCTTCCCCTGGCCCCACGCGGAAGAGGAGTACCTGTGGTTTTCGCCGGACCCGCGGGCGGTGCTCCCGCTCGATGGACTGGTCATCTCGCGGCGGCTGGGCCGGACGGTGCGAAGCAGCCGGTTCCGGGTGACGATCGACGCGGCGTTCGAGGCGGTCATGCGCGGTTGCGCCGAACGGCCGGGGGAAGGGACATGGATTACGCCCGCCCTGGTTCGGGGTTACGTGGCGCTCCATGCGCTTGGCTGGGCGCACAGCGTGGAGGTGTGGGACAGCGAGAGCACCCTGGCGGGGGGGCTGTACGGTGTCGGGGTTGGCGCCATGTTCGGCGCGGAATCGATGTTCCACCGCCAGACCGATGCCTCGAAAGTGGCCATGGTGGCGCTAATCCAGCATGCCCGTCGCACCGGCATCGAGCTGATCGACATCCAGGTCTTGACGGACCACACGGCGCGGATGGGCGGTGTGGCCATCCCGCGGGCGGAATACCTGCGCAGGCTTGGGCGGGCCTTGAACCGCACCGTCGAGTGGAGGCCAGAGCCGGGCACCGAACGTTAGTCGATCTCCACAACGAGTTCGATCTCGACGGCGATGTTCATCGGGAGCATTTGCATGCCCACCGCCGAGCGGGCGTGTCGTCCGCGGTCGCCGAAGACCTCGACGAGCAGGTCGCTTGCGCCGTTGATGACCTGGGGGTGCTGGCTGAATTCCCCGGTGCAATTGACCATGCCAAGCAGCTTCACAACGCGCGTCACGCGGTCGAGGCTGCCAATCTCCGCCTGCAACGAGGCGAGGCAGGCGAGGATGGTCGCCCGGGCCGCGGCGTACCCCTCCTCGACGGTGAGGTCCCTGCCCAGGCGGCCTGTGACGAGCGAGCCATCGGGCAGGTAGGGGCCGTGGCCCGAAAGGAACACGAGGTTGCCGGTGGTGACGGCGGGGACATAGTTCGCCACCGGCGGGCGAGCGGGCGGGATGGCGATGCCGAGTTCGTGCAGGCGAGCGGATATGGACACAGTGGGCCTCCGGTAGTGGTGGGGGATCATCACCGCCCGGCCGGTCCCGTTCAATGCGGCCGTTCAGCCATGCCGCGGGGTTGACCGCCGCGCGAGACTGGAGGCACGACGAAACAGGAGAAGAGAGTTCCATGCCCAGCCCACGACCCACCCCGGTTGGCCTGTACCAGATCCTGCAGGACTTCGAATGCCCGACGGCGAGCGTCCGCGTGTTTCGCATGGCATCGACGGGTGACGCCGTCGCGGGGCATGTGCACCGCCGGTCCATGCAGATTTATGTCGCGCTTGAAGGGTCGGTGGTGGTCGATGTTGACGGTGCGGAAACCCTCCTCGAGCCGTACGGGGCGATGGCGATCTGGCCGGGGGCCCGGCACAGCGCCACGCCGGTGGGGGCGGATGCGCTGCTGATGAACATCTCGATCCCGCCGTTGGCCGCGGACGATCAGGTCGCGACGCCCTTCGTGCACGAGGCGCCGGACATGATGCTGCCCCACGCCGGGGGCGACGTAGACGTGGAAGACTGAAGGAGACCGGGATGCACATATTGATCGCATTCGGGACGACCGAGGGCCAGACGGCCCGGATCGCGGAACGAATCGCGGCCCGTCTCGCGGAGGCTGGCCACACGACCAGTCTCGCCGACCTCGAGCGGGAACAGCCGGATCCTTGCGACTTCGACAGCGTGGTCGTCGGGGCCTCGGTGCACCTCGGGAAATACCAGGGCGAGGTGACGCGCTGGGTGGCACGGCATGTGGCGACGCTCAATGCGATGCCGTCATGGTTCTACGGGGTGAGCCTGAGCGAAGCAGGCGGGCTCTCTGCCGACGGCCACGCGGCGGCCCAGGCAGTCATCGATGGATTCCTGGAGACCTCCGGGTGGCACCCCGTGGGGTCGACCAGCCTGGCCGGGGCGCTCATGTACCGCGAGTACAACTGGCTGAAGCGCCGGATGCTCAAAGCAATCGTGGCCAAGGCCGGCGGCGACACCGACACCTCGCGCGACTACGAATACACCGACTGGTTCGCGGTCGACCGGTTCGCCGGTGAGATCGGGAGGGTGCAGGCCCTGGCCCGGCTATCGGAGCGATAGCGGACGACTCTTGGACGGGTGTGTGCCGGAGCCCTACGATCCGGCCACTATGTCCACGTACCGCATCCTGCTCACACCCGGCGATGGCATTGGGCCCGAAGTCATGGAAGAGGCCCTGAAGGTCCTGGGCCGCATCGAGAAGCGCTTCAAGCACGAGTTCCAGTACGACGAAGAGACCATCGGTGGCGCCGCTATAGACAAGTACGGCGTCGCATTGCGGCCGGAGACAGTCGCGAAGGCGAAGGCCTCGCGGGCCGTGCTCTTCGGCGCGGTGGGCGGACCGAAATGGGACGACCCAAAGGCGGCCGTGCGGCCGGAAGATGCCATCCTCGGGATGCGGAAGCAGCTCGGGCTGTTCGCGAACCTGCGCCCGGTGCGCATCCACAGCGAAATGATCGACGAAAGCACGCTCAAGCCGGAGGTGCTCGAAGGCGTCGACATGGTGGTCATCCGCGAGCTCACCGGCGGGCTCTATTTCGGCCAGCCAAAGAAGCGCTGGGAGAACGCCAGCGGCCGCCAGGGAGTGGATACGCTGCGCTACAGCGAGAAGGAAGTCGAGCGTGTTTGCCACGTCGCATTCCAGCTGGCGCGCCGGCGGCGAAAGAAGGTAACGAGCGTCGACAAGGCCAACGTGCTCCGGACGGGACAGCTCTGGCGCGAGGTCGCGACGGAGGTCGGCCGCCAGTACCCGGACGTTGAGCTGGAGCACATCCTGGTCGATGCCTGTGCGATGTACCTGGTGCGACGCCCGGCCAGCTTCGACGTGATCGTGACGGAGAACATGTTCGGCGACATCCTGACCGACGAAGCCGCGATGCTCGCGGGGTCCATGGGGATGATGCCCTCGGCCAGCCTGGGGCGGCGGAGGAAGGATGGGACCGGGATCGGGCTGTACGAGCCAATCCACGGGAGCGCGCCCGACATCACCGGGCAGAAGAAGGCGAACCCGCTGGCGATGATCCTGAGCGCGGCCATGATGCTCCGGCTTTCGCTGGGGCTCGAAGCCGAAGCGGCGGCGATCGAAGCGGCCGTCGACGGCGTCATCAGGGATGGATACCGGACGCCGGACATCGCCGGCAAGGGTGCGCAGGTGGTGGACACGGCGAAGATGGGGACGCTCGTCGCCGACCGGATCTAGCGCCTTTCACGCCCTTTCGATGCCGGACAGGTGAGGCAGGCGGTGGTAGAATGCGCGGGCTGTATACAATCCTGATCTGAGGAGTCCGCCCATGTCCGAAGCCGTCGCCCGAGGCCTTGAGGGCGTCAACGTCACCGCGACCAAGCTCTGCCGAATCGATGGCCAAAAAGGCGAGCTTATCTACTCCGGCTACAACATCTACGACCTGGCGGAACACTCGACCTTCGAAGAAGTTGCATTCCTGTTGTGGAACCTCCGGCTGCCGAGCAAGAGCGAACTGGCCGCCCTCGAACAAGAGCTCCGGGAACAGCGTCCGCTTTCCGACCTGAACGCACGCGTGCTCCGTGAAATCATCGGGCAGATCCGGCCCATGCGCGCCCTGGAGATCGCCGTCATCATCGCCGGGGCACTCGACCCCAAATCCAGCGACCTGACCAACCACCAGCTGAAGCGCACCGCGGCCCTGCTGACGGCGCGCATGCCGACGGTACTGGCGACGTTCCACCGGCTGCGGCAGGGGCTGGACCCGGTGCCGCCGCGCGACGACCTGGGGCATTCGGCGAATTTCCTCTGGATGCTGAACGGGCGCGAACCGAACGAACTCGAATCGCGCGTGTTCGACGTGGCCATGATCCTGCACGCCGAGCACGAAATGAACGCCTCGACGTTCTCGGCGCTCGTGACCGCCTCGACGCTGAGCGACATGTACTCGGCGACAGCGTCGGCGATCGGCACGCTCAAGGGCCCGCTGCACGGCGGCGCGAACGAGGCCGTCTACAAGACGGTCGAGGCGATTGCCGTCGAAGCGAACATCGCACCGCACGTGGAGGGGATGCTCGGGCGCGGCGAACGCGTCATGGGAATCGGCCACCGCGTCTACAAGACGACCGACCCGCGCGCGATCATCCTGGAGAAGCTGGGCCACCAGTTGGCCGAAACCTCGCCGGACCGGAAGTACTTCGACCTCTCGCTGAAGCTGCGAGACTACCTGGCGCGGAAGCTGGAAGGGAAGCCGCTATACCCGAACGTCGACTTCTTCAGCGCCTCGGTCTACAAGATGCTCGGGATCCCGAGCGACCTGTACACGCCGATCTTCGCGATGTCGCGCATCACGGGGTGGACGGCGCACATGCTGGAGCAGTACGCGGACAACCGGCTGGTCCGCCCGAACGCGCTTTACGAAGGCGCGGCCAACCGGGAGTACGTGCCGGTCGCCAGCCGGTAATCTCTGCCAATCACCCGGGAGAGGGCAGGCTCAGGTGGAGCCTGCCCTCTCGCCGTCTCCAGGGGTCAAAACTGGGTCTTGTGGTCCGACTCCTCGGAGCGCTTCATCTGGTCGAAGCCCTCTTCGCCTTCGCTGCGGCGCTTCTCGCGCTCCAGCGCCTCGAGCTCCTGGCGCCGCTCGCGTTCCTCTGCGGTCTCGACGATGAGGCCGCCGTTGATGTCGACCTCCACGAGGGCGTCCATCGGGTCGCCGATGACGGCGTAGCGGGTGCCGCCGATGAAGGTGAGGGGGCTATTTTCGCGGTCCTTCAGGAGCCACTGCTGGGCATAGGCCTCGTCGTCCGCCTGGACCTTCACGACGCTGCCGACGAAGAGGGTGTGGTCGCCGGTGCGGATGACGTCCTGGACGGTGCACTCGATCCAGGCGAGGCAGCCTTCGAGGAGCGGAGCATCGATGGCGAGGGGGCTGAAGACTTCGAGTCCCGAGGCTTC
>WBZO01002705.1_pt1 | contig 22331 bp, 19 predicted proteins | sample 5204261 | NCBI WGS metagenome assembly WBZO01 (sample SAMN12412400, study PRJNA552823) | activated sludge metagenome | isolation source: activated sludge from anammox sidestream of wastewater treatment plant... | place: USA: North Carolina | collected 2017-09 | reverse complement strand
GTGACTGTCGCCTTTGCCCTCATAGGCTTTGAAGTTGCCGGTGAAATGCTGCCCCGCCGGCGGAATAATCGCCGTCAGCCAGTATTTGTCGGTGATACCCAGCCAGCCCGTGGCATTGGCATAGGATTTTTCCTTGTCTTCGATCAGCTTTTTATAGCCTTCTTCGGTGAGGGTGCCGTCCATCACGCCGATAGCACCTTCATGCAGTATCGCCGAAGTACTTTGCGAGGTGGGGAGGGTGCGGTTGATATACCCATAGGGCATCAGGGCGATATCCTGGCCGCTATGATTGGTAACCTTTTGTTCCAGCTGGAAAAGGTATTCGTCTTTAAGTTTAAGAATAATTTCAAAACGCAGGCCTTCACCGTTTTCCCAGAACAAAGTAACGGGCTGATCCGGGGTGAGGGCGGATTGCTCGGTCTGCCAGAGGGTCTTGCTATCAGGAAGTTTCAGGCCTGTATTCTGGCTCAGCCAGCCGAATTCGATGAAATAAGATTCCGGATCGCCGCTGGGTTTGAGCAGCTCAATCGGGGGGCTGTCCTTGCGCGCTTCCTGCGCATATTGTTTCAGCAGAAGATATTGCAGACGTGCGCCGCGTAACCCCAGTTCGCCCTTAACTTCCTCAGATTCGATGGGGATACGGGGCTGGCTTGCAGCTTTCTGCAGCGCTTTTTCATGAGACTTTGCCTGTTCGTCCTTTTGGCGCGAAGCAAGCAGCTCATCCATTTTCTGTTTGGAAAGTGCTTCTTCGCTGGCTTTGCGCGCGGCAGCCACCTGACGCGGATATTCGTATACATAGTGCCAGGCGAGCAGGCCAATTCCCAGCATGAACATGGCCAGCATCAGGCGGCGAATATGGTCAGGATCGTGGGGTTGCAGTCTCGGATTCATGTTTAATCTCGTCAGTTTCGTTAGTCGGTACCGGATCGGCCCCAAAACCTCCTCCAGGGCGGCATCGGGCGATACGACCAAGCGCCAGCCAGGAGCCGCGGAGCGGGCCGTGAATACGGATAGCTTCGCTGGCATAGGCTGAACAGCTGGGTTGGTACCGGCAGTGCCAGCCGATATAGGGGGAAAGCGTAAGCTGGTAAAGGCGAATGATGAACAGGGCCAGCCGTGTCATGGCATTAGCCCCGCTTAGCCATGATATGATGCAGTTTGAGCAGACCTTCCGCCATTTCAGACTGTAATACGGTAAACTCTATATCCGCGGCAGCGGGGCGCCCGATAAGCACATAATCATGTTGCGGCCTGGCAAGGTCGGTTAAGGCAAGCCGGGCCGCTTCGCGCAGGCGGCGGCGGATACGGTTGCGGCAAACAGCATTGCCGAGTTTGCTGCTGGTGGTGAAGCCCAGGCGGGGTTCTGCCATATTACTGGCCGGACGGGGATTCACCTGCAGTACAAAAGCGGGGCGCACCCATTTATGGCCGCTGGAAGCGCAGGCAAGGAAATCAGCGCGCTTTTTAAGACGCTGAATCATGCGCACCCGCTGGGCATGGTGGCGAAAAAGAAGCTGTAGCAAAGGGGACTGCTTAGAATCCCCTGCAAAAGAGGAAAACTACGCAGAGAGGCGTTTGCGGCCACGGGCGCGGCGGCGAGCAAGCACCAGGCGGCCATTTTTGGTAGCCATACGTGCACGAAAGCCGTGACGGCGTTTACGGACAAGATTGCTGGGCTGAAAAGTGCGTTTCATGGCGATTCTCTGTAGCGTTGCTAATTCAAGGGGGTGGACATCTACCCCAAGCCGGCACCAGTGTCAAGCCTTGCCTCTATTTTTTATCCTTAATCAGCAGGGCGAAGCTTGCGCTTTGCACTGTAACCCGCTTTTTCTCTTTGCGGCCGGCAAGCTCGTACAGGCGTAAGGTAACGAGCATTTTCCCTGCCTGATGAGTGAGGGTGAGCAGTTTTTCCTGCGCGGGAGTCAGCGGCACAACCGCTTTTTGCTTATCCAGGGCACTTAAAACGGGATTCAGGTTAAAGCGCGTAAGGGGTGGCTGGCCCGGATATCCCACCCGCACCTGGCCCTTACTAAAGGTAAGGGTCAGCGGGGTTTTACCATCCCCCACGACCAGGCTGGACTGGATGATATTCGGCAAGGGGTAAAAAGAGATGATTGCCGCCTGATCATAGCCCTGCACCGAAAAAAGCTGCGCCGGGGTGAAGGAATTGCTGCGGTAACTGAGATTGGCGATAGGGGTATGGGCTTCAAAGTCATCACGGCGCTGCCAGCGGTCGATATATTCCAGGCCTAAATCACTCATGACCTCGGCCGGAATCTTCTTGCGGGAAAGATCATAAGAAAACCAGCCGGTGATGAGATTAAGTTTCCTGGTCAGGGTAAGATATTCAATTATAGCTGAAATACGGCTTCTGGCTTCATAGGAAACAGCATTATCTGAGACCGGTAAAGCCAGTTTGCCATCCACCAGCAGCTTGTTTTCTTCCAGCAGGGTTTCCAGCCGGGCGACCTGGCTTCTGCCGGAAACCGCGACAGCCCCCCAGGGGCCGAAGGAACTTAATATTAATAGTGCCGCCAACAGGCAGGGCACCCATAACACGAAGCGCCTGCGCGAAAAGGTCATGTAAATCGCTGAGAAACCAAGCCACAGGGCTGCGATTAATACCGCATAACGCTGTTCAGTGATGCCATATTGGGCGATGCGCATCCCGATCGTTGCAAATAAAGCGGCTACAGGCACCAGCAGCGCCGGATAAAAATAACGACGGATGAGAGATGGCAGCCATCGGCCATCCTGTGCGGGTGATAAAGCGGAAAGATGGGTGAGCGAGCCTATGCAGCCAAAAGCGATGATCATCAATGCCAGCTGACCGCGCGGAAGCTCGCCCAGCAGGGAAATTCTGGCAATATAGGCATAAAGAATGAGCAGATAAAGCAATACCAGAGGCGAAAGAATGCAGGCGGTAATAAAGGTTTCGGCCGAGGAGGTTTTTCTGCCTGCGGTGTTCCTGGGCAAGGTGGTTAGCAGTTGAACAGGGGCGAAAAGCGTGCAGAGCAGCACCCCGATATCGACATAGCTGTTGAGGCTTACGGTTACGCCGAACAGGTACGCAATACTCACCAGCGTCAGAATAACGCCCGCATAAAGCACGAACGCGGTGGCGAAAGCAGAGAAAAAACCTGTATAAAGCGCGGAATTAAAGCGAGAGCAGTCTTCACTGGTTGTACCGGCATGAAAATGCGGCGCGACGGATACCAGCACGGCAAGCCCCGGAATCAGGAAGGCATAAGGCAGCAGATTCATACCAAAGGAAAACAGCGGCAGCAGGAAAAGCAGGAGCAGCAGCAGGGAAGCCAGTAGCGTATGACTGGCTGGCCAGTTCCTTGCTTCAGCCAGGAGGGCCACGGCAAGGCTTGCCAGAAAACTGCAGATGCCCCAGATGTAAAACCGGTTGGACCAGTCCCCGAAAAAGCTGTGGGAGGCGAAAATGCCGACAAGGGTCAGGAACAGGCAGCAAGTAACCGGAATGGGAAAGCGCCGGATTGTTGCCTGGAGATTCAATAAGAGGGATTTTCTGACTGCCTGCGATACCATGCAGCCAAGGTAAAGAGACCCACCTTAAAGAACAAGCTTGATTAGTCTTTCAGATCTTCCCAGAAATCCTTTACGCGACTGAAGAAGCTTTCAGATTCAGGGCTGCTGTGGCTGGTTTTTTCCTCACCGGCAAACTGCTTGAGCAGATCTTTCTGCTTTTTGCTTAAATTGACGGGGGTTTCCACCGCGGCATGCACATACATGTCCCCGCGATTCTGGCTGCGCATAATGCTCATACCCTTGCCGCGCAGACGGAACTGGCGGCCCGATTGCGTACCTGCCGGGATAGTGACTTTCACACGGCCGCCTTCAATGGTGGGTGCTTCAATATCGCCGCCCAGAGCCGCGACTGTCATGGGTACCGGGATACGGCAATGGAGATCCGCCTCTTCACGCTGGAAGAAAGGGTGAGGCTTAAGGGAAAGGAAAATATAAAGATCACCCGGCGGGCCACCTCGCATGCCGACTTCACCTTCGCCGCTTAAGCGAATGCGGGTGCCATCCTCCACCCCGGCAGGAATATTAACCTTCAGTGATTTTTCCTTACGCATGCGGCCGGAGCCAGCGCATTTCTTGCAGGGATCCTTAATGATTTTGCCAAGGCCCTGGCAGGCATGGCATCCGCGCTCCACAGTGAAAAAGCCCTGCTGCGCACGAATACGGCCGCGGCCCTGGCAGGTGGGGCAGGTTTCCGGCTTGCTGCCTTTTTCGCCCCCGGAGCCGCTGCAGGAATCGCAAGTGACGGCGGTGGTGAGCGTAATATTTTCCTGCTTGCCCTTAAAGGCCTCTTCCAGCGAGATGGTCAGGTTGTAGCGGATATCTGCACCCGGCTGAGCGGTTCCACCACTGCGCTGGCGGCCCTGCGACTGTGAGAAGGCGCCGCCAAATAAATCGTCGAAAATGTCAGCGAAATTGCCGCTGAAATCAAAGCCTGCCGCGCCTGGGCCGCCGGCATTATTCATTCCCTGCGAAAAAGCATCATGGCCATAGCGATCATAAGCCGCACGTTTCTGTGCGTCTTTCAGAACGTCGTAAGCTTCGTTGATCTCCTTGAATTTCTTTTCGGCATCGGCATTGCCCGGATTTTTATCCGGATGCCATTGCATGGCCAGCTTGCGATAGGCCTTTTTCAGGTCATCATCGCTGGCGTTTTTTTCAACACCCAAGGTTTCGTAGTAACTTTTTGCCATAGTGATGAAGGGTGAAGCAGATTAGTGAATGGGGTTGAAACCAACCACCATTCACTAACCCGGATTCAGTTAATCGCTTTTTTTATCGTTCACTTCTTCGAATTCCGCATCCAAGACTTCGCCATCCTGTGCCTCGCCGCCTTCAGAAGTGTGACCGCTTTCAGCTTTTGCCACATCTTCCTGCTGGGCTTTATAAATGGCTTCGCCGAGCTTCATGCTTGCTTTCTGCAACTCGTCGAGCTTGCTTTGAATAGCAGATTCGTTTTCGCCGGAGAGTTCATCCTTAAGGGCTTTAATGGCTTTCTCGATAGCGTTTTTATCGTCGCTGCCGACTTTAGCGCCATGCTCTTCAAGGTTTTTCTCACTCATATGAATGAGGCTTTCACCCTGGTTTTTGAGCTCAACCAGCTTTTTGCGTTTCTTATCTTCCTCAGCATTGGCTTCAGCTTCGCGGATCATTTTCTCAATATCGGCATCGGAAAGGCCGCCGGAAGCCTGAATGCGAATCTGCTGCTCCTTATTGGTGGCTTTATCTTTGGCCGAAACGTTGACGATACCGTTCACGTCGATGTCAAAGGTCACCTCCACCTGCGGCACGCCGCGGGGAGCGGGAGGGATGCCCACGAGATCAAACTGGCCGAGCAGTTTGTTATCCGCTGCCATTTCGCGTTCGCCCTGGAATACACGGATAGTAACGGCCGTCTGGTTATCGTCAGCGGTCGAGAAAACCTGAGATTTCTTAGTCGGAATGGTCGTGTTGCGGTCGATCAGGCGGGTGAATACGCCACCCAGGGTTTCAATACCGAGAGAAAGCGGGGTTACGTCGAGCAGCAGCACGTCTTTCACGTCGCCCTGCAAGACACCGCCCTGAATGGCCGCACCAAGCGCCACGACCTCATCGGGGTTTACGCCTTTATGCGGTTCCTTGCCGAAGAACTGTTTAACAACTTCCTGCACTTTGGGCATGCGGGTCTGACCGCCGACGAGGATCACTTCGTCGATGTCAGAAGCTTTGAGACCGGCGTCTTTCAACGCGTTTTTGCACGGCTCGATAGTACGCTGCACCAGATCATCCACCAGCTGCTCGAGCTTCGCGCGGGTAAGTTTGATGTTCAGGTGTTTGGGGCCTGAAGCATCCGCGGTGATGAACGGCAGGTTCACATCGGTCTGCTGGGTGGAAGAAAGCTCGATTTTCGCTTTTTCGGCCGCTTCTTTCAGGCGTTGCAGCGCAAGTCGATCGTTGCGCAGGTCGATACCCTGCGTTTTCTTGAATTCATCGGCCAGGAAATCGATGATGCGCATGTCGAAGTCTTCACCACCCAGGAAAGTATCGCCATTGGTGGATTTTACTTCAAACACGCCGTCGCCGATTTCGAGCACGGATACGTCGAAGGTACCGCCGCCCAAGTCATAGACAGCAATGGTCTGCCCTTCGCGCTTATCGAGACCATAGGCCAGCGCGGCCGCTGTGGGTTCGTTGATGATACGCAGCACCTCAAGCCCGGCAATTTTGCCGGCATCTTTGGTGGCCTGGCGCTGCGCGTCGTTAAAATAAGCCGGTACGGTAATCACGGCTTTTTCAACTTTCTCGCCGAGATAAGCTTCCGCCGTTTCTTTCATTTTCTGCAGGATAAACGCCGAGATCTGGCTGGGGCTGTATTTTTCATCATTGGCCGCAACCCAGGCATCGCCATTATCGGCTTTCACAATTTTATACGGCACCAGATCCATGTCTTTCTGGGTGGTGGGGTCGCTGAAGGGGCGTCCAATCAGGCGTTTTACCGCAAAAATAGTATTTTCCGGATTGGTGACAGCCTGGCGTTTCGCCGGATGGCCTACCAGACGTTCATTGTCACCGGAAAAGGCGACAATAGAAGGCGTAGTGCGCGCGCCTTCGGAGTTTTCAATTACCTTGGCTGCCTTGCCATCCATAATGGCTACGCAGGAGTTGGTGGTTCCAAGGTCGATGCCGATAACTTTAGCCATAGTTTTTCCTTTCTTAAGGGCGGCTTGCCCGATCGCTACGCTCCCCCTGCCGCTTCGGGCCGCGCGCCTGCGCGGTTCTTAAGAAGCAAAAAGAGCCTTTAGTTCATTGCTTTCGAAGCGGATATAGGTGGGGCAAAACAGAAATGCAAGGGCGGGGATGTCACGGAACTGTCATTTTTCTTCAGGGTATTGATCTGCTAAAATTGCCGCAGTTTTTATATTATGCTTGCTGGGGCTGTTTTAGCATCAGCAGATAATATCTGCCCGGATACCGTTGCCATCGCAATGGGGGCCTTTTTGAGTCTTCAAAAATAAATGCCATGGTATTTATATTTTTGAGTATCAAAGGTGCCGCGCTCTGGCTTTTGCTGAGTTTGCTGGTTATCTTTTATGCCTGTAAAAAAAGAAAATGAGTGCCCGTATCTACGGGCCTTTTTTTTGGATGGTTTCTGTCATTAAAGTGTCATTTTACCTGCAGTAAGGCTGCTGTTAAACTTTCTGCGATGTCCTTTGTCTTTTTGCTGGCTCGTTTTCCTTAGATTACAGGAAAGCGGGAGGCGCGAAGATTTTCACCGTGGATGCCTGATGGCGCAGGCTGCGATGACAAAGTTCAGCTCCGTAGTTAATGAAGGAGCTCCATGGGAATGATATCTCCTACCCATGGAATGTTTACCGGAGATCTTTTGAGAAATAATTTAATTCTCAGATTCAAGTATGGCTGATCAAGAAAAACCAGGGTGGATGGCTCATCTGGTCACGTTCGGGGCTGCAGCCGTGGTGCTGTATGTTTGGTGGGGTTTTTTGCATCCTGAGCCCAAGCCACAGAGGCCGCTTCCTCCTCCTCAGCACTATCAGCAAGGGTTGCGTCCTCCCCGGCACAAGGATGGTACCTTGCCCGCATGGGCATGGTATTCTCTTGGCGCATTGGCCCTGTTTGCCTTTTTATTTCTGCGCGGTAGCGGAGAAGACGAGGCGGAAAACCCCGCTTATGATGAAGGAAAGGGGGCTGAGGCGCGAGCCCTGGAGCGAGAAAGAGCCAGAGAAGCCGCTGCCAAAAAAGAACGGCAAAAGCTTCAGACCCCTGATGTCTACCCGGACCACAACAGATTCCCCCCGCCCCCTGCAAAAGGGGAACCCCGCCCGGGTAAAAACAGGTCATGAACAAATCCCCTTTGCGCGCCATCGCAACAGGGGATTTTTTTATTCGTTCCATGTCATCAAACTGTCATTTTTACCCCAGCGCAAAACCAGTTATAATGCTGCGTTTTATAGTGTTTAAAACTAGCCGCTTACTCATGCTGAAGCATGACTTAAGTTTATTATATTATATGATGGTAAAGTCCGGCGTCCCATCCGCCACAATTATAGCCCACGAGGCTCAAAATCCTTAATCATGTCAGATAAAAAATCAGAAGCACGTGAATCAGACTGGTTCACCAGCCTCATCGCAATTCTTTTGAAAATTGCGCTTCCAGCCCTGCCGATTCTGGCAGCAGTGGGGTATTTTGCAGGCCGTGGCCCTCTGGCCAAACTTGCGCCCCCAACCACTGATGCGGTCAAGCCTGTCGCACCCCCGCCTGCACCGGTCACCGATACCGCTAACCACCCGCGCGGCCTTCCAGATGATATTATTTTCTATCTGGTATCGCTGCTAGTTATCGGCGGGTTGGTGGTTTGGTTCGTAAACTGGCTGAAGACCGATCCCTTCGAAGATACAGAAGGAAGGAATAATGAGCTTTTTATTCCTGGACAACAGCCGCTTAATCCACCACTGCCGTCCCCGGAAAGAACAGAATACTCACCCCAAAAACCTGCAACCCCTTCACAATGGTTCTGGGTGTTATTTATTGTGGTGGTGATGGGGCTGTATTTTAAATGCTGTGATTGACAAACCCCTCTCATTTGAGAGGTGAAAAACGGATAAAAGAGATCAAAGGCCCTTGCTGAATACAGTGAGGGCCTTTTTTATTCTTCATCGGCATAGGGATTTTTGCTGCCTTTGAGTGTCAGACGAATCGGCACGGCGGGCAGATCGAACGCTTCGCGCAGGCCGTGCACAAGGTAGCGCCGGTAGCTTTCGGGCAGTTTTTCCTTGCGGGTGGCAAAGAGAATAAAACTCGGGGGCCGCGTTTTTATCTGGGTTATATATTTAAGCTTGATGGGCCGATTAGCCGCCGAAAGCGGCGGCGGATGAGCGGCAAGCATGCCTTCCAGCCAGCGGTTGAGCTGGCCGGTGGAAATACGCCGATTCCACAGATCATATATCCGGAATACTTCTTTCATTAACCCGTCGAGACCCTTTCCTTTTTTAGCGGAAAGAGTCACCAGCGGCACGCCGCGCACACTGGCCAGGCGTTTGTCGATCATTTTATTCAACGTGGCGAGCCACGCTTCCGGCGCGGGCACCAGATCCCATTTATTTACCGCAATAATCAGGCCGCGGCCTTCTTCAATGACGTGATCCGCCAGTTGCAGATCCTGCTTATCGAGGGGGCAGGTGGCATCCAGCAGCAGCACGACCACATGTGCATATTGAATGCCACGGAAGGAATCTTCAGCGGAAAGCCTCTCCAGCTTGCCTGTGCGCTTCGCCTGTTTGCGCAGGCCTGCCGTATCTACCAATTTCACCGGACGGCCTTTCCACTGCCAGTCCACAGCGATGGCATCACGCGTGAGCCCCGCTTCCGGGCCGGTCAGCACGCGTTCGGTTTTTAAGAGTGCGTTCATCAGCGTGGATTTGCCCGCGTTGGGGCGGCCGATGATAGCGAGCTGCAGAAGTTCGGATTCCTGATCCGCGTTGTCTTTATTTTCCGGATTTTTGGTTTGGGAGGAGGTCTTGTCAAAGGGCGCGAGCGCTTCGTAAAGCTCGGCCAGGCCTTCGCCATGCACGGCGGAAATGGTTACGGGTTCGCCCAGGCCCAGGCGGTAAGCTTCTGCCACAGCCGGTTTTGCCTGTTTGCTTTCTGCCTTATTGACCGCGAGGACAACCGGCTTTCCGGTCTTGCGCAGCCAGCGGGCGAAATGTTCGTCTTCGGGAGTGATTCCGGCGATTCCATCGACCACCATCAGCGCTACATCCGCTTCTTCGATTCCGGCTTTAGTCATGGCCAGCATGCGCGAAGCCATCCCGTCCTTCTCCCGCGATTCCTCCATCCCCGCTGTGTCGATAATGCGGAAATGCAAGGGGCCAATCTGTGCATCGCCGTAACGCCGATCGCGCGTTACACCCGGCTGGTCATCAACAAGCGCAAATTTGGTTCCGGTCAGCCGGTTGTAAAGGGTGGATTTGCCGACATTGGGCCGGCCGACGATAGCAAGAGTGAACATGGCGCGTTGATAGCCCGTTTTAAGGCAGATGTCATCTCTGCAGCTTGAAAAAGCTCAGACAATGCCTTTATCGGTAGGCTTTCCTTGCATCTGATAACGCAAAGTGTTGGTATGAGGCCCCCGTGCAACGGTCGCATGAGGGCGTATTTGGAGGTTTTCTAAGGAGGCCTTCACTGTGCTTCTGGCTTCCTGCACCAGTTGATCCTTGAATTTACCGTTACCTTCAAACTCAAAACCTTTGCGGGCGAGATCAAGGATCAGGCCATCCCCTTCAATGCGGGCGGTGAGCGTAAAAGGCTCCTGACGGCTTTTTTCGACTTCGACGGTGCCTTCCGGATAAGTTCCCTTATAATAATTTGTAGTATTATTAGTGCCTTCGTTCCATTGCCCGCCGGGCAGCGCTTCATGCAGGGCTTCCAGCAGTGCATCGCAGGTTGTCTCGCGCTCCCGCGATTCCTGCGGACGGAAATCCATAGAGGCGCTTACACTTTCATGCGGCTTGGAATAGCCAAAATCCATGAGCTGCCCCAGTTTTGCTGCTGCGGCCTTCTGTTCCACCAGCGGATCATAAGTGTAGGTGTAGCTTTCGTCGGTCATCGGCTTCTCCAATGACTCACTCTATCACCTTAATGTTAACATTTCCTTGCGCGCTGATTATTTCAGCACATGCATCCGGCCGGTTTTATCAATTAATACCATGGTCTTATCGGCAATGACAGGAGCAGTACGGATTCCCTCGGCCACTTCGATGGCTTTTTCATCCTGCCCGTCTTGGGGGGAGTAAGAAACCAGCCAGCCATTTTCGCCGATTACCCATACGCGGCCTTCAGCAACAACGGGCCCATACCATAGCGTTTTCTTGCCATCGTTGCGGGGTAAGTCGCGGACCCACTGCAGGCCGCCATCAAGCCCGCGCACGGCGGCAAGCTGGCCCTTGGGGGTCACCAGAAAAAGGTAATTACCCGCCAGCCAGGGCGCTGAATAAGTGGGTATTGTGCGATCCCAGAGCCGGCGACCACCTTCGCTTTCAAAGGCGGCCAGGAGGCTGGAGCTGCCCGCGAAGCTGATACCGGTGGCCATCACAGGGCTTACGGTGTTGAAATTAGCGGAGTCGACACTTTGCGGGCCGCTATCGGCAAGGCTGTCGGTCCATAGCTGGTTGCCGGTTTTCAGATCCAGCCCGGAGATTTCACCAGAACTGTAGGAAACGATGATGGTGCCATCGCGCACAGCGGGCGGTGTGGCATGCAATGCCCCGGCAACTTCGCTGATGCCGCGCTGACTCCATTGCAATTCCCCGTTGCCCTGCTGCAGCGCCAGCAATTGATTATCTGCGGTAAGAATCAGCACCAGATCGCCCGCGACACGTGGCGGTGAACGCAGCGGCAGCTTGAGTTCCTTCACCCAGCGCTTGCCGCCGGTATTGGCGTTGAACCCTGCAACCATGCCTGCGTCGTTAGCGGCAAAAAGCGTGCCTTTGGCCCAGGCCAGGCCCCCTCCTAAAAGAATGCCTTCTTCATCCGCTTCATTAAGCAGGCTGGACGTCCAGTATATTTTTTCAGGATCAGATAAAGCATGGGCGGAGATTACCCCGCGCCCATCCATCGCAAAAATCATATTCTCAGCGACCACCGGCGCGGGGATCAGGGGCGACGCGAATTCATTGCCATCGCCAATTTTGACACTGGCGACAAGAGAAGGCGCTTCAGTGAAAGCAAGATTGCCGGAGACGCCTGTGGCATTGCCCATGGCCTGGGGCCAGGCCGCGTTCACCGGCATAGCGGGCAGGACGACTTTCTCGCCCTCGAGCTCGATATCCGCCAGCAGGGGTTTCTGGCTCTCACGCAGGCTAATGCGTTCGCCGGGAAGGGGCGGCTCTTCTTCATCGCCCATCCAGTCGCTGCAGGCAGCCAGGAGGAATACTGAAAATAAAGCGGGAAGGAAAAGATTGCGCGGCATCATGAGTCCTTGAAGGGTTGCTCCCTCTTTTAGCCAATCGTCGCCCGATTGAAAAGACAGTTGGTGCAAAGGCAGTGGAACCCTGATGGTTCGGTGCTTTTCCCCCTGTGAGCCCGGAGTTTTAACGTAATGCTATGAGTTTGATGGAAAGTGTTTATCCGCGAATGAAAAAATTCTAGGTTGCAGGGATGGATAAACCTTCCTTGCGCCGAGAAATGCTGGCCCGCCGTCTTGCCCTGACGGAAGAGGAAAGACGCGCCGCGGCCCAGAACCTGATGCGCCATGCTGTTTTGCCAACGCCCGGCGTGGTGGCCGGATATGTAGCGGTCAGGCATGAAATTGATGTGATGCCTCTGCTGAACGCTCTGTCGGCAAGAGGTGTTGTCTGTGCGCTTCCGGTGGTGTGCCATGGAAAGGTAATGACATTTTGCCGCTGGCGGCCCGGCATGCTTATGCAAAAGAATCGCTATGGAATTGAAGAGCCGGAGGCTGCGGAAGAAGTAGTACCGGATACGGTGCTGGTGCCTTTGCTGGCGTATGATCTGCAAGGCCACAGGCTAGGCTATGGCGGCGGTTATTATGATGCGACTCTGTCAGCGCTGCCACAGGTGCAGGCTATTGGTTGCGCCTATCACTGGCAATTGCTGGCAGGAAACATTCCCGCCGATCCGCATGATCGAAAATTAAAGGCAGTGCTGACCGATCACGGATTTACAGCCTTTTAAGCGCTGCGCAGGCAATGCGGTTACCAGACATGCCGCTGGGCTGGGTTTTATAATCATCCGTCTTATCGTGAATAATCAGGGCGGCGCCGTCGGCATCCATCAGCTCGGAAAGCCGGATGCCGGTGAGGTAATATTCGGCGAAAGCCAGCCCGTCGCTATGCACATAGAGATTGGGCAGATCGCCTAAATGCGGGCCAGTAGTGTCAAGATACCCATGCCCCTGCATGCCATGGGTGGCATGATCCCCGGCGGAGCTGAAGTCAGCGGCGGTACAATTGCTGACTGCGTGGAAATGGATGGCGTGCCAGCCTGCCGGGAGGCTCCGCGCCTCCAGATGCACCAGCAGGCCTTGCGGCGTTTCGGTGACGCGCACGCTGCCATATTGCTCGTTTTTGGTGCCAATGATCTGTGCGGTTGCGGTTGGGATGGCCGCCTGGCCGAAAGCAGGTACTGATGCCAGCGCCAGCAGCAGGAAAGAAAGGATTTTCATAAAAGAGCCTTTACCGTTAACATCTGTCCCATCTTAAAAAGCACGGCATAAAGGAACAATGTGGCACCATGAGGATTCTGTTTTTAGGCGATGTGGTAGGGCGATCGGGCCGGGAAGCGGTCTGCGAGCGCTTGCCTGCGCTTAAAGCGTTACACAGGCTGGACGCGATTATTGTGAATGGCGAGAATGCGGCCGGCGGCTTCGGGCTTACACCTGAAATTTTCGAGGACTTTGTCAAAGCGGGTGCCGATGTGGTGACGGTGGGCGATCATCTCTGGGATCAGGAAAAACTGACGCCGCGCCTGAACCAGGAGTCGCGACTGGTGCGGGCCGCTAATTATCCCTCCGGCACGCCCGGCCGAGGGATTACAGAGATCGCGCTGCCCGGGGGCAAAAAGCTGGCGGTGATGCAGCTGATGGGGCAGGTGTTTATGAAAGATAATCTCGATAACCCTTTCCGTGCCGCTGAAGAAGCACTGAAGCCCTACCGGCTGGGCGGAAATATCCATGCCATTATTGTTGATATGCATGCGGAGGCCACGTCGGAAAAATGCGCGATGGGACATTTTCTGGACGGCAAAGTGAGCGCTGTTATCGGCAGTCATACACATATCCCCACGCATGATGCCAGAATTCTTCCCGGCGGAACCGCTTACCAGACGGATGCCGGGATGTGCGGTGATTATCAATCGGTTATTGGCTTCGAGCCTGCCGAGCCGCTGCAGCAATTCGTGCATAAGCGCAAAGTGAGGATGAAACCGGCGATGGGGCCGGCGACACTGTGCGGAGCGATCATCGAAACCGATGATAAAACCGGGAAAGCCCTGAATATCCAGATTCTGCGCGAAGGCGGGATCTGGTAATTTCGTCGCCTCAACACTTTCTTCATAAACTTGCGCTAATCATAGACTGCTAAAGTCTGTGGAGAAATGAATGAGCGATAATAAACTGGCGATTTCCGCGATTGCCGAAACCGTGCAGGAACTGGCGGAAGCCAAAGCGATGCTCGTGGTAGGGCAGGCGACGCAGTCTGCCTACATGCTGGAGCAGGGCGCCAAGAAATACCCCATGCATTGCGATTTATGGCATGCGCTCGGTCATTCCTACCGCCTGCAGAAGCGCACCGATGAAGCGCTGGATGCCTATAGCAAGGCTATCGATATCGCTTATCGTTATCATGCGCCTATCCATTTTGAATGCTCGGCGCAGTTCCTGCAGCGCGCCCTTCTGCATTACCCCATGGGCGAAGATAAAAAAGCAGCCGCCGATGTGGAATCCGCTATTTTTCAGGACCACGACAACCGGGCAGCCTTGCAGCTTAAGCGCGAAGGCTGGCAGCGCGGCAAGGAAGTCCCGGGTTACAGCCGCAACCTGATGACGGAGGCGGAGTGGTATTACGAAGTGACACGCAAGCGCCGCGAATTTCACGAATTGCAGCCGCATCAGCAGCAGCATGATCGGGCTGTTTTCTTTTTCCGCCAGGGGGATATTCATCAATCCGGCGCTATTTTAAGCGATCTGGTAAAACAGCGCCCGGCCTATCCTATGGCCTGGCACCACCGGGCCCTGGTGTTCCTGGAGCTCAATGAGCCGCGCCAGGCTTATGCCGATATTAACCGCGCCATTTCGGAGGCGGAAAAATGGCATGAATCCTATCACCGCAACGCAGCGTATCACCATTACCACCGCGGCCAGCTCTATGCCGAAAAAGGCGATGCGGAAATGGCCGTCATGGATTTTTCAAAAGCCATTGACCTGGATACGCATTTTGCGGAAGTTTATGCGGCTCGCGGCTGGATGCGCGGCCAGATGGAACAATACCCCACCGCGATTGCCGATATGGATAAGGCGCTGGAGCTGGATCCCAATCATCCCGAATGGCAGGCCAAGCGCGATCAATGGTGGCGCATTATCGGGGGCTAGCGGGGCCAGGCCCTTTGCTGAAAATCGCAGAAACAGCCGGGTGCAATGCGTGTCCATGCCTTGCATAAGCCGAGGATTCCCCATGCAGCATGGTAAGTGCTTCTGCCGCTAATCGCGAAAGTGACTCCTTCTCTATAATCTGTTCGGGATGAACTTTCTGGATCTGAACTTCCGGCGCGAATTTGCGAAGGTAGGAAGCAATCAATTCCGCATTGATTTCCTGCTCCGGCTTTTTGGTAAGAGCGCGACGAAGCAGGTAAGTTACCGCCCTGAAGTCATCGGGTTGCGGCCTGATGGGATGCAATTCTTCGAGGTATCTGTCCAGCCGGTGGGAAAGAAAATTTTTGCCGGTGCCGGAGGGCGACAGAACATTCTCATTTAGAATAATCTGGTAGCGATTCGGGCAGGTTTCGTCCTGAAGAATAGAAAGCTGTCGGTTTTTTGTCCTTTTGCGCAATCCGGCGTGATGAGCTTAAGCTGATAAGGCGCAATATCATTAGAGCGAATGACGTTTATTTCGGGAATGCAGGGACCGCCTGTTCTGCGGGGGTTTAAAGCATAGCCAATATTCACGACCACGGAGGTGGAATAAATTTTCTGAATTTCCGTGTCATCCAGCCCGTCGCGGCGGAGCAATTCGGTTAAGCGGTTCTGAGCCCCGATGGTAAATGCCCCTCCCATGCTGTGATTGAAAAATATTTTATTCAGTGAGTTATGCTCTTTTACCTGCGGGTAAAGTACTTCTTCAGCGAAGCGATGGGCGGGCAGATAATCGCCGGGCTTTTCATGTTGGGTGTCTTCCACCAGCTCAAAGCGGGACTGAATGGTATGCAAGTGACGTATGCCGCATACCCGCTGCTCGAGATTCGCCGGAAAATCTGAAAGAGAAGGTATTAGCGGGATTTTCTGATAATATTTTCCGCGCGCGGTGGCATAAAAGGATTCGTAGGACTCACTGCCGGAATCAATGCCGTTGACGAAGTAAATGTCCCGATTACGGGCTTCCTGCAGTGAAAGCGGTGTGTAGGAAGAATCAGGGCCGGTAGTATAATAATCTAGTGACATTTGCGGCCTATCAGGCGTGAACTGCAAAAAACCTCCGAATACGCGTTTCATGAGTGCGATGGAGCTTTCACGAGGGGCTTTTTCTTCCAGTATGGTGGTCAGCGCCTTAAAAAGGCGGGGATCGATATCTTCTTTAATTCCAGTGGTTTCCTTATAATTTCTGCGTAAGCTGTTTACGACAGTGTTCACCAGTTGCCGATATTCGTGCGTATCGGTCTGCCTGTTAATCTGCTTGCGGTATCTGCCGGTGTGTCTGGTATCTGCCATGGAATATAGCACCGATTTTATCAGCTACTGGTTAACAGAGCCTAACCGACAGGGTTGATTTGTCATCGGTCAGGCGCTAAATCACTAGCATCAAGCAGGAAAGCAGCAGTTATGGCCGGCCATTCACAGTTTAAAAATATCATGCATCGCAAGGGAAAGCAGGACGCTATCCGCGGGCGCATTTTCACGCGACTGACGCGAGAGATTATTATTGCCGCAAAAACCGGTCTGCCTGATCCGTCGTCTAACCCTCGTCTGCGCGCGGCGATTACCGCAGCACGGGCCGAAAATATGCCCAAGGATAAAATCGAAGCGGCTATCAAACGCGGAAGCGGTGAAACAGGCGCTGAGAATTATGATGAAATTCGATACGAAGGCTATGGCCCAGGCGGCGTCGCTATTGTCATTGAAGCAGCAACGGATAACCGTAACCGCACGGCGGGCGAGGTGCGTTCCATCTTCAGCAAGAATGGCGGGAATATGGGCGAAAGCGGCTCGGTGGGCTTCATGTTCGCGCGTAAGGGCGTGATTGTATACCCTGCGAGCAAAACCACGCCGGATGCCATGTTCGAGGCGGCGATTGAAGCAGGCGCGGAAAATTGTGAGTCTTCCGCGGAAACTCATGAAATCACCTGTGCGATGGAAGATTTCAATCAGGTTCGCGATGGCATGATCCGCATTATGGGCGACCCGCAATCAGCTAAATTGCAATGGATTCCGCAGACCATGGCACCCGTGGATGAAGCCACGGCGCAAAGTGTATTCAAATTGCTCGAAGCGCTGGATGAGTGCGACGATGTGCAGGAAGTGGCGAGCAATATTGAAGTAGATGAGGCAGTGCTGCGAAAGTTAAGCGCCTAATTCATCCAGCCTTTTTCTGGCGATTTCCAGATATTCCTCCGACAGATCGCAGCCGGTGAAGCGACGGCCCAGCTTCAGTGCTGCGACGCCGGTGGTGCCGCTGCCGCAAAAAGGATCAAAAATACTGTCGCCGGGCTGGGTGGAAGCGAGAATGATACGCTCGAGCAGCGCCTCCGGTTTTTGAGTGGGGTGCCTGCCAAAGCGTTTTTCATCTTTCCTGGGCGGCATAATATGCCAGACGCTTTGCATCTGTTTGCCGCCGTTTTCATTCTTCATGGCCGCATAATCAAAATACTGGCGGGCTTTTTCCGATTTCTTAGCCCAGAGCAGGGTTTCATGCGCGTGGGTGAAGCTGCGACAGGCGAGATTCGGCGCTGGGTTTACCTTATGCCAGGCGATATCGTTGAGGATTTTAAACCCCAACACCTGCAAAGCATAGCCGACATTGTAGATATTATGCGATGTGCCGGAGACCCAGAGGGTTCCGTCCGGAGTGAGGAGCCTTTTACACTGATCAAGCCAGGAAAGGTTAAAGGCAAGGATCTGCGCGGGGTCGGTGCCTGCATCCCAGTTTCCCTTGTTAACGCTGACCATTTTGCCTGACTGGCAGGTGATACCCCCATTGGAAAGAAAATAAGGCGGGTCGGCAAAAATCATAGCAAAAGATTCCGCCGGCAATGAGGCCATGAGCGAGAGGCAATCCTGATGGTGTAAGTGATAGGGATGCATGGCTTTAGGCTATACTGCAGGCGCAGGGGCACTGACATAAAAAAGTAATGAATTGATACTATTATCAATAAAGCAGAGAGGTTCCCGTGGCTAATGTTTTCAAGCTGTTGAAGAGAGCTTTTGGGCCAAAGGCTGCCCCTGCCCCTTCGGAAGAAGAGGTGTTGGAGGGTATCAAAAGAACTTATTCTCTAATAGGCACAGGCCATCAGGGCGATGTGGTGGGCAGCTTTAGATTCCTTATAGATAATTATTCCGTCGAAAGGCTGGAGGCCGCCCGCGCAGGAATGAACGGCAGCGGGAACTATACGCTTAAACTGCGCAAGCAGGACTATGCCGAGATTGTTAAATATGCGTTGGAAAAGAACCCTGAAGCTGCTGCTTTTTTGCTTTCAGAAGGCGTTTCCGTATTGCCTAATCCCAGTATTAACCCCGAAGAAAACCGGCGCAGAAAGATAGAATTGAATACTCCGCTTACGACCGCAGAAAAGCTTACCTTTATGCATTCTCAGCTTCGCCCCGAAGGCCAGGAACAATGCCGGGAATTGCTTAAGGGGTTGGGATACCAGACCGAAGGTGAATACGGGCGTTTTAAAGTGCTTTCAGGTCCCGGAATTGAAACAGACTCTCCCGCGCAATTGGCCCCTGCGGGAGGAGGTCTTCCACGCCAAAGAGATGGTAATCCAGGGTCAAGGACACCATGAGAGACTTTAGGCAGCCGCCTTTTTCTTTCCTGTCGTAATATTCAGCCCGTCTTTGCCTGCGGAAATATCTATCGCATCTCCATCTTTAATAGATCCAGACAATAGCATTTCTGCTAATGGATTCTGAAGGTTACGCTGAATCACCCTTTTCAGTGGCCGAGCACCATAGATAGAATCATATCCGGAATCAGCCAGCCATTGTTTTGCTTTATCATCAAGGGTGAGGGTTATATGTCTTTCCGCCAGACGTTTTTGCAAGCCCTGCAGCTGGATTTCCACGATACCGGTCATGTTCTTCCGGCTCAACCGATTGAAAATTAATATTTCATCCAGCCTATTAAGGAATTCGGGCCGGAAAGCACGGCGAACCGCCTCCATGACCTTATCGCGCACCGGCCCGGGAATATCGGCATCGGCTGTATCGGCCAGATGTTCGGAGCCGAGGTTGCTGGTAAGGATAATCATGGTGTTCTTAAAATCCACTGTGCGGCCCTGACCGTCGGTCAGCCGGCCGTCATCAAGTACCTGAAGCAGGATGTTGAACACATCGGGATGGGCCTTTTCGACCTCATCGAACAGGATGACCTGATAGGGCCGGCGTCGCACGGCTTCCGTCAGGGTGCCGCCTTCTTCATAACCCACATAGCCCGGGGGGGCGCCTACCAGACGTGCCACGGCATGTTTTTCCATATATTCCGACATATCGATGCGTAACAACGCGTTATCGTCGTCAAAAATGAACCCGGCGAGTGCTTTGGTGAGTTCGGTTTTGCCCACACCAGTAGGACCGAGGAACAGAAAACTGCCCAAAGGACGGTTTGGATCGGCAAGGCCGGACCGCGCTCGGCGCACAGCGTTGGAAACGGCTTCGACCGCTTCGTCCTGGCCGATGACGCGCTTATGCAGCGCCTCTTCCATCTTAAGTAATTTTTCCCGCTCGCCTTCGAGCATTTTTTCAACCGGGACGCCCGTCCAGCGTGAGACAATCGAGGCAATGTCGTCTTCGGTTACCGCTTCCGTAATCAGCGTCGTGTTGCGGGCGACTTCAGCCTCTTTCAGTTTTTTCTCCAGCGCGGGGATAATGCCATAATAGAGTTCGCCCGCTTTTTCCAGATTGCCCTGTGCCTGGGCACGGCTGAATTCAAGCCGCTTGGCTTCCAGCTCTTCTTTGAGCCTGCGGCCTTCATCCAGCCGGGTTTTCTCCTGCTGCCACTTGGCGTTAAGCGTTTTGGATTCCTCTTCCAGATCGGCGATTTCCTTATGCAGCTTCTCAAGCCGTTTCTGAGAGGCTTCGTCGTGTTCTTTCTTCAATGCCTCGCGCTCGATTTTAAGCTGAATCAGGCGACGATCGATTTCATCCAGCTCTTCAGGCTTGGAGTCTACTTCCATCCGCAGGCGCGAGGCGGCTTCGTCCATCAAGTCGATGGCTTTATCCGGCAGGAAGCGGTCGGCAATATAGCGGTGAGAAAGCGTGGCTGCGGCCACAATGGCAGAATCAGTGATGCGTACGCCATGGTGCATTTCGTATTTCTCTTTGAGGCCACGCAGAATCGAAATGGTATCCTCTACTGTCGGCTCGTTGACAAATACAGCCTGGAAGCGGCGGGCAAGCGCGGCGTCTTTTTCAATATGCTTGCGGTATTCATCGAGTGTGGTTGCGCCAATGCAATGCAGCTCGCCCCGGGCCAAAGCCGGTTTAAGCAGGTTGGAAGCATCCATGCTGCCTTCCGAGGCGCCCGCGCCAACAAGTGTGTGCACTTCATCGATAAAGAGAATGATTTCCCCTTCAGCATGGCTGGTTTCCTGCAAAACGCCCTTGAGGCGCTCTTCGAATTCGCCGCGGTATTTGGCGCCGGCAACCAGTGCGCCAAGGTCAAGTACCAGCACGCGTTTTTCCTTGAGTGTCTCGGGCACGTCACCGGCGACGATCCGCTGGGCGAGGCCCTCTACAATCGCGGTTTTACCCACGCCCGGCTCGCCGATGAGCACAGGGTTGTTCTTGGTGCGGCGGGAAAGCACCTGCATGGAGCGCCGGATTTCCTCATCGCGGCCAATCACAGGGTCTAATTTGCCGTTGCGCGCGGCTTCAGTGAGATCGCGAGTGTATTTTTTAAGCGCTTCAAAACTATCTTCGGCATTAGCAGAGGTAGCCTTACGGCCTTTGCGCGCTTCGCCGATGGCTTTTTCCAGCGCCTGGGGCGTTGCGCCGGCGGCTTTAAAAATAGTGCCGGAAGGCGTATCGGCCGACATTGCAATCGCCTGTAACAGCCGTTCAACCGTTACAAATTCATCACCGGCTTTTTTGGCGAGCTGGAAAGCGGAATCGAAAATGCGGGCCAGCGCCGGATCCAGATGCAGCGAGCCCGCGCCGGAACCTTCCACACGCGGCAGTTTTTTAAGCTCGGCCTCGACTTCGGCCAGCAGGTTACGGGTTTTGCCCCCGGCTGCCTCAACCAGGTTCATGGCCAGACCTTCGCTATCGTCGAGCAGGGCTTTGGTAAGGTGCTCGGCCGTCAGGCGCTGATGATTCTCGCGCAGGGCGATACTCTGTGCGGATTGAATAAATCCCTTAGCGCGATCGGTAAATTGGTCAAAATTCATAGCATCCTTTCATGCCTCCGCGATTTTCTTCTGAAAATGGCATGGGCTATTTGCTCGCAGGTTACGCTTCGCTTTCAGTAGTAATATGAGTATAAATGATGGCCGCTTCAAGAGGTTGACCGAAATCAAGCAGACGTGCCGCCATTTCGCGGTCGCGGGTGGAATTCTGGCTGGATTTCCTACACCTGCGGCTATTTATCGAAATGACGACACGAATTATATGTATGCGCTTATGCAATATTTCAAGGAGCGGCAAATTTCATCAATTTGTAACATTAGCACTGTAAAGAGCATGCTATTCTTGGGAGATTCTTCTTGCCGCATCAATTTTAATCATGTGCGCCTATAGTTAATCAGGGTACTCAAGCATTTCAGTCATTTCGGCAATATCCATTCGGCAAGTGGATATGAAAGAATGAGTGCAATAACCTATTATAGGCAAACGCAATTTTTTAGCTATGGTGAATACCAAAAGGGGTGTTTTCGTAATACCCGCCTTAGCACGGCTGCCCCACCCGGTTAAGGGGGCAATACTATTTTTATTTGGACTGGTGGTGGCCAACCAATTCAGGGATAGCGTAACCGGCTATCCATTTGAGCATTCGCCAAGTCCGATGGAAGTCCCCACTCCGGATGAAATGAAGGAAAGTTCGGAGAGTATGCTAAAAGAAGCTCATGGGGGCAATTATTATCGGGGAATGCTCATTAAAAGGCTTCATGCAGAAACCGAGGAAGTCTGGGAGGTTCTTACCGACGCCCCTCCACACACATGTGACCCCTATATGTGGGTGACCTGGGTAAGCTCGGCTAATGCAGCGAGAATGGCAGCATCGCAGAAACCGCTTACACGGCAGGCAATAGAAACGGCCTTCTGCGAAAATCCTTGCTGGAGGAGCTTATCCTGGCCGCATGTAAGGCAACTCTGGTTAGAGATTGTCCTGACGCTGAATAA
>WBZO01002702.1_pt1 | contig 22349 bp, 20 predicted proteins | sample 5204261 | NCBI WGS metagenome assembly WBZO01 (sample SAMN12412400, study PRJNA552823) | activated sludge metagenome | isolation source: activated sludge from anammox sidestream of wastewater treatment plant... | place: USA: North Carolina | collected 2017-09 | reverse complement strand
GCACGAAGTCGATGTCGTACTTGAACAGGTCGGCGAGCTTGCCGACCATCGCGTTGGAGAGGCCCGCCTGGCCGGCCGCGGCGTACAGGCTGGAGTGGATCACGCCGTGCGCCACTTCCTCGCGCAGGCCGAACAGGAAGGCCTGCCGCCCAAGACCATCGACAGCGAGGGCATGGAGCTGCTGAAGCGCTACCGCTGGCCGGGCAATGTGCGCGAGCTTGAAAATCTCGTTCGGCGCCTCGCCGCGCTTTATACGGAAGAAACGATCGGCGCCTCCATTCTCACGTGCGAACTCGCCGAGCCGGAATTCAAGAACACGCTGGAGCAGGCGCCGGCCGACGAGCCACTTTCCGTAGCGGTCGAGCGTTCGCTCACACGCCTCTTCGCGGCCCATGGCGACGGCCTGCCGCCCCCCGGCCTCTATGACAACATCCTGCGGGAGGTCGAAAGGCCGCTCTTCGGGATGGCGCTGGCCGCAACGCGCGGCAACCAGATCAAGGCGGCTCACCTGCTCGGCATCAACCGCAACACGCTGCGCAAGAAGTTGAAAGACCTCGATGTTCAGGTGATCCGCGGCATCAAATAGAGGCCGCGAAGGTGATGTAATGCGGCAACATTGTTGTTGATTGGCCGCGCCCCTCAAGCCAGAATGGCGGTCCCGCCGCGCCTGCGTGGCGCATTGGGCACATAGCGACAACGGCAGCGGCGTCGGGAGGCGGATCGCCATCCCCTCCCGCCCGTCGCCAGGACGAGGGCATGGCAACGAGCGACCGAATGGAGAGGGCGAGCTGGGACAGCCATCTGTGGGGACTGTTTTCCCGCCGTGGATTCTCGGGGACTCTCGCGATCGGCCTCGTGATGGCGGCGATCTTCCTCGGCTCCTTCACCTATATGATCCTGACCGGCCTGACGCCTCTGGCGCCGACGCGCGGGCTCGTCATCACGCTGCTCATCGGCAATCTGGCCGTCGTTCTGGTCCTGTTCGCGCTGATCGGCTGGCGCGTGGTGCGCATCATCATCGCCCGGGTGAGCGGGGTGGCGGGCGCGAAGCTCCATGCGCGCCTTATCGCCATGTTCGCGGTCGTGGCCGTCATGCCGGCGATCATCGTGGCCGTCTTTGCCGCCGTGACGCTCAATCGCGGCCTCGACTTCTGGTTCGGCCAGCGTACGCAGATCATCATCTCGAATGCCCAGACGGTCGCCGAGGCCTATCTCGATGAACACCACCACGTCCTGCGGGGCGATGTACTCGCCATGGCGACCGACCTCGACCGGGCGGCACCCTACCTCGCGACGAGCCCCGAGCGTTTCCAGCAGCTCGTGGCGACCCAGGCCGCGCTGCGCTCGCTGCCGGCGGCCTACCTCATCAATTCGGAAGGGCGCATCCTCGCCAAGGTGACGGCGAGCGTCGCGCCCGATATGGGGCTTCCCACGGCCGAACAATTCACGCAGGCCCAGAAGGGCGAGGCGGTGCTCTGGACCGTTCAGGCCCATAACCAGATCAGGGCGCTGGTGAAGCTCGGCGCCATCGAGGACACCTATCTCTATGTCGGCCGCTTCGTCGATGCCCGGGTCCTCCAGCACCTTGCGCAGACGCGCGAGGCCGCGGACGAGTATCGCAGCCTCGAACAGCGGCGCATCACCTTTCAGGTGACCTTTGCCCTCATCTATGTCGCCGTCGCGCTCGTCACATTGCTTGCGGCGATCTGGCTCGGCCTCTGGGCGGCGAACCGCATCGTCGATCCCATCAGCAAGCTCGTTCAGGCATCCGAGCGGATCAGCATCGGCGATCTCGGGGTGCGCGTCGAACCGGGAGAGACGGGCGACGAACTCGACGTTCTGAGCAATGCGTTCAACCGCATGACGAACCAGCTCGAAAGCCAGCGCAACGAGCTGGTCGCCGCGAACCATCAGCTCGATCTTCGTCGCCAGTTCACGGAAGCGGTGCTTTCGGGCGTCAGCGCGGGCGTCATCGGCCTCGACAATGAAGGGCACATCAATCACGCCAACCGCGCGGCGCTGCGCTTCTTCGGCAAGAGCGAAAGCGAACTGGTCGGCCACGACATCTTCGTCGCCATTCCGGAAATGGCCGAGGTCGTCCACGAGGCGCAGAACCACCCCGACCGCCGCGCCCAGAGCCAGAGCGTCATCATGCGCGACGGGCAGGAGCGCACATTGAGTATCCGGGTGACGAGCGAGGTCCGGGATTCGGGCCTCGGCGGCTTTGTGCTCACCTTCGACGACATCACCGAACTCGTGCGGGCGCAGCGCACCTCCGCCTGGGCGGATGTCGCCCGGCGCATCGCGCATGAGATCAAGAACCCGCTGACGCCGATCCAGCTCTCGGCCGAACGCCTGCGGCGAAAGTACGGCAAGGAGATTCTGACGGATCCCGAAGTCTTCAATCAATGCACCGACACGATCATCCGCCAGGTGAACGATATCGGGCGCATGGTCGACGAGTTCTCGTCATTCGCGCGCATGCCCACCGCCGTCATCAAGCAGGTCGAGATCAACGAGATCGTGCGGCAGGGCGTGTTCCTTCAGCGCGTGGCTCATCCCGATATTGACTATGCGAGCGACATGCCCGCCGAGCCGGTTCTGGTCGAATGTGACGGCAGGCTGGTGAGCCAGGCCCTGACCAATATCCTTAAGAACGCCGCCGAGGCCATTCGCGGCCAGCACGAGGCTCGCGCGCAGTACGAGGACGATGAGGAGAGCGACGCCGGAGGCATGATCGGACGCATTCAGGTGGCGCTTGAAGAAACGCCGTCAACTGTTGCGATCGTCGTCACGGATTCAGGCTGCGGCCTGCCGAAGACCGACCGCACCCGCCTGACCGAGCCCTATATCACCACGCGCACAAAGGGCACGGGCCTCGGGCTCGCCATCGTGAACAAGGTCATGGAAGACCATGGAGGCACGCTCATCCTCGAGGACGCGCCGGCCTCGGAAGGATGGGAGAGCGGGGCGCGCGTGAAGCTGATCTTTCCGCGCATGCGCGAAGGCACCGACGAGGCGCAGCAGACTGAGACGAGCAAGATAGACGAGGCGATGAATGGCATCTGACATTCTGATTGTCGACGACGAAGCCGATATCCGTGAGCTGGTTGCGGGGATTCTGAACGATGAGGGCTATGACACGCGCGTCGCTGGCGACAGCGACAGCGCGCTCGCCGTGATCGAGGCGCGGCGCCCCGGCCTCGTCGTGCTGGATATCTGGTTGCAGGGGAGCCGCCTCGACGGTCTGGAATTGCTCGATGTGGTGCATGAGCGCTATCCCGACCTGCCCGTCGTCATCATAAGCGGCCATGGCAATGTCGAGACGGCCGTCTCGGCGATCAAGAAGGGGGCCTATGACTTCATTGAAAAGCCCTTCAAGGCTGACCGCCTGATCCTCATCGTCCGCCGCGCCATCGAGGCCTACAGGCTGCGGCGCGAGAACGACGATCTGCGCACGCGCATCGGCGACGACATGGCGCTGATCGGTTCCTCGCCGGCCATCGCGCATGTGCGCCAGACCATCGAAAAGGTGGCGCCCACGGGAAGCCGCGTTCTCATTTCCGGCCCTTCGGGCTCGGGCAAGGAGGTTGTGGCGCGGCTCCTTCACGCGCGATCGCGCCGCGCGGAAAACCCCTTCATCGCGATCAATGCGGCGAGCATGGCGCCCGAACGCATGGAGATCGAGCTTTTCGGAACCGAAGTCTCGTCCAACGGGCCGCGCAAGGTCGGCGTCTTCGAGCAGGCGCATGGCGGCACGCTCTTTCTCGACGAGGTCGCCGAAATGCCGATCGAGACGCAGAGCAAGATCCTGCGCGTGCTGGTCGATCAGACCTTCGAGCGCGTGGGCGGCGGTCCTCGCGTCAAGGTCGATGTGCGCGTCGTGTCGTCGTCGAGCCGCGACCTGACCGATGAAATCTCCAAGGGCCGATTTCGCGAGGATCTGTTTCACCGGCTCAATGTCGTGCCGATCCAGGTGCCGCCGCTTTCCACCCGCCGCGAGGACATTCCCTCTCTCGTGGAATATTTCATGTCGCAGATTTCCAAGGCGACGGGACTGCCGCCACGGCGCATCTCGGAAGATGCGATGGCGGCCCTTCAGGCCCATGACTGGCCCGGCAATGTGCGCCAGCTTCGCAACAATGTGGAGCGGCTGCTGATCCTGACCTCGGGCGATCCCACGGCCGTCGTCACCGCGGACATGCTTCCGGCGGAAGTCGGCTCGTCGGCGCAGATCACGGTCAACGGTTCGGGCGGCGAGCACATCATGGCGCTGCCGCTGCGCGAGGCGCGTGAGACTTTCGAGCGCGAATATCTCGTGGCGCAGATCAGCCGGTTCGGCGGCAATATCTCGCGCACGGCAGCCTTCATCGGCATGGAGCGCTCGGCCCTTCACCGCAAATTGAAATCGCTGGGCGTCGCCACGGGCGGCCGGCCCGACATGCCTCTGTGACATGAACTCCGGGAGGCCCGCTTGTCCCGCATTGCCTATGTGAATGGCCGCTATGTCCGCCATGCGGAGGCGGGCGTGCATATCGAGGATCGCGGCTATCAGTTCGCCGATGGCGTCTATGAGGTTTGCGGCATACGCGACGGGCGGTTCATGGACGAGGAATTGCATCTCGCACGGCTCCGGCGCTCGCTCGATGAAAGCCGCATCGGTCTGCCCATGCCGCTCGCATCGCTGCGCCATGTGCTGCGCGAGGTGGTGCGCCGCAATCGCATCCTGAACGGCCTTGTCTATTTCCAGGTGACGCGGGGCGTTGCGCCACGCGACCATCCGTTTCCGCCCGCGGGCGTGAAGCCCGCGCTTGTCGTGACCGCCAAGAGGATCAACGAGGCGCGCGTCAGGAACGCCGTGGAGAAGGGCGTCGCCATCGTGACCATGCCCGATCAGCGCTGGGCGCGGCGGGATATAAAATCGATAGCGCTTCTTCCGAACATTCTCGCCAAGCAGGCCGCGCGCGAGGCCGGCGCCTATGAAGCGTGGCTGCTGGATGCGGATGGATATGTGACCGAAGGCTCATCGACCAACGCATGGATCGTCGATCAGCAGGGCCGCCTCGTGACCCGGCCCGCGGGCCGCGAAATCCTGAGCGGCGTCACGCGCCATGTGCTGCTCGAAACGGCGCGGCAGGAAGGCGTGGAGGTGGTCGAGCGCCCCTTCACGGCGGACGAGGCGAGGGCGGCGCGCGAGGCTTTCATCAGCGCATCGTCGGCGATCATCATTCCGGTGGTCAGGATCGACGATGCGGCGATCGGCAATGGCGCGCCTGGCTCGCTCACCATGCGCCTCCGGGACGCCTATCTGACATACGGTAAACTGACCTGAACAGGCTTCAACATAGAAGCTCAGCGAAAATAGTGCGGATAACCTCTCCGGAATGAGATTTCGCACTTGCAGCATGAAGAAAAAAGAACAGATTGTATGAGGACCGTCTCCTTCGTCCGCGTCCGGGGCGGGGACAATCCATCTGGATCGGCCGGGCGGTCGGGCCGATCCGATCAAATTTGACAAATGGGGCTTACCCATGAGTGAGAAGACACATAACTTGCAGGACACTTTCCTGAACCATGTTCGCAAGAACAAGACGACACTGACCATTTTCCTCGTCAACGGCGTCAAGCTTCAGGGCGTCGTGACCTGGTTCGATAATTTTTGTGTACTGTTGCGTCGGGATGGCCACTCGCAATTGGTCTACAAGCACGCCATATCGACGATCATGCCCGCACAACCCGTTCAGCTTTTTGAACCGGGAAACGGGGAGGAGGCTTGAGACCGTTTCTTGAGTGATCAGCACGATGGCGGCGGCGAGGACAGCCGCCGCGCACAACGCCGTTCCGCAAAGCCGACGTTCCAGGTGAACCCCAAGGAACCGACGCGCGCCTTCGTGCTCGTGCCTTGGCTGAAGACAGCCGAGCAGGACGCGCGCCGACGTGGCAAGCCCTATCGCTCCCAGTCGGCGCGCATGGAGGAAGCGGTCGGGCTCTCAGGCGCCATCAATCTCAATGTCGTGGGCCAGCAGGTCGCCGTGGTCGCGGAGCCGCGCCCGGCGACGCTCATCGGCGATGGCAAGGTGGAGGAGCTGAAGGGCCTCCTTGCCGAACTTGAAGTCGAACTCGTCATCATCGACGGGCATCTGAGCCCAGTTCAGCAGCGCAATCTGGAAAAGGCCTGGAATCTCAAGATTCTCGACCGGACGGGACTCATTCTCGAAATCTTCGGCGAGCGGGCGCATACGAGGGAAGGCGCACTGCAGGTCGAGCTTGCGCATCTCAATTATCAGAAGAGCAGGCTCGTTCGCAGCTGGACCCATCTGGAACGCCAGCGCGGCGGCTTCGGCTTTCTGGGCGGCCCCGGCGAAACGCAGATCGAGGCCGACCGGCGCGTCATTCAGGAGCGGATCACCAAGATCGAGCGCCAACTCGAAACGGTGAAGCGTACGCGCGAACTGCACCGCAAGACGCGCCGCGAGGTGCCCTATCCCGTGGTCGCGCTGGTGGGCTACACAAACGCCGGCAAATCGACGCTCTTCAACCGGTTGACAGAGGCCGGCGTCTTCGCCGAGAACCTGCTGTTCGCAACCCTCGATCCGACCATGCGCGCCGTCTCGCTCCCGAGCGGCCGCAAGATCATATTGTCGGACACGGTGGGCTTCATTTCGGACCTGCCGACGCATCTGGTGGCCGCTTTCCGCGCCACGCTGGAAGAGGTGCTGGAGGCGGAGGTCATTCTTCATGTGCGCGACGCCTCGCATGAGGAAACCGACATCCAGAAGGCGGATGTCGAAGCCGTCCTCGCATCGCTCGGTCTTGCGGGCGAAAAGGCGACGGAGCCGCAACGCCCCATCGTCGAGATCCTGAACAAGATCGACCTGCTGCCCGACGAGAGCCATGACGCGGTGATGAACGCGGTGGCGCGCAATCCGCTCTCCGTTGCCGTTTCGGCGCTGACGGGCGAGGGCGTCGATGAATTGCTTTCGCTCATCGACCGTCTCGTCGTGGACAGGGGTATCCTCATCCACGCCACGCTTCGCCCCGATGAAGGCGACGTCATTGCATGGCTCTATGAAAACGGGCAGGTTCGCAAGAGAGAGACGGGCGACGACGGATCGACGACGCTCGACGTGAACCTGCCGGCTGCGGCGGCGGGTCGTTTCGAGAAGCGCTTTCCCGCCCTCAAGGGGCGCGTGGTCGCACAGCTGACGAAGGCAGCGGAATAGAAAATGGCCGACCTTTCCGAAGATGTGGCGGCGCTGATGGCCGAGGCGGCGGCGCGCGAAATCATGCCGCGCTTCCGCATGCTGCGCGAAGGCGAGATCGAGGAAAAGTCGAAGGGCGATTTCGTCACCATCGCCGACCGCGAGGCGGAATTCTGGCTGACGCCGCGCCTCGAGGCGCTGCTTCCCGGGTCGCATGTGCTGGGCGAGGAAGCCTGCGCCGCCGATCCTCGCCGCATGACGCTCATCGAGGGCGATGCGCCCGTCTGGACGCTCGACCCCGTCGACGGCACGGCAAATTTCATCGCCGGTGATGAGGCATTCGGCATCATGATCGCGCTGGTGAAGGGGGGCGAAACGCTGCGCGCCTGGATCTACCTGCCGGCGAGCGGTGGCCTTGCCATGGCGGAGCGCGGCGGCGGCGCATGGTGGCGTTCCAGCGGCGCGACCAAGCGCATCAGCGCCGGCACTTCAGCGGCCTCGCTGGCCGACGTCACAGGCGCATTCAATGTGCGCTTCATGCCTGACGAGTGGCGCCGCCGCATCGAGACTTTCGCCGGGCGTGTCGGCCGCATCGCCAACGATCAATGCTCGGCGGTGGATTACACATCGGTCGCGCGCGGCCTCAAGGACTTCGTGACCTATCATCGCATGATGCCCTGGGATCATGTGCCCGGATCGCTGATCCTGCGCGAAGCGGGCGGCGTCATCCGCGATCTCGGCAATGGTGACGACTACATGCCGCGTCTGCTTGCCGGCCCCCATCTCGTTGCCCGCGACGCGGCGAGCTGGGAGCGCATCGCCGAAGAGATCAGGCGCGCCTAGAGCGTTTCAATCAAAAACAAACTCGCTCTTGCGGTTCGGAAACGCGACAAATCAAGAAGCTGGTACATTGGTTTCGAGCCGATCAAGCGGTGGCTCTAACCCGTCTCGCCGCGCTCCTCGCGCTTCGCCTCGTTCCAGAGCGCGTCCATCTCTTCCAATGTCGATTGCTCGGGCGTCGAGCCTCTGGCCGAGAGCTTTTCTTCTATGCGTGAAAAGCGGCGGCGGAACTTGGCGTTGGCGCGCCGCAGCGCCGCCTCCGGATCGACCTTGAGGTGGCGGGCGAGATTCGCATAGACGAAAAGCAGATCGCCGAGCTCGTCCTCGATCCGGTCATGCTCGCCGCCCTTTGCCAGTTCCTCGGAAAGTTCGAGCATTTCCTCGTTGAGCTTGTCGATGACCTCGGCCGTACTTGGCCAGTCGAAGCCGACGCGGGCAGCGCGCGCCTGCAGCTTCACGGCGCGGGCAAGCGCCGGGAGCGCGAGCGGCACATCGTCGAGAATGCTTATCTGGGAGGCGTTGCCCTTGGCGGCCCGCTCCTCGGCCTTGATCTCGTCCCAGCGGCCCTTGACCATGCCGGCGGACCGCGATTCCTCATCGCCGAAGACATGCGGGTGACGACGGATCATCTTCTCGCAAATGGCGCGCACGACATCGGGAAAGCCGAAGAGGCCAGCTTCACTCGCCATCTGGGCGTGAAAGACGACCTGAAGCAGCAGGTCGCCAAGCTCCTCGCGCAGATCGGCCATGTCGCCGCGCTCTATGGCGTCGGCCACCTCGAAGGCCTCCTCGATGGTGTAGGGCGCGATGGTCGAGAAATTCTGTTCGAGATCCCACGGGCATCCGCCATCGGGATCGCGCAGCCGCGCCATGATCCGAAGCAGCGCCTCGATCCGGTCGAGTTCGCCCATGCTCAATGGAGCCTCCCGAAGATCAGTGCTCAGGCGAAAAGCTCGTCCGCCACAAAGGGATTGCCGCGCCGCTCGGCTCCGAATGTCGAAAGCGGCCCGTGGCCCGGCACGAAGGTCACATCGTCGCCAAGCGGCCAGAGCCTGCCGCGAATGGACGAGATGAGCGCCTGATGATCTCCACGCGGAAAATCCGTGCGTCCGATCGAGCCCTGAAACAGCACGTCGCCGACAATGGCGAGCCGCGCCGCTTCATTGAAGAAAACGACATGACCGGGCGTGTGGCCGGGGCAATGGCGAACGAGGAATGTCAGGCCGGCTACCTCGACCGTATCGCCATCCTCGAGCCAGCGGTCCGGCACGAAGGCGCCGCAGGAGGGAAACCCGTATTTCTGCGCCTGCTCTGGCAGCGCCTCGATGAGAAAGAGATCGTCCCGATGCGGCCCTTCGATCGGTATGCCGAGCCGCTTGGCGAGATCGCCCGCCGCCGCCGCGTGATCGAGATGGCCATGGGTGAGGAGGATCTTTTCGAGCGTAACGCCCAGCTCCTCCACCGCCTGCATGATCCGGTCGAGATCGCCGCCCGGATCGCTGACCGCACCGCGCATCGTGTCGTCGTTCCAGAGCAGCGTGCAGTTCTGCTGGAAGGGTGTGACCGGGAGAATCGCTGCTTTGAGGCTCATGTGACTGGCGCTTTACGAGTTTCGATATGCCGTGAAAGGTAGGGACGAGGGGGCGGAATGTCCAATGGTGACGGGCATTTTCGTCTCATGCGCTCGAAAATCTGTGCATAAAATCGACAGGGCGGGCGAAATAAGCCTTGGGGCGCAGCAAACTCTTGGTGTTTTTCCAAAACTTGTGAAAGATAACGTCAGGTTCCACCTAAGGACGAATCACGAATCATGGCCACAAAACCCGCAGCCAAAACCGCAGCCCAAGTCACCATTCCGATGTCGAAGATCATCGCGGAGCTCGCCGAGAAGCACGGCCTCACGAAGAAGGCGGCGGCTGCCTTGTTCGAGGACTTCGTCGGTATCACCGTGAAGAACCTGAAGAAGGGCAACAAGGTCCGTCTCACGGGTCTCGGCATCCTTCAGGTCAAGAAGCGCGCTGCCCGCATGGGTCGCAACCCGGCCACCGGTGAGCAGATCAAGATCAAGGCGTCGAAGAAGGTCGCCTTCCGCGTTGCCAAGGATCTCAAGGAAGCCATCTGATCCCGCTTCCACGATCCGGCTGGTACGGAGCGTAAAGAGACACGGCAGCATTCGTCTGTTGTCGCGAAAGGCGATCCTTCGGGGTCGCCTTTTCGTTTGCGGGCGCCTGTTCCGCGCTGCTATCAAATCCGCCTCTTGGCATGGAGCCGGACAGGGAGAAACGGAAGATGACGATCAGGCGGATTGGCGTCGGCAAGCGGCTGAGCGAAGCCGTGGTGCATGGCGATCGCGTCTATCTCGCGGGACAGGTGGCGGAAGACGCCTCGCAGCCCATTCGCGGGCAGGCGGAGCAGATTCTCGGACAGATCGATGCCCTTCTCGCGGAGGCGGGGACGGACAAGTCCAAGCTCCTCTTCGTGCAGATCTGGCTTGCCGACATGAACGACTTTGTCACCTTCAACGAGGTCTGGGACGCCTGGATCGACCCGGCCAATCCGCCGGCCCGCGCCTGCGTGCAGTCGCCGCTGGTGAAGCCGGAGTGGAAAGCCGAAGTTCAGGTGACGGCTGCAATCTGATCGGCCACAATCGCACCCTGACCATCTGGGGAGGGGGCATGGCGGCGTCGGAGAGCTTTTCGGATATCGAGTGCCGCTTCGTCGGCCTGACGTCGCCCACGGCGCCGCGCGCCCGGCATGGAACGCATCCCTGCCAGGGCCTCTACTGGACGAGGCGTGGTGAGCGGCCTCGCGTCGCCGCCATCGCCACGCATTACAATGTCGATTTCAGCGAGCACTACCTCGCCCCGCTCTTTGCCGCGCGGGGCATCGGCTTTCTCGGCTGGAACACGCGCTATCGCGGTGCCGAGGATCAGTTCATCCTCGAGCATGCGCTGATCGACATCGGGGAAGGTGTCAGATGGCTCCGCGAGAAGGCGGGCGTCGAGACGGTCGTGCTGCTCGGCAATTCGGGCGGCGGATCGCTGATGGCCGCCTATCAGGCGGAAGCGTCGCAGCCGACGCTCGCCGCAGGCGCCAGTGAGCCGACGCGAAGGGCGCTAGAAAATCTGGGGCAGGGCGATCTCTATATCTCGCTCAATGCACATAAGGGACGGCCCGAGGTTCTGACCGACTGGATGGACGCATCGGTCGTCGATGAAAGCGACCCAACCGCAACCGACCCGTCGCTCGATCCCTTCAACCCGGAAAACGGCCCGCCTTATTCGGCCGAATTCGTCCGCCGCTACCGGGCAGCGCAGCGCGCCCGCAATCAGCGCATCACCGACTGGGCCAAGGCGGAGCTGAAGCGCCTCAATGCGGTGGGTGTCCCGGATCGCGTCTTCCCGCTCTTCCGCGTCTGGGCCGATCTGCGTTTCATGGACCCCACACTCGACCCGTCGGACCGGCCATGCCCCGGCTGCTATGCCGGCCTGCCCGCCATCGCCAATCGCAACCCGCTGGTCATCGGGCGCGCCAATACGATCCGCACCTGGCTTTCCATGTGGAGCCTCGAAACATCGAAATGTCAGGGAACGGAGCAGCTCGCCAGGCTCGAGATTCCGGCGCTCGTGGTCCAGAGCATGGGCGATATGGGCGTTTTCCCGAGCGATGCGCGAGCGATCTTCGATGCCGTCGCTTCAGCCGACAAGAGGATCGAATTCGTTCCCGGCGCTCATTACTTCGAGGACAGCGCTGCGCATCGCGACCACGCCGCCGCGCTCATGCTTGACTGGATAGAGACGAAGCTCTGAAGGAGCGGGTCGCGCGGAACATCCCGCCTCCCGCGCGTCAGACGAAGCTCACCTCGACGTCGCCAAGCCCCTGATCGAAGCGGCAGACGATGTCGTCTCCAGCCTGCACGGGGAGCGCCCGCACGAACGAGCCCGTCAGGATCACATGGCCGGGCTCGAAAGTGACGCCGAACTCGCCGAGCTTGTTTGCGAGCCAGGCGACCGACGTGACAGGATTGCCGAGGACGGCCGAAGCCTCCCCCGTCAGTTCCGTCTTGCCGTTGCGGATGATCGAGCCGTTCACGCGCCGCACGTCGATGGCATCGAGCGGCCTCGGATTGGCGCCGAGCACGACGGCGCCGCAAAAGGCGAGGTCGGCGACGCTGTCGATAATGTTGAGGCCGGGGGCGCGCGCGACCCGCATATCCACGAGTTCGATGGCGGGAAGTACGAAATCCGTCGCGCGGATGACATCGACCGGAAGAACGCCCGGTCCCTTGAGGGCATGTTTCATTACGAAGGCGATTTCGATCTCGATCATCGGCGTGAAGAAACGCGACATCGGATAGCTGTCGCCTTCCGGCAGGAAGAGATCGTCGGTGATGGCGCTGAAATCAGGTTCGCTCGAACCGGCCATTTCCTGCATGGGCTTCGATGTCAGGCCGACCTTGTAGCCCTTGATGCGGCGGCCGGCGGCGAGCCTGCGGCGCACGAATTCTTCCTGAATACGGTACGCATCCTCGATGTCCATACCGGGATAGGTCGCGGTCGGTAACGCGATGGGCTTCCGGCTCTCATAGGCGCCGAGAAGATCGTCAACGATCTTTGTGCAGATTGATTGTTCGAGCATGAGCCACCCTATTTTTTGATACGAACCGCGTCGAGATCGGCGCGCGTGGCGGCGGTCAAGGCTGCAATGTCCGTGGTCACGGAGATCATCTGAAAGCCCTGGGAGATGCGCAGCGGCGCGACTCTGACGTTCGAAAGGACGGCCGTGGCGACGCCTGCGTTCCGGGCAGCGGCGGCAACTCTTGCGATTGCCTCGTCGAAGGCGGGTTGCCCGTCATTGTCGCCGGGCGGCAACCCGAGCGCGACGGAAAGATCGAAGGGTCCGACGAAAAGCGCGTCCACGCCGGGCACGTTCGCGATCTCCTCGACGGAAGCCAGCGCCTCCGCCGTCTCGATCATGGGGATGACGGCCACGCGGCCATTGGCTTCGGCGAAGTAGCGGGGGCCGTCCCGCATTCCGACGCGAACGGGGCCGAAACTGCGACGGCCCGCCGGCGGGTAGAGGCACGCCTCGACGGCCCTGCGCGCATCCTCGGCTGTCTGGATCATGGGAATGACGACACCGAGAGCGCCAGCGTCGAGCACGCGGCCGATGATGCCGGGATCGTTCCAGGGAACACGGACGATAGGGATGGCGGGCGTCAGATCAATCGCGCGGATCATGGCGAGCGCCGTCTCATAATCCATGCAGCCATGCTGCATATCGACGAGAACCCAGTCGAACCCGTTCCGGGCGAGCGCCTCGGCGCTCAGAGCCTCGGGGATCATGCACCACGCGCCGAGCGTAACCTCGCCCGAAGCCCAACGGGATTTCAGGGAAACGCTCATCGACAACTCCCTTATGGCGGGTGCGCATCATTCGGCGCGGCTTCATGCGTATAAATGAGTGTCATCAGAATTGATGAAAGTCAACAATATGCGCGGGCCGCGCTATGACTTGCGCGACGCCTTGGCTCGCGGCGCCGGTGTCTCGCGCTGGTCCGCGGCCAGGCCCTCGATGGCGAGAGTGAGCATGGGACGCAGGCGGGAGAGGAACTGCCTCTTTGTGGCCATGCCGCCGAGCCAGCCGATCAGGTTGATGTAATAGATGCCGAAAAGGTTCTCGGCGGCGGTCTGAGGATCGACATTCGCGCGTATCTTGCCCGCCTTCTGGCCGGAGGCGATGAGGTCGCCGATGCCGTCATAAACGATCTTCATCAATTCGCGCAGATCGTTGCGCCGCTCGGGGCTCGCCAGAATTGTGATCTCCTTGATCAGCACCTTGGCAAGGCCGATATCGCGATTGTGGTAGGCGATCATGGAGCCAAAGACCTCCATGAGCTGGTCTATCAGCGATGGCGTCGAGGAAATCTTCCGGAATGCCGCCTGCGAGGTCTCGATCATCTCATCCTTGAAGACCATGATGAGAAGGTCTTCCTTCGACTTCGCATAGAGAAAGAGCGTGCCGGTGCCGATGTCGGCGCGTTCGGCGATCTCCTGCGTGGTCGTCTGGGCGAAGCCCTTGGTGGCGAACAGCTCCTTCGCGGCGGAGGTGATCCGTCTCAGCTTCTCCAGCTTGTTGCGTTCGCGCCGGCCCATGGGCGCGGGCTCGCGGCCTGCCTGGGGGCGTGCCGCCGCTGGCTTCCTTTTCCGCTGTTCCGTCACCGCCCGTTACCTCTCCATTCATGTCCCGATCAGGCTGAAGACAGAACATGTCGTTTGGGAAGGCATTGTCAATCCGGTTCCGGCCTGAGGCAAAACGAACGTCCGGAGCCTCATGCGGCTTCGCTTGACAGGTCTCCGCCGGAATATAAACTGAGTGCAGTCATTATTGGCGCTTGGTCATAATCGCGCCAGATGCCGGGGGAGGCATCGGGACGGAAGAAGCCCGGACCATCGGGCCAGATCACGGGAGGGATCTCATATGCCAGCTCGCACGGCAGAGCAGTTTTTGCGTGGCCTGAAAGGCGCGCGCAACATCTGGGTAGGCTCGGACAAGGTTGAAGATGTGACGAGCCACCCGGCCTTCGCAGGCGCAGCGGAGGGCCTCGCGAAGATTTTCGATCTCCAGCACGAGTTCGCCGATGATTGCCTGATGCCCGATCCCGAAACGGGCGAGCCGATCAATGTCAGCCACATGATCCCGCGCTCGAAGGACGATATCCTTCGCCGCCACAAGGGGCTCGAACGGATCGCCGAATATACCGTCGGTGTGATGGGCCGCTCGCCCGACTACATGAATGTGACCTATGCCGGCTTTGCCGGTCGCGCCGACGAGTGGGGCGCCAATGGCAACGAGGAAGGGGCGGAGAACCTCGTCAATTATCAGAATTTCCTCCGCCGCAACGACATTGCGCTGACCCATACGATCATTCAGCCGACCATCGACAAGGCGCAGGGCGATGCGCCCCGGCCGGGAAACACCGTCGCGCTGCACAAGGTCGGCGAGACGGAGCATGGCATCATCGTGCGCGGCGCGCGCATTCTGGCAACTCTCGCGCCGTTTGCCGACGAGCTTGCCGTCTATCCGGCCGCGCCCTTGCCCGAAGGCGCCGATGCCTATGCGCTTGCCTTCTGCATTCCGATGTCGGCGCCGGGACTGAAATTCATCTGCCGTGACAGTTGCGCCGGAACGCGCAACATCCACGACCATCCGCTTTCGGCGCGCTTCGATGAGCAGGATGCCTTCGTCATCTTCGACGATGTGGAAGTGCCCTGGGATCGCTTGCATATCAACTGCAACCTGCCTGTCTACAATCAGGTGATGACGACGGGTTGGTTCCCGAACATCATGCAACAGACCATGATCCGGGCACAGACCAAGCTCGAATTCGCCTGGGGTGTGGCCACGCGCATGTCCGAGGCCATAAACGGCTTGCAACCGCCCGCCATGCAGATGCTCGGCGAAATGTGGACGTTTTGCGAGTTTGCCCGCGCCTGCATTCAGACAGCAGAAGCAAACGCTCATGAATTCGGAAACGGCGTCTGGTTCCCGCAAGGCGCGCCGCTCGTCGCCCTCCGCGCGACATTGCCGACATGGTTTCCGCGCGTGAACGAGATCATCCGCCTCCTAGGTTCTCATAATCTGCTCGCCGCGCCGACACAGGCACAACTTGCAGACCCCGCGCTGCGCCCGCTCATCGACCAGTTCATGCATGGCGCGGGCAATGTGAGCGCCGAGGCGCGCAGCCGTATCTTCCGCCTCGCATGGGACTTTGCCGGCAGCGCGCTTGCCAGCCGCAACGAGCAATATGAGCGCTTCTATCTCGCCTCCGGCGCGCGCAACCAGCAACTGGCGCATATGCTGGCAGAGCGGGCGCGGGCGGACCGGCTGGTCAACCGCTTTCTGACGGAAAAGACCGGCACTGAGGAAAACACAAACCAGCGTATCGCGGAGAAGGCATGATGAGCGGCAATATCGCAACGGTCGCAGGCGTTGAAGTCTCGACCGACCATTGGATCGACGGGCGGCGCGTTTCCTCGCCGCGGCGCTTCGCGAATATCTCTCCGGTCGACGGCACGCATATCGCCGACGTCGCGGCAGGCGGCAAGGCGGAAGTGGATCAGGCTGTCGCCGCGGCGCGCAGGGCCTTTCCCGCATGGGCGGCGCTGGGTCCGAAAGGTCGGCTACCCATCCTCAAGCGCTTCGCCGAAGGCATCAAGGCCCGCGCGAACGAGCTTGCCGCGGTCGAAACAATGGACAATGGCTCGCTGTTGCTCGGCAATGTGCATCGCGTCGTGCCGCGCGCCGCGCAGAACATCGAATTCTTCGCGGAATGGGCGCTGACGCTCGAGGGGCACTCCATCGACTCGCCCGAAGTCATCAACCATGTGAAATACGATCCGGCCGGCGTTGCGGCGCTCATCACGCCGTGGAACGCGCCGCTCATGCTGACCACATGGAAGGTCGGCCCGGCGCTCGCCGCTGGCAACACCGTCGTCGTGAAGCCGCCGGAGTGGGCGCCGCTCACCTGTTCGCTCATGGCTGATATCGCACACGCGGCCGGTATTCCGGCTGGCGTGCTCAATGTCGTGCAGGGCATCGGCGAGGAGGCGGGCGACGCGCTCGTCAACCATCCGGACGTTGATCGCATCAGCTTCACCGGCTCGACCGATACGGCGAAGATCATCGGACAGGCGGCCGCGCGCTCCATCACGCCGCTGAGCGCGGAACTCGGCGGCAAGTCGCCCTTCATCGTCTGTGCCGATGCTGACCTCGACGCAGCCGCGCAGACCGTTGCCGCGCAATACATGAATGCCGGACAGGTCTGCCTCGCGGGCACGCGCATCATGGTCGAGAAGTCCATCGAAGAGGGCTTTCTCGAGAAGGTTCGCGCCGCATCGAGCCACATGATCGTCGGCGATCCGCGCGACAAGGATACGCGCGTCGGGCCACTCATTCACAAGGAGCATTTCGAGCGCGTGGCAGGCTTCGTCGAAAGAGCGAAAGCGGATGGAGCGGTGCCGCTCTGGGGCGGCTCGCGCGCGAATTTCGGCGATCTCTATTTCCAGCCGACGCTCTTTGCCAATGTCGATCCTGCTCTCGAAATCGCGCAGCGGGAGGTTTTCGGGCCCGTGCTCACCTGGCAGAGCTTCAGCTCCGACGACGAGGTGATCGAACTCGCCAACAACACGAAATACGGCCTTGCGGCGACGCTTTTCAGCCGCAATGAGGCGCGCGCCACGCGCATCGCCTCGCAGGTCGTCGCGGGCACGGTATGGGTCAACTGCTTCTTCATCCGCGATCTCGCCGCGCCCTTCGGCGGAAGCCGGGACTCCGGCATCGGTCGCGAAGGCGGGAGCTGGAGCTTCGACTTCTATTCCGACATCAAGAACATATCGGTGCGCAAGGGTTCGTTCGCCTGACAGGCGGCATGCGCGGAAATGATTTTCAGAACAAGAATGAACTATGGGAGAATCGAATGTCGGTTTTGAACGGACCCCGCGAGGAATGGCGCAGAATCCTCCATCAAGGAACGCCCGTCTGGGTTCGCCCCGAAGGCGATATGCTGCGGCTTGGCGACGGCCGGATGGTGGCGGATGCCGAGGCAACTTACCTTCCGCCTTGCGATCCGACCAAGATCATCTGCATTCACCTGAACTACGATAGCCGTCGCGTCGAGTTCAAGGCGCCGCCGCTCGTCACCCCGACCTATTTCCAGAAGCCGCTGACGACGCTCAATTCTCATCGCGGCTTTCTCAACCGTCCCGCCGATTGCCAGTACCTCAATTATGAAGGAGAGATCGCGGCAATCGTCGGCAAGCCCATGCGCAATGTCGCGCGAGAGGATGTCTGGTATCATCTCGCGGGCTTTGCCCCGGCAAACGATGTCGGCGCGCAGGATTTCCGCGATACAGATGCGGGCTCGATGTTGCGCGTAAAGGGACAGGACGGGTTCTGTCCCATTGGGCCCGGTATCGTCAGAGGCGTCGACATCCGCAAGGAGCGCGTGCGCACCTATATCAACGGCAAGGTCGTTCAGGATGGGCCTGTCAGCGAGATGGTGTTTCCCATCGACTACATCCTCGCCGATCTCTCGCGACACATCACCTTCCTGCCGGGCGATATCGTGCTCACCGGCACGCCCGCCAATTCGCGGCCGATGAACCCCGGCGATGTTGTCGAGGTCGAGGTGACGGGTATCGGCAAGCTCACCAACACTGTGCAGAGCGTTCCTGCACCCGCCCACAAGGTCGGTCACCAGCCGACGGATTCCGACGCCGTTCGCCGCGTCGCTCTCGGGCAATTCTGAGACGGGCATGGAGCAGGCAGGGGCAGCGGCGGAATGAAAGCCGCCGGTGCCCTTGCGCATGCGCTTGCGATAGACTGCGGGAATGCAACGATCTCAGGAATGCAATCCCGAATGAAAACTGTTCCCTCTCTTGCCGGCTACAAGGCCGTCTCCCGTATCTATAATGCGCTGATGACCGGGCTCGTGCTGACGCTCGTCACGCGCAAGGGCGAAGATGCGGCGGCGCAATTCGTCTTCGGTCATTTCCGCCGCCAGCATCTTGAGAAATTTCTGCCCGGCCTGAAGAAGCTCGGTCTGGACGGGCTGCCTGACGCGGTCGCCTGCGCGCAATATCACTATTTCTCCAACGCGCTTGGTGGCGTCAAAACCGAGTATATGCCCGAGTCCGACGGCAAGGCCTGGGTTCGTTATCCGCCGCCGCGCTGGATCTGGCAGGGCGCGTCGATCTGCGCCGTTCCGGCCAAGGTCAATGAAGCCATGCTTCATGGCTGGCACGGGCACAACGGCGTCTCGCTTGGAAATCCACGCCTCGGCTTTGTGTGCACCGGGCAGACCGTGGAAGGCGCGCCGGGGCTTGAGGGCTATTACTACGATTATGGCCGCGAGATTGCGGAGAGCGAACGTGTGCGCTTCGCGCCGAACGAGCGCGCTCCCGATTTCGATGCGGCGAAGGCGCCGAAGCTCGATAGCGCGAACTGGCCCGAAGAGAGGCTGAAAAAAGTCGAGCGCGCCTATGCGATGGAATATGTCCGCTCGCTTGTGCCGACCATGCTCTCGCTCTTCGGCCCCGAGGAAACACGCGCGCATCTCGGTCGCGCGGCGCGGCTCATCGGCATGCAGTTCTATGACGAGACGGCGGAGCTTCTGGGCATCGCGCCGGGCGAGGTGCGCTCCTTCGCCACCTATCTTGCCGCCATGGCCGCCGCGCAGGGCGAGCAGGTGGAGATCGCGGAGGAGGGGAACGCGGTGACGATCCGCCAGAGCGGCTGGCGCCTCATGGATGGGATCGACCCGCATCCGGCTGCCTTCGAGGCCTGGAACCGGCTCTGGGAAGGAGCGCTCGCGGTCCATAATCGCAGTCTGAAACTCGTCGCGACGCGAAGTGATGAAGGCATTCTCTGGAAAGTGACAGCCTGAACCGAGGGCGATCGCTCCGGCGCCGGATTTGATCCGGTGCCGGAGCATCGCCGCCATGTGACTGGTTTCTACTCGACGCCAGCCGCCTTCATGAGCGTCGGGATTTCGTCCCACGGCCGCTCCATCTGCGCCATCATGTGGTCGAGCGCCTGATTGCGCGGCGCGCTCGCCAGATAGAAACGCTCGTAAAGCTCGACGCGGCCGCCAAGGGCGGAGCCCGCAAAGTCCCATGCCGTGCGGAAAAGCGTGGCACGCTCGCGCGCGCTCATTCCGTTCGCACCCGGCATGAACGTCCTGACCAGATCCCCGATCTCCGGATTGTCGATGGCGTCGAGAGACGGCGTGGCGAGGAGGTTGTGCGAGCCGATGGTCTTGATGCAATCGTTTGCCCTGACCATCCAGCCGGGCATCATCGAGCGCGTGGCGCGCAAGGGGCGATCGTCGCAGAAGAAGGCGCCGTTGCCCCAGTCCCGCGCTCCCGCCTCGGCGGCCATGATCGCCGAGCGCGTGAGGGTCGCATAGCCCCAGAGTTCGCCGAGCATGGCGGCGACGTCCGGCCGCATCTCCGAATTGGTTGCCCGAGCCATGCGGGTGCAAAGCTCATAGGCGAATTCGAGCTTCACCGCGGCGCGAATGGCCGTCTGCTGCATGATGTTCGCGGCCCATCCGTGCCGCATCAGCCCGTTATAGACGTCGAGGTCGCCATCGATGAAGACGCGCTCGTTCGGAATCTCGACATCGTCGAAGATCATGAAGGCGTCCTGCTCGTCGAAGCGGCTGGAGAAGGGCCGGTCGCCCACAGGCGCGGTGACGCCGCAATGATCACGGCAAAGCGTGATAAGCCCTTTGGTATTCATCGGGATCGAGAAGGCGAGCAACACGTCGGGATTGGTTCCAACCGGCTGAGGCTGGCCCGGATAGACGAAGAGTTCGTCGGCGAACGGCCCGAGCGTCGCGAGGATTTTCGCGCCCCGCACGACGATGCTGTCCTTGTTGCGGCGCACGACCTTGAGCGCAAGCTCGCCATTGATTCCCTGCGTGTCCGGGATCGCCTTGTCGACGACGGGATGGATGATCGTATGCGTCAGCGAGAGATCCCTCTCGACGACCTCGCCATAGAAGCGCTTGAGCCTGTCGGAATAAGTCCTGTCGCCTCTGGACTCGAAAATGTCGCTGCGCGCCACGAAGCCGGCGAGGGTGACATTCACATAATCCGGCGTGCGGCCGAGCATGCCGGCGGAGTATCGCGCGAAGCGGTCGAAAGCCTTGTGGCGGCGTTTCAGGTCATCGGCGTTCTTCGGCACGATGAGGCTTGCGCTCATCGGCTCGCCCGTCTCCGGATCGGGCACAAGGCAGTCGTCTGGATGTTCGTTCTGCCAGTCGAAATATCCGGCCATGCCCTTGATCGAGCCAGCGAAGACCGGATGGCTCAGAATGTCCACCTTCTCGTTGCCGAGCCACACCGTGCGATCGTCGCGCAGCCCTTCGATATATTGTTTTCCCGTGCGTGCGGTCATGTTCTCTCCCTGCCGCTCCCTTGCCGAGCGACTCCTCTCCCGTTCGCCTGCCGGCGAAAGCCGAAGCAGGACGTTTTGATTTCATCTGTGAATGTCTGGGCGCGCGCAGGCGCGAGAGTCCTGCACACGCATGAGTGAGGCCTGGCGCCTATTCGGCCGCGACTTCCATCACGCCCTTCATGACGCCCAGCACGGGCTCATGGCCGTAAGTGTCGCGCTGGTAATATTCCGACTGGTGCGTTGCCGCCCGCGCGCCCCAGCCGATCTCGCACATCCAGCCCGACGGGTTCACGAAATAGAAGGAATACATATGGTCGTTGGCGTGCCGCCCCGGCGCGATGGCGACCGGAACACCGTTTTGCTGCACGACTTCATAAGCGAGCCCGACATCGTCGAAATTCTCCACCTCGATCATGAGATGGTTGATCCGCTTCTCGCCGGGCGGGCCGAAGGCGAGAGTGTGGTCGCGGCTGTTGCAGTGCAGGAACATCAGTTCGAAAGGGCGTGGCAGGCCGGGCAGGGCGATCTTGTATTCGACGCCGCCGCGCATGCCGAGCAGCTTGTAGAATTCATAGGTCTTCTCGAAGCCGACCGTCTCGCGCTGGATCAGATGTCCGAGGCCGCCATCGCCGGTCTTGAACCGGCCATGCATCCGCCGGCCGGGATGAAAGGGCTTGTCAGCCTGAACCTGCGGTCCATGAAATATTTCAATGGGATATCCGCTCGCGTCGTTGAGCTTCATCACTTCGAGAACGCGGCGTTCGTCCGCTTCTTCCGGTGAGCCGATGCGAACCTTGATCCCCGCTTCGGTGAGCTGCCTGTGCATCTGCCGGAACTCCTCCGTGCCGGCGACGCGAAAGCCGAGATAGTTGAGATCGTCCGTACCGTCCTCATCGACGATGAAACGGTGATGCCAGTAATCCATGCGGAAATAGCACCGGCCGGGCTCTCCTTCGTCCGTCACCTCCAGGCCGAGAATCTTCGAAGCGAAGTCTTTCCACTGGGCAAGGTCTTTGACTCCGAGCCCCATATAGCCAAGTTCAGTGACCTGAACCATCCGCGTATCCTCCCATATCGTATCCCGGCCGTCCGATCCGTCAGCGGAAGCTCGCATGACCGGCCCTCGTCGCCCGGGTCTCCTCGATCACCAACTGTAATCACGGCCATCGAAAGCGCAAGAATAAAATGAGGGTACTCAGTTTTATAGGCGCTGCGGCAAGTCGGTCCGTGGGGGGAGCTTGAGGGGAGGCGAGGGAGCAAGCGGATGGATGGGATCTCGGCCGCATCTTCGCTCATTCATTAAACTCCCTACACGGACGTATTTGGCTTCCGCGCCATGCTCGA
>WBZO01002700.1_pt1 | contig 22356 bp, 18 predicted proteins | sample 5204261 | NCBI WGS metagenome assembly WBZO01 (sample SAMN12412400, study PRJNA552823) | activated sludge metagenome | isolation source: activated sludge from anammox sidestream of wastewater treatment plant... | place: USA: North Carolina | collected 2017-09 | reverse complement strand
CTGGAGATGCGCGACACCGGGTTCTATGTCCCGGCCAGCAAAAAGGATCGCTTTGCCAAACTCTACAGCCCGACCAGAGACGGCAAAATCCAGCCAGCGACCATTTGCGCCACCCGGCAGGAATGCACTGAGAAATTCCCCAACGCCGTGTCTTCTTATCTTGAACCGCCCGGACTTCTGTCAGGCGGCGGCGGACTGGTTTCGACGGCATACGATTATTTGCGCTTCTGCCAGATGTTGCTCAACCAGGGGCAATATGATGGCAAGCGGCTGCTCAGCCGCAAGACCATCCAACTGATGAGCAGCGACAATCTGGGAGCGATACCCGGGATGGCGCCGGGTTATGGCTTCGGCCTGGGCTTTGCGGTCAACAAATCGCCGGGCGAAGCCGGGACAATGGGATCGGCGGGCGAATACAACTGGGGCGGCGCGGCCGGCACGCGATTCTGGATTGATCCGCAGGAAGAATTGATCGGCGTCTTTATGATCCAGATTCTGCCGCACACCGGGTTGGAATACGGCTCGGAGTTTCGGACGCTGACTTATCAGGCGATAGCAGATTGATCGCAGGGATGGCTGGAACGAAGACGAGACGAACGCGAAGATCCGTCTGGCGTTCGACAAGATCGTCCCGCCGTCACGGATTATTTACCGGTAACAACAGAACAAAGGAGCCAGACATTGATGAACTTGCCGGAACGATTGCCTGCTTTCGCTGAATTGCCAATCAAACCCGACTATCCGCCGCATTCCGCCTGGGGCGTGTTCGGCGACGACGATCAAATCGGGACGCTGAATTTGCTGACGCCGGAGCGCGTGGCAGCCGCCGCCCGGCTGGTTCAAACCGGGCGAGTGTTCGCGCTGAACTGGGAATTGGAACTGCCCCATCCGCCACTGTTCAACCGCGCGGCCTTGCGCCACACGATCAACCGGCGGCGCAAAAACGTCTTCGATGACGTTTACGACAACTTCAATACGCAATCATCATCGCAGTGGGACGGCTTGAGGCATTTCGGGAATCGGCGGTACGGCTTTTACAACGGCGTCACCGAAGAGCAGATCGCTGACGAAAGTAATCCGCGTAACGGAATTCATAACTGGGCGCGTCGTGGAATCGCCGGGCGAGGCGTGCTCGTTGACTTTCAGCGCTTCGCCGCCGCGCAGGGAATTGCGTTCAACCCCGGCGAGCGTTACGGAATCGCGCCTGAGCAATTGCAGGCGGCTGCGGATTGGCAGGGCCTGCGCTTTCAAACCGGCGACATCCTGATGATGCGCACGGGATGGATCGAGTGGTATAGCGGTTTGAATGAAGAGCAGCGAACGCAACTCGCGCAACCCGGCGCGTTGCAGATCGCCGGTTTGGAGCAGGGCGAGGATTCGCTGCGATTTCTCTGGGACAATCATTTCGCCGCGATTGCCAGCGACAATCCGCCTTTTGAAGCTCTGCCGCCAGCGACTCCCGACAAAGACGATAATCCGGGGATGATGCACGGCACGATCATCGGCTTGTGGGGAATGCCCATCGGCGAGATGTTCCGGTTGGACGCGCTGGCCGCCGACTGCGCCGCAGACCGTCGCTACGAATTTTTCTTCACCGCCGCGCCGCTCAATAAACTCGGCGGCGTCGCTTCGCCGCCGAACGCGCTGGCGATCAAATAGCAAAAACTCTCTCGTGGTAGGTCAACCGATGAAAAGGAATATTTTTTACCTGTTCGCAATCTGTCTGATTCTATTCGCACGTGCGCAAGTTCTGGCGCAAACCGAAACTCCGTCCGATCTCGACGCATACGTCGCGCGCGCTCTCAAGGAATTTGAAGTTCCCGGTCTGGCCATCGCCATCGTCAAAGACGGCAGGATAGTGTTGACCAAAGGCTACGGCGTGCGCGAACTCGGCAAGTCAGCGCCGGTTGATGAGCAGACGCTCTTCGGCATCGCGTCAAACACAAAAGCCTTCACCGCCGCCGCGCTGGCTATCCTGGTTGATGAGGGCAGGATCAGTTGGGATGATCCGGTGACGAAGCATCTGCCCGGCTTTCAGATGTACGACCCATATGTCACGCGTGAGATGACCGTCCGCGATTTGCTGACGCATCGCAGCGGATTGGGGTTGGGCGCGGGCGATCTGATGTTTTTCCCGCCGACGACTTTCACGCGCGAAGAGATTGTCGCCCATCTGCGCTACATCAAACCGGCGACGAGCTTTCGCAGCAGGTACGCTTACGACAACGTGCTTTATCTTGTGGCCGGGCAGGTTGTCGCTGCGGTCTCGGGAAAAAGCTGGGATGATTTCATCAAGGAACGCATCTTCGCGCCGCTCGGCATGACCGCGAGCAACACGAGCGTCAAGGATTTGCGACCGGGCGGCAACTTCGTCTCCCCGCATCAGAAGGTCGAAGGCCGGTTGCAGCCTGTTCCGTACATGAACATTGACAACACCGCGCCAGCCGGGGCGATCAACTCGAACGTCGCGGAGATGGCGAGGTGGGTGATGGCGCAACTCGACGAAGGCGCGATCAATAATGGACAAAATGGCTCCCGCCGATTGTTCAGTCAGCGGCAATCGCGCGAGATGTGGTCGGCGCAAACGCCAATCGCAGTCGGCAATCCGCCGCCATCGCTGTCGGCCTTGCGCGCGAACTTTTCCGCCTACGGGCTTGGCTGGGGATTGAACGATTACCGTGGACACAAAGTCGTCAGCCACAGCGGCGGGCTTGCGGGGATGGTTTCGAGAGTGCGCCTGATCCCAGATATGAAACTTGGAATCGTCGTGCTCACGAATCAGGAAGCCGGCGGCGCGATGGAAGCGATCGTATATCACATCATTGACCATTACCTGAACGCGCCTGCCACTGATTGGATCGGAGCCTTTCGCTCTGTCGCCGAGCAACAGTTGGCGCAGGCGAAAGAAGCTGAGAAGAAGCAGGGCGCCGCGCGCAACGTCGAATCAAAGCCGTCGTTGCCGTTGGCGAAATACGCCGGGCGTTACAACGACGCGTGGTACGGAGAAGCGGCGATTGCGCTCGAAGAAGGCAAACTCGTCCTGCGCTTCAGCCGCACACCGGGATTGGTGGGCGATCTGGAACACTGGCAATACGACACCTTCGTCGCCCGCTGGCGCGACCGGAGCTTGAACGCGGACGCTTTCGTCACGTTCGCGCTCAAACCCGACGGCGGCATCGAGCAGATGAAGATGGTTCCCGTCTCGCCGCTGACCGACTTCAGTTTCGACTTTCAGGATTTGCTTTTCACTCCGGTTTCCGGCAAACAATGATCAGCCGGTACTGAACCGGCGCCTAATGTGAGGCTCTCAATGAACAACAACAAAACATCACGACGCAAATTCCATTGGCAGTGGCTGGCTGTTCCGCTGCTTATCGCGGCGGCGTTCGGCTCTGTCTCCGCCGCCACGTGCGAAGGGTTGGCCGATTTGAAACTGCCCAACACGACGATCACGATGGCGCAATCCGTCGCTGCGGGAGGATTCACTCCGACAGCGGGTTCCGCCGCGCCCTACAAAAACCTGCCTGCTTTTTGCCGCGTGACCGGCGTGATCAAGCCGACAAGCGATTCGGAGATCAAGTTTGAAGTCTGGCTGCCCGCCGCGAATTGGAACGGCAAATTTCATGGCATCGGCAACGGCGGCTTCGCAGGTTCGATTTCCTACGGCGGGCCGGCGGGCGGGCTGTCGGGCGCATTGGCGCGCGGTTACGCCACAGCTTCGACCGACACGGGGCACAGCGGCGGCGATGCGAGTTGGGCGCTGGGGCATCCCGAAAAGATTGTGGATTACGGCCATCGCGCGATTCACGAGATGACCGAAAAAGCCAAGATGATTATCAAAGCTTTTTACGGCGACGGCCCGAAGCGTTCGTATTTCGCCAGTTGCTCAAATGGCGGGCGGCAGGCGCTGATGGAGGCGCAACGCTATCCCAACGATTACGATGGCATCATCGCAGGCGCGCCGGCGAACGCATTCACTCACATCCTCACGGGCTTTGCCTGGAATATGAAAAACACGTTGGCTGATCCGGCCAGCTACATCCCGGCGAAAAAATTGAAAGCCCTCGAAGCCGCCGCGCTCGCGGCTTGCGACTCGCGCGATGGCGTGAAAGATGGCGTGCTGGATGATCCGACGAAATGCGGTTTCGATCCGGCGGTTCTGTTGTGCAAAGGCGAGGAAAGCGATGAGTGCCTGACCGAAAAGCAGGTCGCGGCGCTGAAGAAAATTTATGCCGGGCCGCGCGACGCCAAAGGACAGTTAATCGTCCCTGGTTTTACGCCGGGCGGCGAAACGGGGCCGGGCGGCTGGACGGCGTGGATCACGGGAGCGACGCCTGCGTCGGCGCTGCAATTCTTTTTCTCAACTCAGGCGTTCAAGAACATGGTCTACAACGATCCGAACTGGGACTTCAAAACATTCGATCTGGAACGCGACAGCAAGTTGGCGAATGAAAAACTGGCGCCGGCGTTGAATGCAACCGATCCGAATTTGAAGGCGTTCAGCGCGCGCGGCGGCAAGCTGATTCTGTATCACGGCTGGAATGACGCCGCGTTGCCGCCAGTGAACACCATCAACTATTACCAGAGCGTCGTGACGAAGTTGGGGAAGCGGCAAGCTAGCAACTCCGTGCGGCTGTTTATGGCGCCGGGCGTGCAGCATTGCGCTGGCGGCCCCGGCCCGGACAACTTCGGCCAGATGGTGACGAGCGGACAATCCGATCCACAACACGATCTGACGCTGGCGCTCGAACGTTGGGTGGAACAGGGCGTCGCGCCGGATCAGGTCGTCGCCACGAAGCGAGCCGCAGCGCAACGCACACGCCCGCTTTGCCCGTATCCGCAAGTCGCCCGCTACAAAGGCAGCGGCAGCACGGATGACGCGGCGAATTTTAAGTGCGTGATGGAGCAGCCCGGCCAGAACAGGAGGCGTTAGCTTTGGCAATAGAATTTTTCGATGCGCTCATCGTTGGCGCAGGTCTTTCGGGGATTGGCGCCGCCGTCCATTTGCAGCGGCATTGTCCGGGCAAGACCTTTGCGATTCTTGAAGGCCGCGAAGCAATCGGCGGCACCTGGGATTTGTTCCGGTATCCGGGCATCCGGTCGGACAGCGACATGCATACGCTCGGTTACAACTTCAAGCCGTGGAAGAATCCCAAGGCCATCGCGGACGGCCCCACCATCCGCGCTTACGTGCGGGAAGCGGCGGATGAGAATGGCATCGTCCCTCACATTCGATTCAAGCATTTAGTTCGCCGCCTCTCCTGGTCATCGGCTGACGCGTTGTGGACAGTGGAAGCTGAGCACGAAGGCCGCGCCGTTTTGTTCGCGGCGCGCTACGTGATGATGTGCGCGGGCTATTACCGCTACTCTGCGGGTTACACGCCGGAGTTTGCGGGCGTGGCGCGTTTCAAGGGAACTCTGATTCATCCGCAATTCTGGCCCGAAGACCTGGACTATGCGGGCAAGCGCGTCGTCGTCATCGGCAGCGGAGCGACGGCGGTCACGCTGGTTCCGGCGATGGCGGAGAAGGCGGCGCACGTAACGATGTTGCAGCGGTCGCCGACCTACATGGTTTCGCTGCCGGCGGCTGACGCCATCGCCAATTGGTTGCGCGGCCATCTGCCGCTCAGTCTTGCTTACCGGCTGACGCGCTGGAAAAACGTGCTGCTGCAACTCATCTTTTTCAACGCCGCCCGCGCGTTTCCCGAACAAACGAAACAGCGGTTGCTCAGGCTGATTCAGGAGCAGTTGGGGCCGGAGTACGACCTGGCCCATTTCACGCCGCGCTACAACCCCTGGGACGAGCGGCTGTGCGTAGTTCCGGACAGTGATTTTTTCGAGGCCATCAAGGCGGGCAAGGTTTCTGTCGTCACCGATCACATTGACACTTTCACTGAAACGGGCCTCAAGCTACAAACCGGGCAGGAACTCGAAGCGGACATCATCGTCACCGCGACCGGGCTGGAGCTTCAATTCGCCGGCGGCGCAGAGGTCACGGTTGATGAACGGCCCATCGAGATTGGCAAGACCGTCTTGTATAAAGGCATGATGTTCAGCGGAGTTCCCAATCTGGCTTCCGTCTTCGGCTACACGAACGCGTCGTGGACGCTGCGCGCCGACCTGCTGGCCGAGTATTTTTGCCGCCTGATCAATTTTATGGATGCGCACGGTTACGCGCAGGCGCGGCCAAAAGAACCCGATCCCGCGATGCCGGTCAAGCCATTCGGCAATTTGAAGTCCGGGTATTTCAAGCGCGCGGAAGATCGCCTGCCCAGGCAGGGAGCGAACGGTCCCTGGCGCAATCCGCAAAATTATGCGTTCGATATTTTCCGCTTTCGATTTGGGGCGATTGATGATGGCGCGCTGGAGTTTCGGCGCAACGGCGAAACCATAGCCGGAGAGTTTTCTCCAACGCCGCTTGTCGAGACCAGGACAAATTGACGAGGAGCTATGACAAGCGGTCTATTCGGAGCCTCACTTGAGCGGCAAATAATCTACACGATTGAACCACTCATCTGGGGCGCTGCATTGCGCGATCAGTTCGAGATCGTCAATGCATTGGCCAACCGCGACTCCGAGCTGAGGCGCATAGATGACGCCGCCGAAAGGCTCTCCGCGCTGTTGCCGTTTTTGCGCCTCGCGTAGTAAGTCTTTGTCCTGGCTGAACAGAACACGACCCAGGGCGGTCGCGCGGTCAAGCAGAAGATCGTCGTCCAATTCTCTTGTGCCGTCTTCCTGCGAAGTGAGTACATCCACGCCGCGCAAACGCAGGCCAAGCGTGACGGCATAGGGAACGTGAACATCGAAATATAGGCTGACGCTCATTGTAGTTTGCCGAGCGCGCGAAGCTTCTGCCGCAAGGGCGAATTTTCCGCACGCGCTCTCAACTCTTCGTACTCTCGCATCTGTTCCGCGACCTCAGCGTTAAGCTCGTCCTGATGATCGTAGTAGTAAGAGAGAGCCGCGTGAATCTGTGCGAGCGAAAGCTGAGGGTGTTGCAAGCACATTTCCTCGGGGTTCCAGCCCCAGGCCAATTTGTCGAGAACGATCTCGATCACTTTCGTGTTGGAGCCTGCGATCCACGCCCGCCCTTCGGCGTCAATCTCGATATGTGAAGTGGCGACAGTTGACATCATTACTTACCCTCCGATTCGCATCAGAGAATATTACCGGCGATTGGGCGCTGTCAAAGTTCTGATATTACGCATAGCGGAGAATCAAGTTGTTTGAACTCTAAAACGATCCGTCGCATCAATCAGCGCGCTGGTGATGCCCGGCTCGGTGACTGAATGGCCCGCATCGCCGACGACTATAAACTCCGCCTCAGGCCACGCGCGATGTAGCTCCCACGCGCTCATCATCGGGCAGACGATGTCGTATCGCCCCTGAACGATCACGGCGGGAATGTGGCGAATCTTGCCGACATTTTCGAGCAGGTAATTGTCGGTCTCGAAAAACGCATTGTTCATGAAGTAATGCGCTTCGATGCGGGCGAGCGAAAGCGCCTTGTGCGGTTCGGTGAAATCGTCAATCAGCTTTTGATCGGGTATGAGCTTCAATGCGCTGCCTTCCCAGACGCTCCAGGCTCGCGCAGCTTCCAGACGCACTGATTCATCGTCGCTGGTCAGCCGGCGGTAATAGGCTTCGAGCATATTGCCGCGCTCGGATTCGGGGATGACGCGCTCGTATTGCTCCCACGCGTCCGGGAAGATTGCGTTCGCGCCTTCCTGATAAAACCATTCAATCTCCTTCGGGCGGCACAGGAAGATGCCGCGCAGCACGAGCGAGCTGACGCGCTCAGCGTGAGTCTCCGCGTAAGCCAGAGCCAGCGTGCTCCCCCACGAACCGCCAAAGACCATCCACTTTTCAACGCCCAGACTCTCGCGCAAACGCTCGATGTCCGAGACCAGGCTCCAGGTCGTGTTTTCTTCAAGCGAAGCATGCGGCGCGCTATTGCCTGCGCCACGCTGATCGAACAACACGATTCGATAAGCTTCCGGATCAAAGAAGCGGCGGTAGTCTGCGGTCAATCCGGCTCCGGGGCCGCCGTGGAGAAAGACTACGGGCTGCCCGTCAGGATTCCCGCACTGCTCGTAATAAATGTCATGGATTTCGGATACTTTCAGCATCCCTTGCCGGTAGGGCTCGATCGGATCGTAAAGAGTTTTCATAGGTGGAGTTGCTTCAGGAATCATAACGGCCAGATAATAGCACTGGCGTTGAGCGAGGCCAAAATGTGTAACGTGATGGCAGGTTATCCTGAAGACGGATGAAACCAGAGGTGAAATCTATGAATGCTGCGCTTACCGAACAAATCGCGCCGGAGATTGCGCAAGCTCTTATCACGCAGGCCGCAGCCAGAGGCCTCAGCGTGAACGAGTATCTGGCGCGCTTACTCGGAGTCGCCAGCGGCGTACAATCTGCGCCGCAACCAACGACCGTTGACGAGTTTATAACCGCGATGGAATCAATGGCCGAAGATGTTCAACCACTTCCCCGCGACTTTTCCCGCGAGGATATTTACTTTCCTGAAGAATAAATGCCTTTCCTCGTTGATACGAACGTTTTTCTTCGGCTCGTGCCGAAGAATGACCCCGACCGCCAGCTCATTCTTGATGCGTTTCGGAAGCTCAGAGCCAGGAACGAAGAGTTTTACTATACGACCCAGGTTTTAGCCGAGTTTTGGACTGTTTGCACGCGCCCGGCCACAGCGCGCGGCGGTTACGGCCTCTCTCCCGTGGAGACGGAACGAAAAGCCAGGATGATTGAGCGATACTGTCAGCTTCTCACCGAGAGCCTGGCGACACATCAGGAATGGCGGCGGCTGATCATGGTTCATTCCGTGCAAGGCGTTCTCATCCACGACACGCGAACGGTTTCGGTGATGAATGTTCACGGCATCACACACCTACTCACCTTCGACAAAGATGATTTCAAGCGGTTTCCAGGCATCACCGCTCTGGCGCCTTCGGATGTGACTTAGCGACGCAATACTCAAACGTTGGTACGACCTGGCCGATGGCCGCATCACGACCGAGAAAGAAGATTACGAAGCCGGCCGGCAGTACTGATCCGCAGGCAAACTGACTTCAAGCATCTCAAGCCCCGCGCCGGCCCGCAGCGTGTAGTCAACGCCCGCAGGGATGACGCAACTGTCGCCGGCCTGCAATTGATGATTTCCCTGCGCGGGGCCGTCTATCCCAAGCTCGCCTTGCAGAATAAACAGAAACAACAATTCGCCCGCGTGAGCGTTGGCCGTAGCCGTGATGGCCGAATCGGATTTCACGACGCGCGCCGCAGCCAGGCCTTTTGTCGCCGCCGCGATGCCAGTGTCGCGCGCTTCAAAACCATCAAGCCGCCAGGGCGCCCATCTAGCTTCGCGCGCGCGATGGCGAACGAAACGCTGGCCGCTGAAAAGCCGGTCAGGCAAAACCTCGCGCGTTGGAAGTTCCATTTCGTGATCGGCCCAGGTTTCGTGCGCCGCCGGACAACCGATCTCGATGACTTCAAGGCCGGGAGAGGATTCCAACACGCGGTGGCGAATCTCCGGCGGTTGCAGCACGCAATCTCCAGCTTCAAGCGTGAATGGCGGCCCCTGATCTTCGTAAACCACGCGCGCCCAGCCGCTGCGGCAGTAAATCATCTGAAAGATCGCCTTGTGATAATGCGCGTAATCCGGAACCTCGCCGCCGTCGGGGATGCGAATGTGCGAGGCGACGACGCATCCGCCGAGCCGCCCCGGAATCAGATCGCGATACTGCATGCCCGCCCGTCCGGCATGCCACGCCTCAGTATCGAGCCGGCTGATGATGAATCCTGCGCCCGTCGGAAGATCAAATGGAGAGTCAGACGCTGGCGTCTGCGCGCCGCCGGCTTCAAGCCGCAGCGCCACGCCCTGCCCGGAGACGATGGCGGTTTGTGGCGCATCAGCCGGGACGATCATGTCTACGCGAAAGCCCAGGCGTCGAGTGAAAAAATCAATGGCTTCGGCAAGGTCGGGAACTGTCAGCGCAAGCGGCGCTGACAGAACGTCATTTACCAATTCGGTATTGCTGTTTTGATTCATTCGGAAATCACTCTATAAAGAAGACCCGCTGGATGAACCAGTAGCTTCCCGCCAGGATCACGATCACTGAGCCGACGGTCGCCACTCGCTGGCCGAGTGTCTGGTTGCGGCTGCGTAGCGCCGCGAGCAGCGAAGCCACGACGACGACGATGCAAACCTGTCCGATCTCCACGCCGAAATTGAACGAGAAGAGCGACAGTGTGAGCGCCTGACGCGGCAGGCCGAATTCCCTGAGCACGCCCGCAAACCCGAATCCATGCACGAGGCCGAAGAAGAAGGCGATCCAGGCGCGCACATCACAACCCGCTTTGCCGATCATCAGGTTATCTATGCCGACGTAAACGATGCTCAGCGCAATGGCCGGCTCGATCAATCGCGCCGGAGGGTTGGCGATGTCCAGCGCGGCAAGCGTCAACGTGATGCTGTGGGCGATGGTGAACGAGGTGACGATGGTCAGCAGCCGCAGCAGGCTTCCTCCCAGCAGCAACAAACCAACGATGAAGAGGATGTGATCAGGCCCGATGAAGATGTGATAAGCGCCGGCGGGGATGAATTTTTTGACGACGGCCAGCAAGCCTTGCCGCCCGCCGGTGAAGTAATCGAAGGCCGTGTGGCCTCGGTCGAATATCTCCTGATGAGTGAGCGCGTCTTTTTCGTAAATGTTCAGAAAGGTCTGGTGCTGCGGGTCGTAGGGAAAAAGCGAGCACCGGATGCTGAGAACGCCAGGCGAAGCGTTCGTGGGAAAACGCAGATGCAGCGCCAGCGCCTGCCGGTCAAGCAGAGGCTCGATGCGCAGCAATTCCGGGTTGAGCGGTTGGCCATCAGCCGCGAGCAGCAAGCGTGATCGCAGGAGGTTCAGGATGGCCTCTCGCTTCGATTCTGCCAGCGTGACATCGAACAGCGCCGCCTCCGGCGTCACATCCAGATCGTGCGCCAGATCAATGACGTGAACTACGAGCGAGCCTTCCAATTGGCCCTGGCTCAAACGCAGATCGAGATAGCTGAACGGCGCGGGATGGGCAAGAACCGGCGCCGCCAACAAGACTAAAACAAGGCAGAGCAGCGCCGCTTTTACATATGCGATATGTAATATGCAATGCTGCATATTACATATCGCATATGTTCGACAGTTACGCCTAATCATATTTTGCCCGCGTTTATTTCAGCTCAGAGTAGATTGTGGTGACATCAGCCTTCAATCGGCCCATGTTGTAGCCCTTGTACTTTTCGGGCAGCTTGAAGTTTGCCGCCGCCTCGTCAGCGGTCTTACCGGCTTTCCTGGCTTGTTCAGCGGCAGCGACCAGATCGCGCACGAACTCCCCATACTCCTTGAAATCGTTCCAGGTCATCAGCGTGCTGTGGCCGGGGATGACCGACTCGACGCCCTTGATGCCAGCCGCAGCCTTCATCAAAGTCCTGGGATATTCCAGCCCGCTGCCGCCGGTGTTGGTGTCCATAATGGGCGCGCCCTTGCCGGGGAACAGATCGCCGGCATGCATGATCTTCAGCGCCGGAAAGACGACAAACGTATCGCCACCAGTGTGGCCGCGGCCGAAGTAATAAAGGTCAACCTTATCGGCGCCCTTCAGCAAGCTGAGCTTGTTCTTGTAGGTCTTCGATGGCAGGAACTTCTTTCCTTCCTCGGTCTGAAACTCGGTCATCTTCTCCATACTCGCTTTGCAATTCTCGTGGGCGATGAACTCTACCGCGCCGGTGAAGGCGCTGTTGCTGCCCACGTGATCGCTGTGCGTATGCGTGTTGATGACCATAATCACGGGTTTGGGCGTAACCGATTTGATCTTCTCCAGAATACCCGGCCCGTTGTTCGCGACTTTCGTGTCCACGACGACGACGCCATTTTGCGTAATGAACGCCGCAGTGTTTCCGCCCCCGCCAGTGATCATAAACAGGTTGTCTTTTACCTTCTGGATTTCGAGCGCAGCCGGTCTCTGCTGCGGTTGTCGAGCGACCGCCAGAGAGATCGCGCCCGCGAGCAACAGCCCCGACAGTACTGCCAGTCGTTTCATAGAGAGTCTCCTGTGATGAATTGTGTACCGCTTCCTGGTTTCGGCATCATATACACCGGTTACGCCGGAGACAAGAATAACCGCGCGCGGCCGCCGCAGTGATTTCGGCGCACAAAAACAGGGAATACGGAAAGGGCAAAGAAACGGAAAAAACGAAAAAAAACCGAAAACTGCTCCCGCCTGTTCCGTTCTTTCCGTTTATTCCGTATCCTCTCTTCCTTCATCGTATTGATGCGGCAAAATACACCATCAAAAACAAACGAGGACAATCATGAAAGCAAATTCGCTTGTGCGTTTTCTTATCCTGAACCTGTGCGCGTTGGCCATTGCCACTTCCGCCGCCTTCGCGCAAACCGCCGTCCAGACAAAGCTGGGCCGCGATCCGAAAGTGGCGATTGACGAGGAGTACACGAAGAAGATCCGCGAATACACGACCGAGACCTTCTTCAATTCGCCGCTCACCGATTACCTGCCCGCGTCGTCGAAAGTCCCGACGCCGAAAGCCGTGCTCGGCGACGTGTCGGGCGCGCCGGGCATTCTGCCTTACTCGCACGAAGTTTATCGCTACATGCGGATGCTCGAATCTTCAAGCCCGCGCGTCAAAGTCTATTCAATCGGCAAGACCGAAGAGGGCCGCGAGATGATCGCCGTCGCGGTCAGTTCCGAAGCCAACATCGCGAAGATCGAAGAGAATCGCGCGAAGCTGGCTAAGCTGGCCGACCCGCGAACGATCAATTTGAATGACGACGAAGCTGAAAAGATCATCGCCGACACGGTTCCGGTCTATTACATCACCGGCACGATTCATTCGCCCGAAACAGGTTCGCCGACGGCGTTGATGGAACTGGCTTATCGTCTGGCGGTTGATGAAAGCCCGTACGTCAAACAAATTCGAGACAACCTGATCACGCTGATCACACCGGTTGTCGAAGTTGACGGACGCGACCGGCAGGTGGACGTTTACAAATGGCATCTGGCCAATCCGGAAAAGAACTGGCCGGGACTGATTTACTGGGGCCATTACGTCGCGCACGACAACAACCGCGATGCGATGGCGATGTCGTTGCAGTTGACGCGAAACGTGCTCAACACATTCACGAATTGGCGGGCGCAGGTGTTGCACGACCTGCACGAATCGGTGCCGTACCTTTACGACAACACGGTCGGCGATCAACCCTACAACGCGTGGATTGATCCGATACTGGCCGACGAATGGCATTTGATCGGCTGGTACAACGTCGGCGAGATGAACAAATTCGGAATGCCCGGCGTCTTCACTCACGGCACGTTCGACACCTGGTCGCCGAGCTATCTGATGTTCATCGCCGCGTCTCACAACGGCATCAGCCGCCTTTACGAAACATTCGGCAACGGCGGCGCCGACACGGTCGAGCGCACGCTTTCGCCATCGGAATATTCGCGCACGTGGTACAAACAGAATCCGCCGTTGCCGAAAGCCAGATGGTCGCAGCGCAACAACAACAATTATCAGCAGACGGGGCTGCTCGTTTCGCTCGCGCATTTTTCGACCAACGGCAAATACTTCCTGCGGAATTTTTATACGAAGAGCAAGAATTCGATCCTGAAGCCGAAGACGGCAGGGCCGGCGGCTTATGTTTTCCCGGGCGACGATCCGCGTCCGGGCGGACAGGCCGAATTGCTGCGGCTGTTGCAAATGCAGGGCTGCGAAGTTCACCGCGCGACCGCGCCGTTCACCGTCACTCTGCCCGCGAAGAAGAAACCCGCGCGCCCGGCTCCCGCAGAGACCAGGGCTGCGGGCAATGGCGACGGCAACGGCGGTCAGGAGAAAAAAGAGACAACCACGCGCACGTTCCCGGCGGGCAGTTACATCGTGCGAATGGATCAGCCCTACAGCCGCATCGCCGACATGATGCTCGATTATCAATACTGGGCGCCGAACGATCCGCAGCGCAACATCTACGACGACACCGCCTGGACGTTCGGCGAATTGGGTAACGTGCAGGTTGTGCGCGTGGTTGATGTCAAAGCGCTCGATGCGGCGATGGAAAAAGTGAATGGCGAAGTGAAGGCTGTAGGAGGCGTGAACGGCAGCGGCTCTGTTTATCTCATCAATCACAACGCCGACAACGCGCTCGTCACGCTGCGCTATCGTTTCAAAGCCGCGCAGTTCGACGCTGCCGAAGAACCGTTTGAAGCCGCCGGGACGAAATTCAATCGCGGCTCGTTCGTCATTCGCGGCGTCAATCAGAACGATCTGCATCGCGCGGCGGGTGAGCTTGGCTTGAAGGTTTATGCGACCGACGCGGCGCCTTCGGTCAAAACGCATCCGATCAGAGCCGCGCGCGTTGCGGTGATGCACACCTGGCTGAGCACGCAGGACGAGGGCTGGTGGCGGTTGGAATTCGACAAATACAAAGTCCCGTACGATTACATCAGCACGCAGGACGTGGCGAAAGACGCGAACCTCAGAGCGAAATACGACGTGATCATCTTCGCGCCGGTCGGTCGCGGCAACCCGCAACAGATCGTCAGCGGCATGCCGATGTTCGGCAATCCGTTGCCGTGGAAGACGAGCGAGTTGACGCCCAACATCGGCAAGATTGATTCGACCGACGACATGCGGCCCGGACTTGGTTGGGATGGTTTGCAGAATTTGCAGGACTTCGTGCGGCGAGGCGGATTGCTGATCACCTCGAACGACACGGCCAATTTCGCTGTCTCGTTCGGACTCACGCCCGGAGTTTCAATCGCGCCGCCACAACGGTTGCGCGTCACAGGCAGCGTGCTTCGCTCGAAGACGATTGACGCCGCAAGCCCGATTATGTACGGCTACAACGACAATCTGGCGATCTTCTGCGCGAACGGGCCGATCTTCAATTTGAGCAACACGGTTGGCGGCAGAGGCGGGCGTCGCCCTGGCGGCGAAACTCCGGAGCGAATGACCGGACGCGGCACGCCAGATGACCCCGACACGCCGCAGAACCGCCCGCCCGCTGAATTGCCCGAACCGCCGAAGGCTGAAGCCTGGGAAGCGACACCGCTGACCGCCGAACAACTCCGCAACGGCGTGTTCGTGATTCCGCCGTCGGCGCGGCCTCGCGCGGTGCTACGTTACGCCGACTCGCGCGAACTGCTGGTTTCGGGCCTGCTCGAAGCCGGAAACGAGATCGCGCAACACGCGGCGGTGATTGACGCGCCTTACGAACAAGGACACGTCGTGCTCTTCTCGAACAACCCGTTCTGGCGCGGCGAGACGCAGGGCAGCTACTTCCTGGTCTTCAACGCGATTCTGAATTTCGATCAGTTGAATGCCGGACGGAAAGTGGCGGAGAAGTAGCGAGCATTGTGGCAGTAGCCCGACCGTCAGGAAGGGCGTGATCGGTAGCAAGAAGCCCTTGCTGGCGCGCGGGCTACTGCCGCTCAATCCGGATACTCTTCGGCGTGAGCCGGGCACAGCCAGAGGTAATGCCCCTCTTTCGTCAGCTTGCGCGTCAGCCCGCCCCAGGCCCCGGTCTTGTCTTTCTCTTCCAACAGCCGCTTCAACGCGCGCAGCATCGCGCCGTTGGCTTCGCGCGGGTCGCGTCTGTCGCCGAGCGCGCCCGCCCGCTTCGCTTCGTGCGAGTCTTCGACGGCGGGACCGATCTGATCGGCGATCTTCTTCATTCGCTCCAAATCCTCTTTGAATTGCTTCTCGTATTTTTCCGGCTCGGCCCACGACACCCACGCGCCCAGCAGCGGCTGCGCGAGCTTGAACAGCTTGGCGACGCGAGCCAGATGCGGCGCGGCCATCTTCAGGAAGTCCGAGCCGACCTCGATCTGGTACAACCCCGTCGCCGGATCGTCCTTGCCGCGTTCGTACCCGACCGGATGCCAGCAGCCCGGTTGCTGGCAATAAAGTTGCAATTCGACCCGCCGCTTCCAGACCGTCTCACGCAGCGAATCAATCATCCCGTGCGATCCTGTCGGACCGAACAATCCGATCAAGTCGCCGTCGTACGCGCCTCCGCGCAGGACGAACACATAAGGGCAAGACGCCTCTTCGGCGCGCTGCAACGCGTTGTAATGATTCGTCAGGTCGCGTTGCAGGTAGCGCAAATCGCCCATGACTTCCTCAAGCTTGCCATCAACACCGGCTCGCACCTCGTCCAGCTTGCGGCTCAGCATTTGATAAGTCGTGTCCGGGTGCAGGCCGTAAAGCATTCGCGGCACGAAGACGTTATCTTCTCCCTGCGGGCACTCGATCTCGTTTTTGGGCGGAGTGCGTTCGATGCGCTTCTTCATCGGCGCGCATTATCGCAGAAACGCGGCCTGCGAGCGCCTCTTTTTTGCGGGAGCGAATCGGAGGCGATTCGACGCCCCGCATTCCGCTTGTTGAAGACGGCAGCCGATGCGAATATATCGCGGCCATCGCGGGCGTCCGTCGTTTGAATCAGCGGTGTGGTACGGGGAGCGTAAGCGACCTGAGTCTCGATCCAACGGCCTTTTGCCGAGGCTCAGGTCGCTTACGCTCCCCGTACTGCACCGCGCGCACAAGTAATCGTCGAGTGTGATCTAGTCAAAGATGAAAAACATGCGTAGATTTCTCCCCATCGTTCTTTTTTCGCTCCTTCTTGTTGTCGCTGTTTCCGCGCAATCGAAACGCGCGATGACTCCCGAAGACGTCGTCGCGCTCAACCGCGCCAGCGACGCCCAGATTTCGCCCGACGCGCGCCGCGTCGCTTTCGTCGTCAATTCGTGGGATCGCGCGAACGACCGGTTCAACTCCGATGTCTGGCTGGTTGACGAGATGCGGCAGGTTGTTCGTTTGACTTCGCATCCGAAGCGAGACGATTCGCCGCGATGGTCGCCCGACGCGCGCCGCCTGGCTTTTCTGTCGGAGCGGGGAAGCGATGCGACTCCGAACGCGCAAATCTATCTGCTCAATCCGATGGGCGGCGAGCCTGTCGGGCTGACTTCGCATAAAACTCCGATTCAAAGTTTCGAGTGGTCGCCCGATGGCCGCTCCATCGCCTTCATCGCCGAAGAACCGCGCGAGAAGCCGAAGACCAAGCCGCCGGTCGTCGTAGATGAAGATCACCGCTTCGCGCAGTTGTGGATCATTGATGTCGCGTCGCAGCAGGTCAGGCAACTGACCAGAGGCTCGCGCCACATCACGGCGTTCAACTGGTCGCCTGACGGCTCGCAGATAGTCTTCACCGCGCGCGCGACGCCGAAGCTGATGGACAATCACACGACCGAGATTTTCGTCACGCCTGCGGTTTTGCAGAACGCGCCTTACGACACAGCGCAATCGCGGCAGATCACCAAAGGCGGAGGCGCCGAGAATCAGCCGCGCTTTTCGCCCGATGGCCGCTGGATTTCGTATCTGGCTCACGCGGACGGCGACACGACGGTCGGGCCGGAACGCATTCACATCGTGGCGGTGGCGGGCGGAGAGCCGCGCGTACTCGCTAAAAACTTCGACGGCTACATCAGTTCGTACCGCTGGGTCTTCGATTCGCAGCGCGTGATCTTTCTGGCCGCGATGGGTGTCAACGCGCATCTTTACACGATGAACATCGGCGACGCCGCGCCGACGGTGATGACGCGCAATGACGGCGTCACGACGGGCTTCTCAATGACGGTTGACGGAATGAACATCGCCTACGTTCACGAAAGCCCGCGAATGCCGACTGAGGTCGCGCTGCTCAACGCGCGCAATATGATTCCGATTCTGCTGACGCGGCTGAACCCGCAGATCGAATCGTCGACGCTGGGCCAGGTCGAACCCATCAAATGGAACTCGAACGACGGGACTGAGGTTGAAGGGCTGCTGGTTTACCCGGTCGGTTATCAAACCGGCAAACGCTATCCGTTGCTGACTTACATTCACGGCGGGCCTGAAGGGGCTTATACGAAAACTTTCAACGCGACGTGGAGCGCGTTCCCGCAAGTTTACGCCGGCGCCGGTTACGCCGTGTTCATGCCCAATTTCCGCGGCTCGTCGAATTACGGCGCGAAGTTCGCGCAGTCGAACGCGAAACTCGTCGGCAAAGTTGATTACGAAGACATCCTGAGCGGCGTTGATCACTTGATCAAAACGGGCATCGCCGACGGGAACCGTTTGGCCATCGCCGGATGGAGTTACGGCGGTTATATGTCGGGGTGGATCATCGGCCACAGCAACCGGTTCAAATGCGCGGCTTATGGCGCGGGCTTGTCGAACGCCGTGTCGTATTGGGGAACCGCCGACATCGTTCATCAGCGCGAACGGTTGCACGGCGGCGTTCCGTGGGAAGCGCGCAAGATGTTCGAGGAACAATCGCCGCTCAATTACCTGACCAATGTCAAAACTCCCGCGCTGATCTTTCACGGCGAAAAGGATGAACGCGTGCCGCTCGGACAATCGCTGGAGACTTACCGCACGTTGAAACGGCTTGGCGTGACGACGCAGCTTGTCGTTTATCCAGATCAAGGGCACGGGCTGGTCGTGCCGAGCTATCAACTCGACAAGATGCGGCGCGAATTTGAATGGGTCGAAAAATATTTGAAGGGGAAAGAAGAGCGGCTGGGGGCGCCCGTGAGCAGGAAATAAAGCGCGGACTCCGACTCCTAAATCGCCGCTGCCATCCATCAAACTTCGTTATCCTCGTCATCTCTTCGGGTAATGTCAGCCCCGTCTGGTCAAACCAAATCCTGTTCAGTAAAATCCGAACTTACTTCGCCCCTCACATCATCATTATTAGGAGAAGGAAAAATGTCATCCGCAGGGAAGTTAGCGATTCTGGTCGGGGGCGGCCCCGCGCCCGGCATCAATGCGGTTATCTCGGCTGCCGCGATTAAAGCGCTCAACGAAGGTTTTGAAGTTCTGGGAGTTCAGGACGGCTTCAAATGGCTGGTCAGACGCGACGCGACGAAAGTCAGGCCGCTCACGATTGACGACGTTTCGCGCATCCATCTGCGCGGCGGTTCCGTGCTCGGCACTGCGCGCGAAAATCCTACAAAATCCGAAGAATCAATGATGGCTGTCGTCGAAACGCTCAAGCAGCTTGGCGTGACGCATCTGGTCACAATCGGTGGCGACGACACGGCGTTGTCATCGAGCACCGTTGCGGAGCGCTCCGACATCCGCACGGTTCACGTGCCGAAGACGATTGACAACGATCTGCCGCTGCCTGCGCACATCCCCACCTTCGGCTTTCAATCGGCGCGCCACGTCGGCGTGGAGCTTGTGCAAAATCTGATGGAAGACGCGCGCGCCACGCGCCGATGGTACGTGGTGGTCGCGATGGGGCGGCAGGCTGGCCATCTGGCGCTGGGCATCGGCAAAGCTTCGGGCGCGACGCTGACCCTGATCCGCGAAGAGTTCGAGCGCGAGACCGTGCCGTTCGCGCACATCTGCGACATCATCGAGGGCGCGATCATCAAGCGGCGCGCGATGGGGCGGCAATATGGGGTCGCGGTGCTGGCCGAGGGCTTGATCGAAAAACTCGATCCGAGCGACATGGAAGACCTGATGGATGTGGAGAAAGATGATCACGGTCACATCCGGTTCGCCGAAATTGATCTGGGGCGTAAAGTCAAAGTCGAGCTTGAGGGCCGGTTCAAACAGCGCGGCATTCGCGTCGCGATCAGCAACAAAAACATCGGCTACGAAGTTCGCTGCTGCGATCCGATCCCGTTCGACATGGCTTACTGCCGCGAACTGGGCAACGCCGCGATCCGTTTTTTGCTCAGCGGCGGCAGCGGCGCGATGGTCAGCATTCAGAGCGGACTTCTGGTTCCGCTGCGCTTTGAAGACATCCGTAATCCGGACACGGGCAGGACGCGCGTCCGCAACGTTGACGTGACCAGCGAAAGCTACCGCGTCGCGCGCGAGTACATGCTGCGGTTGAACTACAAGGATTTCGAAAATCCAGCGTGGGCCGAAAAGCTGGCCCAGGCTGGAAATTTGAGCGTCGAGGAATTGAGGAGAAGGTTTGCGTAGGCGAATCCTGTCTTTTGATATTTGAGATTGAAGAATTATGGCAATCAAAAAACTTGGCATTTTAGTTGGCGGCGGCCCCGCGCCTGGAATCAACGGCGTGATCGCCGCTGTCGCCTTGGAGGCGATCAGATTGGGCTGTACGCCAATCGGGTTTCGCGACGGTTTTGAATGGCTGGCCGAACGCTACACGGACGAACAGCGTGAACTGACGATTGACGATGTTTCGCGCATCCACCTGGACGGCGGCTCGATTCTGGGGACATCACGAGCCGACGTTTCGCACGACCGGCAGGCGCTGGACAACACGATTGCGGCGTTAAAGAAACTGGGCATCGAAGCCCTGGTCACAATCGGCGGCGACGATCTGGTAGCAAGCTCCGCCGCGATTGAGCACCGATCCGAAGGCGCGATCAAAGTCGTTCAAATTCCGAAGAGCATTGATAACGATCTGCCGCTGCCGCATTCGGAGACCACTCTCGGTTACGAAACCGCGCGGCATGTCGCCGTAGACATCGTCAAGAGTCTGATCGAAGACGCCAAAACGAGCGGGCGCTGGTTCGTCGGCGTGACGATGGGGCGGCCGACTGGCCATCTGACGCTGGGCATCGGCGTGGCCGCCAGCGCGACCTGCACGATCATCCCCGAAGAGTTTCCGCAACCGGTGATCTCGCTCGCCGACATCTGCGACATCGTCGAAGGCTCGATTATCAAGCGCCGCGCGATGGGCAAAGAGCACGGCGTGATCCTGCTCTCCGAAGCGCTCTCTGAACATTTCAGTCCCGAAGAGGTCACCGACCTGCAGGACGTTGATCGTGACGCGCAAGGCCACATCCGCGTAGCCGAGATTGATCTGGGCCGCAAAGTCAAAAGTGAGGTTCAATCCCGGCTGGAAAAACGCGGCGTCAAGGTGACCCTCATTGATAAAACCATCGGCTACGAATTGCGCTGCGCGCCGCCCATCCCGTACGATGCCGAACACGCGCGCGATCTCGGTTACGCCGCCGTCGCCTATTTGATGGCCGGCGGATCAGGCGCGATGATCACGATGCAAAACGGCGAGTTCACGCCGATGCCTTTTGGCGCTGTGATTGACCCGGCGACGGGGAGCGGCAGGCAGCGAGGCGTTGATGTCACGAGCGAAACTTATCAGGTCGCGCGTGATTACATGGTTCGCATCGGCCCGAAGGATTTCACTGACGACGCCTGGGTCGAAAAGCTGGCTAAGGCCGGCGGAATGGATTCGGCGGATTTCAGAACTCACTTCGCAAAATTCACCCAATAACCGCAAATCAAGAAGGGAGAGATGGCTTTGAAAAAAAATAGTTTGATGTTGACGTTCGTTGTTGTCGCGAGCCTGATGGTTTTGTGGGCCGGTCTTCGGGCGGCGGCTCAGCATTCGGCGCCGCCGGAAGTTACAAAAGCTGTCGCCGCGCTACACCCGACCGACGGTAACAAGGTTCACGGCGTTGTGACTTTCGCCAAAGCAGGCGACAAGGTCAAAGTCACAGCGCACATCGAAGGCCTGACGCCCGGCAAGCACGGCTTCCACATTCACGAGTGGGGCGATTGCAGTTCGAAGGATGGCTCGGCCGCCGGCGGACATTTCAATCCGGCTGCCGCGCCGCACGGAGCGCCCGACGCTGCGAAGCGTCACGCGGGCGATCTGGGCAACATCGAAGCCAATCAGGAAGGAATGGCTCACGTCGAATTCACTGACTCGGCGCTGAAACTCAGCGGCGCCGGTTCGATCATCGGTCGCGGCGTGATCGTTCACGCCAACGCCGACGACATGAAGACGCAGCCGACGGGCAACGCCGGAGGGCGCCTGGCCTGCGGCGTGATCGGTGTCGCAAAACCGTAAACGAGAAATCGGAAGTCAAAAGCAAAAGGCGAAAATGAAGGAGGGAAATTCTCTCCTGTTCATTTTTGCCTTTTGCCTTTTCGGCGTTTTCTTCACCGACTTTGCGCGCGCAGCGCGATCTTTCTTTCACCGCAAAAACAAAATGAGGGACCGCCGGTTTCCCGGCAATCCCTCAGGGATGAGATGAAAGGAGGAGGCTAAATCGCTGCGCGATAGATCAGGCGCTCAAACAGGTCACCATTTGTTATTGCAGAACGCCAGAGGATGGTTGCCGTTGAGCAGGTCGAAAATTTTGGTCAGAGCGGGCATATCCTCGACTTTGTTGTCGTAGATGCAGAACTTGGTTTGCTGGTAAAGGTCTTTCAGCTTCGTATCGGGCGTGATCTCGAAGCCGTTGCTCAGCGTGACCGGGTCGAATTCCAGACCATAACAACTGAGCTTGCCTTCCATCGCG
>WBZO01001480.1_pt2 | contig 22362 bp, 19 predicted proteins | sample 5204261 | NCBI WGS metagenome assembly WBZO01 (sample SAMN12412400, study PRJNA552823) | activated sludge metagenome | isolation source: activated sludge from anammox sidestream of wastewater treatment plant... | place: USA: North Carolina | collected 2017-09 | reverse complement strand
ACAGCCCCGCTCCGGCGGGGCTTCTTTGTTGACCGAAATCCGGTATTCGCCTGCCGGGCTTGACGGATGCCGCCGGGGGCGTCATGCACGGAGCTGGCGGCTCCTCGCCCGCCGGATCGTTTCCGGCCTTGGCGGCGCGACGGGGCCATGCAGGGGAGCCCATCGTGCCATCGACCAGATCCCTTTCGGACCTTCTCGCCGCACCCGGCATCGTCGTCGCGCCCGGCGCCTATGACGCGCTCTCGGCACGGATCGCCATGCAGGCAGGCGCGCCCGCCGTCTATATGACCGGCTTCGGCGTCGCCGGCTCGACGCTTGGCCTGCCCGATATCGGCCTCCTTTCAGCAACCGAAATGGCCGACCGCGTGCGTGCGCTCGCGGAAGCCGCCATGCCCGCGCCCCTCATCGCCGATGGCGACAACGGCCATGGCGGGCCGCTCAATGCCGCGCGTCTCACCCGTCTCTACGAGGCTGCGGGCGCGCAATGCATCCAGCTCGAGGATCAGGTCTTCCCCAAGCGCTGCGGCCATATGGAGGGCAAGGAGGTCATCTCGCTCGCCGAGGCCGCCGAGAAGATCCGCGCCGCGGCCGATGCCCGCACCTCGCGCGATTTCAAGATCATGGCCCGCACCGATGCCCGCGCGACGCATGATCTCTCCGAGGCGCTCCGGCGCGGCGAGGCGTTCCTCAAGGCGGGCGCCGACATTCTCTTCATCGAGGCGCCGCGCGACATGGCCGAGCTTCAGACGATTGCGCGCACCTTCAAGGGCGTGCCACTGCTCGCCAACATGGTCGAGGACGGAAAGACGCCCTATCTTTCCGCGCGCGTTCTGGAGGAGATCGGTTACAAGATCGCGATCTTCCCCGTCGCCGCCCTTCTCGCCGTCACGCGCCGGCTGGAGGAAGTCTATGCCACGCTGCTGCGCGGCGAGGGCTTGCCCGCGGGCGAGCCGCGCGTCACCTTCCAGCGCTACAACGAGATCGTGGGGCTGCCGGAGCTTCTTGCCAGCGCCGCCAAATTTTCTGACGAGATGAAATAATGCCGAGCTGGTCGAACATTCTGAAGCGCATTGCGGCGGGCGAGATGGAAAAGGCGCCGCCCCATGTGGCGGCGCTCAATCTCTATGCGGGGCGTCTCACCATCGTCGAGCCGGGCCGCATCCGCTACGACTGGCCGGTCGATCCGCAATATCTAAATCCTGTGGCGATCTTCGGCGGCTATCTCGCCACGCTTGCCGACCAGACCTGCTCCTTCGCGCTGATGACGCTTTTGAAGGACGATCAGAACTTCACCACCTCCGACCTTCAGATGCATTTTTTCCGTCCCGTGACGGAAGGCATCCTCGCCTGCGAGGGCCATGTGGTGAACGTTTCGAAGACGCAGGCCTATGTCGAGGCGACCTTCACCAATTCAGACGGCAAGCTCGCGCTCAAGGCCCGCGCGGTGGAGCGGATCATTCCGGCCTGATCCGGCGCGACGGCCCGCGAATGTGGCAACGCACAGGAGCATGTCATCCCGGGCTTGTCCCGGGATCCAGAGCCGCGCACTCCGCGCCTGCCGCCCTGGACCCCGGAACTAATCCGTGGTGACAGCGCTGTTGGCGGAAGGGCCCTTCCGTCCGCGCCTCACTCCACCCATTTCTTCAGCGTCGCCGCGAACTCGCCCGATGCCTTCGCCTCTGCGAGCCATCCATCCACCCGCGTCTTGAGCGCCTCGTCCTTCGGCATGAAATAGGCCTTCTCCGCCCGGTCGAACGGCAGGTCGGGATGCACCGCGCAGAGCGAGGGGTTGAGCCTTGCCTGCAGCCGTGTCTCGATCGCGTCGGTGATCATGAGGTCGGCGCGCCCGGCCACGATCTCCTGAAAGATCGTGTTGTTGTCGGGATGGACGATGATGGTCGCCCGGCGGATATGCGCGCGGGCGAATCTCTCGTTCGTGCCGCCCGGATTGACGACGAGGCGCACGCCCTCCCGGTCGATTTCGTCAAGCGTCTGGAACTTCGATACATTTTTGCAGGCCGTGATCGGCGTCTTCCCGTCGCTGAGCACGGGCGCCGAGAAGAGCCCGATCTTCGCCCGCGCTTCCGTGATCGAGATGCCGCCCATGGCGATGTCGAACCTGCCGGCCTCGAGATCGGCCGAAAGCGTCGGCCAGCTCGTCCTCACGAAAACCGGGCGGACGCCGAGCGCGCGCGCCAGCGAGCGGCCAAGCTCCACATCGAGGCCGGTGAATTCACCACTGCCGGGTTCGAGCGCCGAAAAAGGCTTGTAATCCCCGGTGAGTCCGATCCTGAGCGTGCCCGCGGCCTCGATGGCGTCGAGCCGCTCCCCGGCCGCGGCGGGAAGCGCCGGAAGCACAAGGAAGGCAAGGGCGAGAATCAGGCGAAAGGCAATCTGGCGCATCGGTTCCTCGATATTCGCAACGCGGGCCCGATTCTAGCCCTTCCGCCGCGCACCGGGGATAATTCCCCCTTACTGGACTGTGAAGCGGACCGCTGCTAAAAACCGGGCCCATGAAAATGCGTCATCTGCGCCATTTTGCCATAGGGCTCGCACGAATTAGCGGCCCGGCCTGCCGCTGAGAGGTCCTTCGATAAGGGCCGCCGAAATGCGCCCGGGCCGGGACGACCTTTTTTAGACATGACGCGAACCCCGAACTGCGCGAGACCCCCATGGCCAGCGACAGCAAGACCGATACCCCGGCGCAATCCCGCGATTACCGCGAGACGATCTTCCTTCCCGAAACGCCTTTCCCCATGAAGGCCGGCCTTCCCCAGCGCGAGCCCGAATGGCTGGCCCGCTGGGAGAAGATGGACCTCTATCGCCGCCTTCGCCTCGAGGCGAAGGGCCGCGAGCCCTTCATCCTTCATGACGGGCCGCCCTATGCGAACGGCAACATCCATATCGGCCATGCGCTGAACAAGACGCTGAAGGACATCATCGTCCGGTCCCAGCAGATGCTCGGCCACGATGCGAATTATGTTCCGGGCTGGGACTGCCACGGACTGCCCATCGAATGGCAGATCGAGGAGAAGTACCGCGCCAAGGGCAAGAACAAGGACCAGGTGCCGGCCTCCGAGTTCCGCCGCGAGTGCCGCGACTTCGCCGCCCACTGGATCGAGGTGCAGAAGGCCGAGTTCAAGCGGCTCGGCATCGTGGGCGACTGGGACAACCCCTACACCACCATGTCCTTCGACGCCGAGGCGACCATCGTCGAGGAGTTCCTGAAATTCGCGCGCGAGGGCGGCGGGCTTTATCGCGGCTCGAAGCCCGTCATGTGGTCGGTGGTCGAAAAGACCGCGCTCGCCGAAGCCGAGGTCGAATATCACGATCATGTCAGCCGCACGATCTGGGTGAAGTTTCCCGTCCTCGGCGGACCGGCGGAGCTTTCGGGCGCTGCGGTCGTTATCTGGACGACGACGCCCTGGACCATTCCCGGCAATCGCGCCATCGCCTATTCGAAGACGATCGAATACGGCCTCTACCGCGTCGAGGAGACGGCCGAGGGAAGCACCGCCAGCGTCGGCGAGCTTCTGATCCTCGCCGATAATCTCGCAGGCGAGGTCTTCAAGGCGGCGAAGGTCACCGCCTGGGAGCGCAAGGAAGCCGTCGATCCCTCGCAGATTGCGAAATGCGCCCACCCCTTCGCGGGGCAGGGCTATGATTTCGACGTGCCGCTCCTCGCGGGCGACTTCGTCACCGAGGAAACGGGTACCGGCTTCGTCCATATCGCGCCGGGCCACGGCCAGGACGACTACGAACTCTGGATGGCGAATTTCGGCCAGAAGGGCATTCCCGAAACGGTCGATGCCGAAGGCGTCTATTTCGAGCATGTGCCGCTCTTCGCCGGCAAGTTCGTCCTCACCCGTCAGGGCAAGGAAGGAACGGCCAACGCCGCCGTGATCGAGGAATTGCAGAAGGCGGGGCGGCTCCTCGCGCAGGGCAAGCTCACTCACTCCTATCCGCATAGCTGGCGCTCCAAGGCGCCGCTCATCTTCCGCAACACGCCGCAATGGTTCATCTCCATGGAGGTGAACGATCTGCGGAAGGTCGCGCTCGCCGAGATCGGGAAGACGCGCTTCGTTCCGCCCGCGGGCCGCAATCGCATCCATTCGATGATCGAGAGCCGGCCGGACTGGGTCGTCTCGCGCCAGCGCGCCTGGGGCGTGCCGCTCACCATCTTCGTGCACAAGAAGACCGGCGAGATCGTGCCCTCGAAACCCGCTCATGACGCGATCCGTGCCCGCATCGTCGAGGCGGTGAAGGAAGGCGGCGCCGACGCCTGGTTCGATAAGTCAGCATCCTATTTCCTTGGCGATGATCTCGATACGGACGATTTCGAGAAGGTGACGGACATTCTCGACGTCTGGTTCGATTCCGGCTGCACGCACGCCTTCGTGCTCGAACAGCGCGCCGATCTGCGCTCGCCCGCCGATCTCTATCTCGAAGGCTCGGACCAGCATCGCGGCTGGTTCCATTCCTCGCTTCTCGAAAGCTGCGGCACGCGCGGCCGCGCACCCTATAGGCAGGTGTTGACCCACGGCTTCACGCTCGACGAGCAGGGCCGCAAGATGTCGAAGTCGCTCGGCAACACCGTCGTCCCGCAGAAGATCATGGAGCAGAACGGCGCCGACATTCTGCGCCTCTGGGTCGCCTCGACCGACTACTGGGAAGACCAGCGCATCGGGCCGGAGATCATCAAGTCGACGGTCGAGGCCTATCGCAAGCTCCGCAACAGCTTCCGTTACATGCTGGGCAGCCTCACCGGCTTCGGCGAGGATGAGCGGGTCGCGCTTGCGGACATGCCCGAACTCGAGCGCGTGATCCTCCATCGTCTCGCCGAACTCGACGATCTCGTGCGCAAGGCCTACTGCGATTACGATTTCAAGCGCGTCTTCCATGCGCTGACGAATTTCATGAACATCGACCTCTCGGCGTTCTATTTCGACATCCGCAAGGACGCGCTCTATTGCGACGCGCCGTCATCGCTGCGCCGCCGCGCCTGCCGGACGGTGCTGCACGAACTCTTCATGTGCCTCACTGCCTGGTTCGCGCCGGTGCTCTGCTTCACCACCGAGGAAGTCTGGCAGACGCGCTATCCCTCCGAGGACGGATCGGTTCATCTGCGTCTCTTCCCCGAGGTGCCGGCCGGGTGGCGCAACGAGGTGCTGGCGGAAAAGTGGCGCAAGGTGCGCGAGCTTCGCCGCGTCGTCACCGGCGCGCTCGAGATCGAACGCCGCGAGAAGCGCATCGGCGCGAGCCTCGAGGCCGCGCCCGATGTCTATGTCGCGGACGCCGAGCTGATGGCCGCCATGGCGGGCCTCGACCTCGCGGAGATCGCGATCACCTCGCAGGCGAGCCTCATCGAGGGCAAGGGGCCGGCCGATGCCTTCCGGCTCGACGATGTGCCGGGCGTCGCCGTCGTGCCGAAGCTCGCCCAGGGGCGCAAATGCGCGCGCTCGTGGAAAATTCTTCCCGAGGTCGGCAGCGTTCCGGGCTTTCCTGATCTGACACCGCGCGACGCCGCCGCCGTGATGGAATTTGACGCGCTCCGAAAAGGATAGGACATGACGTATCGCATTGCCGGCCGGCCGGTCTGGGGGCCTCTTTCGGGGCTCGGGGCGCTCGTCGCCATCCTCGGCTTTGCGAGCGACCGCCTCCACAAATGGTGGATGCTCAGCGTCTATGATCTGCCCTCGCGCGGCCGGGTCGAGATCACGTCCTTCTTCGATCTCGTCATGGCCTGGAACAAGGGCGTGAGCTACGGGCTCTTCCAGGCCGAGACGCTGGTGGGCCGCATCGGGCTCATCGTCTTCGCGCTCGGCGTCGTGGCGGGGCTCGGATTATGGTTAGCCAGAAGCGAGGCGAAGATCACCGCCATCGCCATCGGCCTCGTCATCGGCGGTGCGCTCGGCAACGTGCTCGACCGCTTCCTGTACGGGGCTGTCGCGGACTTTTTTAGTTTTCACGCCTTCGGCTTTTACTGGTATATCTTCAACGTCGCGGACATCTGGATCGTCATGGGCGTCGGCCTGATCTTGCTGGAGTCCGCATTGCCGGGAGTGTTCGGACCGGTTCACTCCGAACAGACGGATCAGGGCAGCAAGGCGCGCAAGGACGAGCGCGCCTGAAAAAGCGGGCCCGATATGCGCCAACGCAAATGGGTCGTCGTCTCGATACCCGAAAGCTGAAGGACATGACGGTAATGCTGAAGAACAGGCGGATCGCAAGCCTGGCTATCCTGAGCGGCTTGTCCCTGTCGCTCGCGGCTTGCGGCGGCGGCGGGCTCAAGGAAGCCCTCGGCTATGGCAAGGACGCGCCGGACGAATTCGCGATCGTCACCAAGGCTCCGCTGGCCATCCCGCCGGATTTCGCGCTCCGTCCGCCGGAGCCGGGCGCGCCGCGTCCGCAGGAAGCGAATTTGCAGCCTTCCGCCGTCGCCCAGGCGGCGCTCATCGGCAACGAGGCGGCCGCCCAGACGCCTGCGACAGGCAGCGTCGGCGAGCAGGCGCTGCTTCAGCAGACCGGCGCCACCGAGGCCGATCCGCGCATCCGTCAGGTCGTGAACGCCGAAACGCGCACCCTCGTCGAAAAGGACAAGCGCTTCACCGACGACGTGCTCTTCTGGCAGCAGAGAACCCCGCCGGACGAGCGGCTGGTCGATTCCGCGGGCGAACGTCAGCGCATCCAGCAGAACAGCGCCGAGGGCAAGCCCGTCACCGAAGGCGAAACGCCGTCCAAGGCGCCGGCGAAGCCGGGTTTCTTCAGCGGACTGTGGTCCTCGATCTTCTAAGCCGGTTTCATCGCTCGAAGGGGAGGGCCCGCTTGTCATGGCGGGCCTTCCGCGTCCCTGGCCCAGCCGGGCCCGCAAGATGGAGCGACACATTGCTTCTTCCCCGCGCCTCCCGAGTTTCGTTCCTCCGCCTTTCGCTCGCCTCCCTCGCTTTTTCCTGCATCGCTCTTGCCGCCATGGCCGCGCCGCAGGCGACGCTTGCGCCGCGTCCCGCTCCCGTAGCCTCCGACCCCGTGCCGGTGGCAGAAGGGCCGAGCGCGCCGGAGATGTTCAGGCTCTCCAACGGCATGCAGGTCGTCGTCATCGCCGATCATCGCGCGCCCGTGGTCACGCATATGGTCTGGTACCGGGTCGGCGCGGCGGATGAAACGCCCGGCAAGACCGGCCTTGCGCACTTCCTCGAACATCTGATGTTCAAGGGCACGGCGAAGATCGCCCCCGGTGAATTTTCCAGGATCGTCGCCCGCAATGGCGGCAAGGACAACGCCTTCACCAATTACGATTTCACCGCCTATTATCAGGCGATCGCGCGCGACAGGCTCCCGCTGGTCATGGAGATGGAGGCCGACCGCATGACCGGCCTCAGGCTCACCGACAAGGAAGTCCTGCCCGAGCGCGATGTCGTCGTCGAGGAACTCCGTATGCGGATCGAAAACGATCCGCTGGCGACCCTCCAGTCGGCGATGGATGCGAAGCTCTTCGGCAAGCATCCTTACGGGCGTGACGTGATCGGCTACAAATCCGAAATCGAAAAGCTTTCCACTGAGGACGCGCTCGATTTCTATCGCCGCTTCTATACGCCGAACAATGCGATCCTCATCGTCGCGGGCGACATCACCGGCGCGGAGCTGAAGCCGCTTGCCGAGAAATATTACGGCTCGATCGTGGAACGCGCCCCGACCTATGTCCGCAAGCTGCCGCCCGTCGTCTGGCCCGGCGCGCCTGAGCGCGTGACGCTTCATGACGCGCGCGTGCGCGAGGCGACATGGCTGCGCTTCTATCCCGCGCCGAGCGCCGCGCAGGCGGGCCCCAGGGAGCGGGCCGCTCTGGAAGTGCTCGCCGAAATTCTGGGCGGTGGCACGACGAGCCGCCTCTATAGCGCGCTCGTCGTCCGCGATGGCCGGGCCACGGCGGTGCAGTCCTGGTATGGCGGCGACCAGCGTGATGCGGGTTCCTTCGGCCTCTACGCCATTCCGCGCGTCGGCGACGGGCTCGAGACGCTGGAAAAGGCGGTCGATGCGGAAATCTCGGCTTTCCTCGGCGACGGGGTGAAGCCCGACGAGCTTGAGCGCGCCAAGACGCAGATCGTCGCGCGCTCCGTCTATGCGCGCGATCGCCAGCAGACCCGGGCCTATCAATATGGCAGCGGCCTGATGACGGGGCTCAGCGCGCGCGACGTTTATGAATTTCCCGATCGCGTCCGCGCGGTGAGCGCGGAGGATGTGATGGCGGCGGCGAGGAAGGTTCTCGACGGCGCCCACGCGGTCACGGGCGAACTTCTACCGGAGAAGCGGTCATGATGCGCAAGGCTCTCCTCCCGGTCGCGGCATTCTGGCTCGTGCTGGTCGCATGGGCGCTGCCCGCCGAGGCCATGAAGATCGAGCGCGTTGTTAGTCCCGGCGGCATCGAGGCCTGGCTCGTCGAGGAATACGAGGTGCCGGTCATCGTGATGAACGTCTCCTGGCGGGGAGGTTCGGCCTACGATCCGAAGGACAAGGAGGGGCTTGCGAATTTCGTCTCGGGGCTACTCGATGAAGGCGCGGGCGATCTGACCTCCGAGGCGTTCCAGAAGCGCCTGCAGGATACAGGCGCCACCATGTCCTTTTCCGAGGACCGCGATTATTTCGAGGGCAGGTTCAAGACGCTGGCGGAAAAGCGCGACGAGGCATTCGCGCTGTTCGGCCTTGCCGTCACCCGGCCGCGTTTCGATGCCGATGCCGTCGAGCGCATCCGCGCGCAGATCGCGACGATCATCGCCCGCAATGCCGAGGACCCGGAGTGGATCGCGGCGCGGAATTTCTACAAGGCCGCCTTTGGCGATCATCCCTATGCGCGCCCCGGCGATGGCACGGCGAAGTCGATTGCGCGGATCGGCCGCGAGGATCTTCAGGGCTACGCGAAAAATGTCTTCGCGCACGACAACATGAAGATCGGCGTCGTCGGCCCCATCAAGCCGGCGGAACTCGGCGCCCTTCTCGACAGGACCTTCGGCGCCCTGCCGGCAAAGTCGCATCTGCCGAAAATGCCTGAAGTGAAGGTGGCCGCGAAAGCCGGAACGGTCATCGACAAGCGGCCCTTCCCGCAAAGCGTCGTCATCTTCGGCGAGGAAGGACTGAAGCGCGCCGATCCGGATTTCATTCCCGCCTTTGTCGCCAATTATGTTCTCGGCGGCGGCAGCTTTTCCTCCCGCCTCATGGAGGAGGTGCGGGTGAAGCGCGGGCTCGCCTATTCCGTGTCCAGCTATCTCTATCCGATGCGCCACGGCGCGCTCTTTCTCGGCCAGCTCGGCACCAAGAATGCGACGACGGGCGTTGCCCTCTCGATCGTCCGCGCCGAGCTTGCCCGCATGGCGGAAGGCGGGCTCACCGATCAGGAGCTTGCCGACGCGAAGACCTACCTGACCGGCTCCTATCCGCTGCGCTTCGACTCCAACACGGAGATCGCGGGCGAGCTTCTCGGCATCCAGCAGGAAAATCTCGGCATCGACTATGTCGATCGCCGCAACGGGCTCATCGAGGCCGTGACGAAGGAAGACATCGCCCGGGTGGCCAAGCGACTCTTCAGGTCAGACCGGCTCATCGTCTCCATCGTGGGCGAGCCCGACATGTCGGAAACCCCGGCGCCGGGCGCCGCCGAGCGGCCCATGCCGGCCGAGCCCGCGGGCCCGCATGAGGCAGCGCCGGGCGGCTGAGCGAGCGCCTTCGAGGGCGTCGCGTCTTGCCGGCGCTGGTTGCGGAAGCCGGTTCTTGTTAACGTGACCTCTGCATGGGGGGTGGACGCCTGATTCCCGTCGGCGTCGGAAAATCATGCACAAGATTTGTGAGTTCACAAAAATGTCCCGACCCAATTTGCCTTATGAGCAGCTTGTCGACACCTGTTTCGAGGACAAGATAGGCGAGGGCGGGCTCACCCGCGCCGCCTATGAGCGCGCGCTGGAGGAGGCCGCGCCCGCCCTTGCCTGGCTGAAGGAAGCCTACGAGAAGAAGACACTCGCCCTGCTGCGCGTGCCCGAGCGCGCGGACGATATAGCGCCCTTGCGCGAGGTCGCGGCGAAGCTCCTCGACAACACGACCGATCTTTTCCTTTTCGGCATTGGCGGGTCCTCGCTCGGTGCGCAGGCGCTGGCGCAGCTCACCGGCTGGGGCACGCAGGCCCATCTCCACAAGGGTCCGCGCATCCACATCGTCGACAATCTCGATCCGCAGACGATGCAGGCGGCGCTGGCCGCGACCGATCTCAGGACAACGCGCTTCCTCGTCGTCTCGAAGTCGGGCGGCACGGTCGAGCCCTCCATGCAGATGCTCGCCGCCATGACCGCGATCGAGAAGGCGGGCGGCGGCAAATATATGAAATACCATTTCGCCGTGCTGACCGAGCCTGCGAAGGGCGGCAAGCCCAATGCGCTGCGCGCCTTCGCGGAGAAGCATGGCTTCCCGACGCTCGAGCACGATCCGGGCGTTGGCGGGCGCTATTCCGTGCTCACCAATGTCGGCATGCTGCCCGCTCATGTTTTCGGCCTCGATGTCGATGCCATTCGCGCGGGCGCGCGCGATGTGCTGGCGCCGGTGCTTGCCGGCAAGCCTGCGGGCGAGATCGCGCCTGCCGTCGGCGCGGCGCTTTCGTTGGCGCTCCAGCGCGAGAGGGGCGCGAATATTTCCGTGCTCATGGCCTATGCCGACCGGCTCGAGCGCTTTCTCGCCTGGCACTGCCAGCTCTGGGCGGAAAGCCTCGGCAAGGACGGCAAGGGCACGACGCCCGTGCGCGCGCTAGGCCCCGTCGACCAGCACAGCCAGTTGCAGCTTTATCTTGCGGGCCCGCGCGACAAGATGTTCACCGTCTTCAGCACGGAAACGGCGGGTGAGGGCCCCGAGATCGCGGAAGCCTTCCGGGACGAACCCGCCTTCGCGTCGCTCGCCGGTCATCGCATCGGCGATCTCGTCGATGCGGAAGCCCGCGCGACCGTGGACACGCTGGCGAGAAACGGCCGCCCGGTGCGCCGCTTCAGGCTGAAGACGCTTGATGAATACACGCTCGGCGCTCTCTTCATGCACTTCATGCTGGAGACGATCATCGCCGGCAAGATGCTCGGCATCGATCCGTTCGATCAGCCCGCGGTCGAGGAGGGCAAGATCCTCGCGAAGAAATATCTGGCGGAGATGTAAGGGCGCATGGGGATCGTCCGCCGTCTGAGCGAAGGCACGATCAACCGCATCGCGGCGGGCGAGGTGGTGGAGCGGCCGGCGAGCGCGGTGAAGGAGCTTGTCGAGAACGCGCTCGATGCAGGCGCTCGCCACATCGACATTGTCATCGGTGCCGGTGGGCGCGAGCTTATCCGCGTTACCGACGATGGATGCGGCATGAGCGCCGCCGATCTCGCGCTCGCCATCGAGCGTCACGCAACCTCGAAGCTCAAGGCCGATGAGGCCGGCCGCGAGGATCTCCACGATATCGCGACGCTCGGCTTTCGCGGCGAGGCTCTGCCGTCGATCGGCGCGGTGGCGCGCCTTTCGATCCTGAGCCGCGAACCGGGCGCCGATACGGCGCATAAGGTGACGGTCGAAGGCGGTCGCGTTTCGCCCGTCGAGCCCGCCGCCGGGCCCATGGGCACGCGCATAGAGGTTCGCGATCTCTTCTTCGCCACGCCCGCCCGCCTCAAATTTCTGAAGGGTGAGCGTTCGGAAACCCAGGCCGTCGGCGATGTGGTGAAGCGCCTCGCCATGGCCCACCCGGAGGTTGCCTTCTCGCTGACAAGCGAGGCCCGCAACATGCTGCGGCTCGAAACCGAGATGCCGGGCGAGATGGGCAGGCTCGGCCGCCTCGGCGCCATCATGGGGCGCGACTTCGCGGCGAATGCACTCGCCATCGAAGCCGAGCGCGAAGGCGTGCGGCTGACGGGATTTGCGGGCCTGCCGACCTATAATCGCGGTACGGCGCAGATGCAGTTTCTCTTCGTCAATGGGAGGCCAGTGCGCGACAAGCTCGTCATCGGCGCGGTGCGCGGCGCCTATGCGGATTATCTCGCCCGCGACCGGCATCCGGCCGTCGCGCTTTTCGTCGAGATCGACCCGCGCGATGTCGATGTGAACGTCCATCCGGCGAAGGCCGAAGTGCGCTTCCGCGATGCCGGGCTCGTGCGCGGCCTCATCGTCGGCGCGCTTCGCCATGCGCTGCATCAGGCTGGCCATCGCGCATCGACCACGGTGGCGGGCGCGGCGCTTGGCGCGTTGAGGGCCGAGCCGGAACGGGCGCTCTTCGCGCCGCAACGCTATGAGCAGGCGCCGATGCCGCAGCACCGGCCGGACCTTGCGGAGAGCGAGGGCTTGTCGCGCTGGCAGGGCGCCTTTGCCGATCTCGGCCGCTCCGCGCGCGTCGAGCCTGCGCCGGAAGCGCAGGCGGCGGCTGAAGCCGAGGCCCGGCCCCTCGGCGTCGCGCGCGGCCAGTTGCATGAAACCTATGTGATCGCGCAGACGGCGGACGGCATCGTCATCGTTGATCAGCATGCGGCGCATGAGCGCCTCGTCTATGAGCGCATGAAGAACGCCATGGCGACGCGCGGCGTCGCCCGCCAGATATTGCTGATCCCCGAAGTCGTCGAACTCGACGAGGCGGAGGCCGAACGCCTCGCCGCGCGCGCGGGCGAGCTTGCCGAACTCGGCTTCGTGCTCGAGGCCTTCGGGCCGGGCGCCGTTGTCGTGCGCGAGGTGCCCGCGATCTTCGGCAGGCTCGATGTAGCGGGCCTCGTGCGCGATCTTGCCGACGATCTTTCGGAGATGGACGAAGCTCTCTCTCTCAAGGAGCGGCTGGAAGAGGTGTGCGGCACCATCGCCTGCCATGGCTCGGTGCGCGCGGGCCGCCGCCTCAGCGCCGAGGAGATGAACGCGCTTCTCCGCGAGATGGAGGCGACGCCTCATTCCGGCCAGTGCAATCACGGCCGCCCCACCTATGTGGAGCTGAAACTCTCCGACATCGAGCGCCTGTTCGGCCGCCGCTAGAGTATTTCTGGACAGGCATCTCGTCCCGGCTATTCTTGACCGGTCGAAAAAGGCAGGCCGGTTCGGTTAGCCCGGCCGCTCCCCGAGCGGGAGTTCTGGCTGGCGCATGGGCGTCAAGTCCCGCGACCCATCCGCCGGCGCATGTCGCGTCGGCGCATATGAGGGTGCGTGGATCATGCAGCAACAGCTTTCCGTCATCACGCTTGGCGTCGCCGATCTCGCCCGCTCGCGCCGCTTCTATTGCGAAGGGTTCGGCTGGGCGCCCGTCTTCGGGAATGAGGAGATCGTCTTCTATCAGATGAACGGCTTCGTTCTCGGCACATGGCTCGAAACGAGCCTCGCCGCCGACATGAAGCGGCCGGCGCTCGCCCGGCCGGGCGCTTTCGCCATGGCGCATAATGTGTCCGCGCGGGAGGATGTTGCACCCCTGATCGAACGCCTGCTGAGCTGCGGTGGCCGGCTGCTCAAGGCGCCTGTCGAGCCACCGCATGGCGGCTATGCAGGCTATGTCGCGGACCCGGACGATCACGCCTGGGAGATCGCCTGGAATCCGGCCTGGCCGATCAGCGCGGAAGGCTATGTGACCTTCGGCCTCTGATCTGCAGCGTCAGGGCGCGATCGCTTTCAGAAAATCCGTGAGGTTGTCGGCGACGTGATGCACATGGGGCGCGTCGCCGCCCTCATGCGCAAGGCGCTGGAAACGCTCCGGCCCGCTTTCGCCCTGCGGCTTCACCCAGACTGTCTTCATGCCGAGCGCGTGCGGCACTTCGAGATTGCGCGGCAGGTCCTCGAACATGGCCGCGCGTTGCGGCGCGATCCCGCTTGCCGCGATGAAGCGCTCATAGGCTTCGCGCCGGGGCTTCGGCCGGTAATCCGTCGTCACGATGTCGTAGATGCCCTCGAACACATGACCGATGCCGAGCTGCGTGATGACGTTCTCGGCATGCGCGACCGATCCGTTGGTGAAGATCACCTTGCGGCCCGGCAGCGCCGCGATGGCCCGCCCGAGCGCGGCGTCGGGCGCGACCGCGCTCACATCGATATTGTGAACATGGGCGAGAAACTGCTGCGGTTCCACGCCATGCACAGCCATGAGGCCCGCAAGAGTCGTCCCGTGCTCGACATAGAACTCCTTCTGCACGCGCTTCGCTTCCGTTTCATCGACATCGAGGAAGCGCATGATGAAGTCGCACATCTTCTCGTCGATTCGTCCGAAAAGATCGCAGGCGGGCGGATAGAGCGTGTTGTCGAGGTCGAAGACCCAGTGCTCGACATGCGCGAAGGCGTTCGCCGCCGGGCCACGCAGGGGGCTGAAAAGAGAGCTGTTGTCCGTCATGGCCCTTATGTGGACCCCCAAGCGCAAGCTTGCAAGCGGGCGGCGCCGTCTTCCTCCAAATCTTAACGTAACATTAAGCGCCGGCGGGAAGACTCGGGGCCGTTCCGGAGGGTGTGGATGCGGCTCGCAAGCCTGAAAAAGCTTTTCACTTGGCGGAAGCTCCCTTCGGAGCTTCGCTACGAGGACGCGCGCCGCGCGCTCGAAAGCCGCTCGGGCGCGCTGAAGCGCGAGCTTGCCGCCCGGCCCGATGCGCCGCCAGAAACGCTCTACTATCTGGCGGGCGACGACGACCCGGCCGTGCGCTCGCTCGTCGCGGCCAATCGTTCGACGCCCATTCAGGCCGACGAAATCCTCCAGACCGATGCCGATGAGGAGGTGCGCGCGGAGCTTGCGCGAAAGATCGCCCGCATCGTACCTGACATGCCGGAAGACGAGCGCGAAAATGTGCGCGACCGCGTGATGACGCTCCTCGAAAAGCTCGCCCGCGACGAGTTCACGCGCGTGCGCCAGATCGTGGCCGAGGAAATCAAATCCTGCCCGACCATTCCCAAGCGGTTGGCGATCCGCCTCGCGCATGACGCGGAAGGCGCGGTCTGCGGCCCGGTGCTCGAATATTCGCCGCTGCTCTCCGAGGACGATCTGATCGAGATCGTCGCCACGACGCGCGTTCAGGGCGCGCTCGAGGCGATAGCCCGCCGCCGCAACATTGGCGGCGCGCTCACCGATGCGATCGTCGCGACGCTCGATATTCCGGCCATCGCCCAGCTCATCGCCAATCCGAGCGCCGAGATCAGGGAAGAAACGCTCGACAACATTCTCCGCGAGGCCGCCTCCATCGAGGCCTGGCACCTGCCCCTCGTCATGCGGCCCGCGCTGTCGCTGCGCGCGATCAGGCGCATCGCCGTTTTCGTTTCGCGTGGCCTCGTCGAGGAACTCGTGCGGCGCCACAAGCTCGACCCGGAAACGGAGATCGAGTTGAAGGCGCGCACGCAGGCGCGCATCGAGGCGCAGGCCGAGGCGCCAACATCCGATGTTGTCGTCGAGCGCATCCGCAAGGCGCATGAGGAAGGCGCGCTCGGCGACGACATGGTGGCGAAAGCAGCCTCGCTTCAGCATCGCGGCGCCGTCACCCTGGCGTTGTCGCTTCTGGCAGGCGTTCCCGAAGCCACCGTCGCGCATATCATCGAGGTCAAGAGCGGCAAGGGCATCTCGGCGCTCTGCTGGCGCGCGGGCCTTGCCATGCGCACCGCGCTCGCCATCCAGATATTCGTCGCCAGTGTTCCGATCGACGCGCGTGTTCTTCCGCGCGGTGGTATCGACTATCCGATGGAGGAGCGTGAATTGCTCTGGCACCTCCACTATTTCGGCATCGAGACGTGAGGCCTATTCGAGCGCAAAGTCGAAGCGCGCCTTGCCGCCCGTCCGGATCGGCATGAACTTCTTTTCATCGTAGCCGCGCGCGGCGCAGGCCTCGCGCCCCCTGATCTCGAAGCGGGTCGTCTTGGTGCAATAGGTTTCGCTGCCGGACCAGACAAGCGCCCGCCCGTTCTCCTTCGCGATCATGCCCTTCTCGTCCACGGCCTCCGCATAGACCGAGTAGCCGCCGGGCGCGAGCTTGCCCTTGACCGCCTTCACGCAAGCCTTGGGCTCGATCCTGATCCAGCCGCTCGACAGGCCCTGCTCTTTGGCCTCGACACCGATAGCGGCCCAGGCGAGATGGCCGGTCCTGTTGCAGATGTCGAGGCCGAGGCGGTCCTGTTCCCGTTCGGCGCCTTCGATGAGCGCGCCCAGCAGCGCCTCGTCGATCATGCCCGTCGGCTGCCTGCCCGCGGCTCGCTGAAAGGCCATGATGGCCCGTTGCGTCGCCTTGGCGGCGATGCCGTCGATCCGGGCGATGCGGAAGCCATTGTCGCGCAGAAGCCGTTGCACGCCCGCGACACGCGCGCGCTCCAGCGTATAGTTGCGGGGCTCGCTGAAGGTTGTCGTCCACTCGTCGCCGGAATTTGTCTCGACACGGATGAAGTTGTTGGATTCGTAGCCGCGCATGGCGCAGTTCTCGCGGCCCGTGATGGCGAAGTCTCCGGGCAGGGTGCAGAAGCGCTCATTGCCGGAAAAATATTTCACCGGCCCCTGATGCGCCTCGATCGAGCGGGCGAAGACATGATAGCTGCCCGCCCGGATCGGCCCGGCGAGAACCGGGGCGCAGGCGCCGGGAAGGATGCGCACCCATCCTTGCGAATGCCATTCCGAGTGAATGTCCGCCGGATCGGATTGAAGGGCGATGGCGCCCGCGAGCGCATAGCTCGTCGCGTTGCAGAGCCGGTAATCGGCCTTCGCCGGAAATGCCCAGAAGAGGAGGGAGAAGAACAGGAAGGAAGCGGCGATGCCCCTCGCGTCCCGGCGGGATGTGCGCGGGCGGGAAGGCATCCCGGAACTCAGCCCGCTTTCTTCTGGATGAGCGTGCCCGCGCCGTGCTCGGTGAAGAGTTCGAGCAGCACCGCATGCCGCACGCGGCCGTCGAGGATGACGACGGCCTCGACGCCGCCATCGACCGCATCGAGGCAGGTTTCGACCTTGGGGATCATGCCGCCCGAAATGGTGCCGTCCTTCATCAGCGCCTTGGCGTCATCGACCGTCAGTTCCTCGATGAGCTGACCCTGCTTGTCGAGCACGCCGCGCACATCGGTGAGAAGGAGAAGGCGTGTCGCGCCCATCGCGGCGGCGATGGCGCCCGCCGCCGTGTCCGCATTGATGTTGTAGGTGTCGCCATTCGGCGCCACGCCGACCGGCGCGATGACCGGAATTATGTCGGATTCGAGAATGGTTTCGAGAATTTCCGGGTTGATCGTTTCCGGTTCGCCGACGAAGCCGAGATCGAGGATTTTCTCGATGTTCGATTCGGGATCGTGAACCTTGTGCTCGACCTTGCGCGCGACGATGAGATTGCCGTCCTTGCCGCAAAGGCCGATGGCCTTGCCGCCCGCCCGGTTGAGCAGGGAGACGATGTTCTTGTTGATCGAGCCTGCCAGCACCATCTCGACGACCTCGACGGTCGCCTTGTCGGTGATGCGCAGGCCGCCGGAAAATTCGCTCTTGATGCCGAGCCGGTTGAGCATGGCTCCGATCTGCGGGCCGCCGCCATGCACGACGATGGGATTGATGCCCGCCTGCTTCAGCAGCACGATGTCGCGCGCGAATTCGAGCCCCAGCTCCTCGTCGCCCATGGCGTGCCCGCCATACTTCACGACGACGGTGCATTTGTCGTAGCGCTGCATATAGGGCAGGGCCTCGGAGAGGACGTTGGCGCGCTCCCTGTCCCTCGCCTCTTCGGCCGGATTGTGCGTGTGATGGTCCGGCATGGCCGCCTCGCGCTCCCTCTTATTCCGTCCGCGGTTTATAGCCGATGCTCGCAGGGTCCGCCAATGAGGCAATCTCGGCCCTGAGTTCCGCGATGCCGCTGCCCTCGACCGATGAGGTGGCGATGATCGAGGGATGCGCCGCGACATGGCGCTTGATCGCCGCGCCGACTTCCTCGAGCCTGAGCTGAAGCTCGCCCGGCTTGAGCTTGTCGGTCTTGGTCAGCACGATCTGGTAGGAGACGGCGGCCTCGTCGAGCAGCGCCATGATTTCGCGGTCGCTCTCCTTGAGCCCGTGGCGCGAGTCGATGAGGAGGAGCACGCGGCGCAGGCTGGCCCGGCCCCTGAGATAGTCCACGACGAGGCGCGTCCAGGCGGCGACCGTCGATTTCGTCTCCCGCGCATAGCCATAGCCCGGCAGGTCGACGAGCATGAGGGCGGCTTTGCCCACCGGCCCAAGCTCGAAGAAATTGAGCTGCTGCGTGCGGCCCGGCGTGTTCGATGTGCGCGCGAGCGTAGAGCGGCCCGTCAGCGCATTGACGAGGCTCGACTTGCCGACATTGGAGCGGCCCGCAAAGGCGATCTCGGCGACGCTCATCGGCGGCAGGCCGCCGAGATCGTTCACTCCGCGCAGAAAGGTGCAGGGCTGGGCGAAGAGCCAGCGCCCTGCTTCCAGCGCCTGCGCATCGTCTTGCGGGCTCTCGGTCATCAAGACCTGTCGCCGCCCGCGCCGCGCCGCGCGAAGAGCTTGTCGAGGCCGAGATTGCTGAAGATTTCGATCTTGAGCCCCTGCCGCTTCATGATGACGCCCTGCTGGAGAACCGAGAGAAGGTTGTTCCAGGCCCAGTAGATGACGAGGCCGGCCGGGAAGCTCGCCAGCATGAAGGTGAAGATCACCGGCATCCACAGGAAGATCTGCTGCTGGATGGGATCGGCGGGCGCCGGGTTCATGCGCTGCTGCACGAACATGGTGAAGCCCATGAGGAGCGGCCATGCGCCGATCATCAGGAAGGCGGGCGGCGCCCAGGGAATGAGGCCGAAGAGATTGAAGATCGTCGTCGGGTCGGGCGCGGAGAGGTCGTGAATCCAGCCGAAGAAGGGCGCGTGCCGCATTTCGATGGTGACGAAGAGCACCTTGTAGAGCGCGAAGAACACCGGGATCTGGATCAGGATCGGCAGACAGCCGGCAAGCGGGTTCACCTTCTCCTTGCGGTAAAGCTCCATGATCTCCTGCTGCTGGCGCATCTTGTCGTCCTTGTGGACTTCCTTGAGGCGTTCCATTTCGGGCTGGAGCTTCTTCATCTTGCTCATCGCCTCATAGGAGCGATTGGCGAGCGGGAAGAAGGCGAGCTTGATGAGAACCGTGATGATCAGGATGGCAATGCCGAAATTGCCGACCTGATGCGCGATGAGGTCGATCGCCTTGAAGACCGGCTGCGTCAGGAACCAGAAATAGCCCCAGTCGATGAGCAGGTTGAAGCGGTAGATGCCCTCGTCGCGATACTTGCTCACGAGCTTCGACACCTTGGCGCCCGCGAAGAGGCGGTTGTCCACCGTGGCGCTTTGGCCCGGCGCGATCGTCAGCGCCTCGTAGCGGAAATCGGCCTGGAAGGTTTCGCGCGCGGGATCGTTGCCGGGGCCCGGCTCGGCGCTGAAGCGGCCGACAAAGGGCTTGCCCGTCTGCGGAATGAGCGTCGTCGCCCAGTACTTGTCGGTAAGGCCGAGCCAGCCCTCCGTGTCGGAAACGGTCTTGGGACCGTCCTTGACGGCGGAATCATATTTGAGCGTCTGCTCGCCATTGTTCAGGAATTCGCCGATGAAGCCTTCGTGCAGGAGATAGAAACTCTTGCCTTCGGGCTTGCCGGTACGCGAGACGAGGCCATAGGGATAGAGCGTGACGGGTGTGGCGGACCTGTTTTCGATCCGGTCGGAAATCGAGAAGAGGAAATTCTGGTCGACCGAGATCGTGCGGTGGAAGACGAGACCCTCGCCATTGTCCCATTTCAGGGTGACGGGCGTCTCCGGCGTCAGCGTCGATCCGCTCTCGAGCGTCCAGGGGGTCGTGGCGCCGGGAAGCTTCGCTGCCACGCCCGGCGCGGCGACGAAACCATATTCGGCGAAATAGGGCTTCGCGGTGCCGCGCGGCGCGAGCAGCACGACTTCCGGGCTCGTCTTGTCGACCGTCTCGCGATACTGCCTGAGGCGCAGATCGTCGAAGCGTGCGCCCCTGAGCGCGATCGAGCCGTCGAGCTGCTCGGAGGCGATCTTGACGCGCGGAGATTGCGCCAGCGCCTCGTCGGTGCCGAGCACGGTCGGGGTGATGGTGGCCCCGCTCGGAGCGAGGGTGGAGACCTCGGGCAGACGCGCGCCTTCCCCGGCGCCGGGTGTCGCGGCGGTGCCTGCGGGCTGTCCCTGCTGCTCGGAGATCGCCTGCTGGCGGGCTTTCTCGGCCTCCATGCGGGGCGTCACGACGAAATGCTGCCAGCCGACGAAAAGCAGGACCGAAAGCAGGATGGCGATGAGAAAATTACGGTTGTCACCCATGAGACGTGTCTTCCTTGCCCTCGGAATGTCGTGAGGAGTTCCGGCGCGCCTTATGCACGTTGCCGTGTACCTTGGCAAAGGCGGTGCGCAAATCGTCGAGGAGGTCGGGCCAGGCCCGGTTCAGCGTGGCCGCGCGCCCAACCAGCACGTAGTCGTAGCCTTGTTTGGCGAGGAGCGGAAGGATTTCGCCGGCGGCTGCCCTGAGACGCCGTCGCGCGCGATTGCGGACGACGGCGGAGCCGACCTTGCGTGTGACCGTGAAACCGATGCGGGGCTCCGCTTCGTCCTCGCGCTTGCGCGCCTGGAGAACGAGGCTCGTCGCCGCCCATTTGCGGCCGGTGGCCGCAGCGAGAAAATCGCGCCGCTTCCTCAATCTGTCGATATGGGGGCGGCGGTTCATGCGGCTGTCCAGAGGCCCATCCCGTCCAGAGCTGTCCCGACCCTCGGGGGCCCGTTCAGACGGCGGGACGTTCCGCCGAAACGGGTTCAGTCCGACCCGTCAGGCCGCCGTTCAGGCCGAGAGCCGCTTGCGGCCGCGCGCGCGACGGGCGGCGAGCACTTTGCGTCCACCCTTCGTCGCCATGCGCGCACGGAAACCGTGGCGGCGCTTGCGGACGAGTTCGCTCGGTTGGTAAGTCCGTTTCACGTCTCTTCTCCGGCGGATCTGGCGAGAGGTCTGGCCCGTAGCCGGGTCCAGTCCTGCCGGCACACGGGGGTGCCAATAATGTGAAGAGCCGTCGGCGTTGGCACCTGACGGCTGTCTGGCGGGCTGTATAGTCGATCAGAGCCGCAAAAGTCAATGCAGGCAGGCCCGGTCAGGCCCCGGTTTCGTCATGGCCTGGCCCTCGTCACAATCAGGTGATCGGGCGAGCGGTCCGGTCCTTGCGGGGCTGCGCCCGCCCGATTCTCGGCTATGGTCGATTATCGGAAAGGCGCGCGGGCCGAAAGGCGCATGTTCGCCTTGTGTTCGTATCGTGTGTTCGTATCGGGAAGAGACATGGCCGCAGATCCGCCAGTTCCGCCGGGAGAAAGCCGCTTTTCGCTGCGGCGGCTCTGGCCTCTCGCCGTCCTCGCGGCGGGGCTCGCGCTCTTCCTTGCGCTCGGCCTCGATCGCTATGTGTCGCTCGATGCCCTGCGCGAAAACCGGCAGGCGCTGTCGGAATGGGTTGCGGCGCACAGGCTCCTTGCGATGCTGGCCTATATGGGGCTTTACGCGGCGATGGTGGCCTTTTCCGTTCCCGGCGCCCTCGTCGCGACGCTGACGGGCGGTTTTCTCTTCGGGACGCTCATGGGTGGCACGCTCACCGTCATCGCGGCGACCCTGGGCGCGACGATCGTCTTTGCCGCCGCGAAATCGGCGCTCGGCGATCTTCTGCGCGCGAAGGCTGGTTCCGCCTTGCAGCGCATGGAGGAGGGGTTCCGCGAAAATGCCTTCAGCTATCTTCTCGTGCTGCGCCTTGTGCCGATATTTCCGTTCTTTCTCGTCAATCTCGCGCCCGCCTTTCTCGGTGTCGGCCTTCCGACCTTCATCGCCGCGACATTCATCGGCATCATTCCGGGCACTTTCGTTTTCGCGAGCCTGGGCAATGGCCTTGGCGCCGTCTTCGATGCGGGCCGCTCGCCCGATCTCGGTCTCATCTTCGAGCCGCAGATCATCGGTCCCATTCTTGCGCTTGCCGCGCTCGCGCTTCTGCCCGTCATCTACCGCCGCTTTCGCCGCAATGCCTGAACAGTTTCCGGATGAGATCTCATGGTACAAGTGATCAAGGCTGACCTTTGTGTGATCGGCGGCGGCTCCGGCGGGCTTTCGGTGGCGGCGGGCGCGGCGCAGATGGGCGCGCGCACCGTGCTGATCGAGCGCGGCGAGATGGGCGGCGATTGCCTCAATACGGGCTGCGTTCCTTCAAAGGCGCTCCTCGCAGCCGCGAAACATGCCTGGCGCAGAGGGCAGGGCGCGGCCTTCGGCCTTGACGATTGCAGCTCCGAGGTGGATTTCGCGCGAGTGAACGCGCATGTGCGCGGCGTCATCGACGCGATTGCGCCGAACGATTCCGTCGCGCGTTTCGAAGGGCTCGGCGTCACCGTCGTCAAGGACCACGCGCGCTTCAAGGATGCCCGCAC
>WBZO01002699.1_pt1 | contig 22371 bp, 13 predicted proteins | sample 5204261 | NCBI WGS metagenome assembly WBZO01 (sample SAMN12412400, study PRJNA552823) | activated sludge metagenome | isolation source: activated sludge from anammox sidestream of wastewater treatment plant... | place: USA: North Carolina | collected 2017-09 | reverse complement strand
AATTTCTCGACGCATTCCTGCCGGGTGGCGCAAATGGTCGCTGGCTGGATTTTGCCGTCTCTGGTCGGGCTGTAGAGTTTGGCAAAGCGATCCTTTTTGCTGGCCGGGACATAGAACCCGGTGTCGCGCATCTCCAGAGGCGTGAAGACGCGCTCCTGCAAAAATTGATCGAAAGTTTTGCCGGACAGGACTTCGACCAAACGTCCGAGCACATCCACCGAGACGCTGTAATGCCAGCGCGCGCCAGGCTCGTTGAGCAATGGAAGTTTGGTCAGGTTGGTGATGAACTCCGCCAGATTCGGTTCGCTCAAAATTCTTGCCTTGCGATATTCCGCGTCAACCAGCGTGTCGCTGAAAAAACCATAGCTCAGTCCTGCCGTATGCCGCAGCAGATCGCGGACTGTGACTGGACGTTTGGCGGGCGCGGTCTTGAGCGTGGGCTTGCCGGTCTGCGGATCTTTCTCTTCGATTCCGATCTGCATCCTGGCGAATTCGGGCAGATATTTAGCGACCGGGTCGTTGAGCTGAAACTTGCCTTCTTCGTAAAGCATCATCACCGCGACGCTCGTGATGGGCTTGGTCATCGAGTAGATGCGATGGATCGTATCGAGCCGCATCGGCGCGCCGGCCTCGATGTCGGCCATACCGAAGGCTTCCTGATAAGCGATCTTGCCGCGGCGGGCGATCAGTCCCGCCGCGCCTGGAATTTGCTTTTCCGCCACGTGCCGGCTCATCACCGAGCGAATGTGAGCAAGGCGAGCGCTGGACAAACCGACAGCTTCAGGCGCGACGATGGGCGGATCGCTATTGATTTTGCCGGCTACCGGGACAAACACAGGATTGGCGGATAACGTCAGCAGAACTGTCAAAAGAGAAAGCGACAGACGTCTCATAATTTTCTCCATAGGAATCGCCCCAACAAACCGGCTCCGGACAAGGAAGCGGCGGCTGCGACGATTCGATGTTCGATGTTTTGGCTGGTGTGATACTGCTAAAGAAGAGCGCAACAGCGGCTGGATGATAGGCGCTCAAGATCGCAAATTCAATTGCAAATGCGGCGACCTGATGAGCGCCTTCAATCGCCTTCAGCGATCGAATCATATTCGCTTCCCGAAATCCGGCCTGCGTGTCTGGCCTGAAGCCCCGCTGGCAAGTTACTATTCCGCCGTCAAAACGCTTCTCAAGCATAAAGGCTCAAGACCGTGGTCAATCTGTCAAACGCTCAATAACCGTGGAGGGGGTTCTTAATGTCAATTTCACGCCGCGATTTTCTGATGACGACTTTGGCGGCTTTGCCCGGAGTCGCTCTCAACTTCAAACCGGAACAGAACTGGCCGCAGTTTCGCGGCCCGGATGGTCAAGGCATCGCCGAAGGTTTTCCGACTCGCGCCAATTGGAATGTTGATGCGGCGGCGGGAAAGCCGGACGGGTTGCTGTGGCGCGCAGAAGTTCCGGGCCTTGGGCATTCCAGCCCGATCATTTGGAAAGACCGGATTTATCTGGCGACCGCCGTGCCGCAATCCGGCAAACCGTCGCTGCGCATCGGTTATTACGGCGACGTCAGACCGGCGAAAGACGATGAAGAACAGCGCTGGCTGATTCAGTGCTTCGACAAAAAATCAGGCGAGCAAAAATGGGAACAGACCATTCGAACCGCCAAACCCGGCACAGTGCGCCACGAGAAAGCTTCGCACGCGAATACGACGCTCGTCACCGATGGCAAACGCCTGATCGCATTTTTCGGAGCCGACGGACTGTATTGCCTGGACATGAAAGGCAAGCTGAAATGGCAAAAAGACCTCGGCAAAATCAACGTCACATGGCGCAGCATCGGATGGGGGTACAGCAGTTCTCCCGCGCTCTACAAAGATCGCATTGCGCTGCAATGCGACGATCCAAAAGACCCGTTCATCGCCGCGCTGAATCTGGATGACGGAAAAGAGATTTGGCGAACTTCGCGCAAAGGAGCCTGCGAAAACAGTTGGGCGTCGCCGCTGATTTACGCCGACGGCGCTCGCACGCAAGTCGTCGCCAACGGCTACCCGTACATAGTTTCTTACGATCTGGAAACCGGCAAAGAGATCTGGCGATTGCGCGGCGGCGGAGACATTCCGATTCCGACGCCGTTTGTCGCCGACGGTTTGATCGTCATCAGCAACGCGCACGGCGGGAAAGCGCCGCTGTTCGCCGTTCGCCCGACGGCGCAAGGAGATATCTCGCTGGAAGGAGGCGCGACAAGCAACGATTTCGTCGCCTGGAGCGCGCCGAACGGCGGTTCGTATATTTCGACGCCGATTGTCTATAACGGCTACATCTATCTGGCCAATTTCAACGGAGTGTTGCGCTGCTACGATTTCAAAACCGGCGAGAAGATGTATGAAGAGCGGCTGGGCAGCGACGCCGCCTGCTCGGCTTCGCTGGTGGCTGCGGATGGAAAGATTTATTGCGCGACGGAGCAGGGCGTCGTTCACGTCCTGAAAGCCGGTCCCAAGCTGGAAGCGCTGGCGAAGAACGATCTCGGAGAGCCTTGTCTGGCGACGCCCGCGATTTCTCAGGGCGTGATCTACTTCCGCACGTCTGCCAGTTTGATGGCGATTGGATAGGCGACTGAAACAGTGATAATCGGCGCCGTAGCCGAGGCTGAATTGACCTTGCAGCCTGCGCGTCAATCCCCGAAGATTTGCGCCGGGGTGATGTTCAAAAATTCCATTCCGGGCGCGGGCAATCTCTGCTGGCCTTTATACTGAATGCGGCTGGCGTACTGGCCGTTTTCCGGCGCGGTGTGAACCCAGACGCATTTGTCGCGGCGATCAATGACCCAGTAAGCGGGAATTTCCAGAGTGGCGTAAATCTCCGGTTTGGTGACCAGGTCGCGGTCAATCGCTGATTTGCTCGAAACAGAGATGACTTCGATCACCAGCAAAGCCGGCGGGCGACGGTTGGTTCTCAAGTAGTCAGCGTAAGGAACCGAGGCGTCGGGGAGAACGTGATCCGGGCCATTACCGCCCTCATCCACCCATTTTTGCTTCAACTCTTTCGGCGCGGCGTACCAGGCGCTAGAGCCCATCACCCGACAACCGAGTTTCTCAATCTCGTTCAGATGTTTCTGTAGCCAATATTCAATTCCCATCGTTTGCTCGATATGAGGGTCATCCGGGGGTGGCGACATAACGATTTCTCCTTTGATCAACTCCAGCCGGTCATCCGGCAGGGCGCGAACAATCTCTGCAAACTCTTCCAGCGTGAACAACCGCTTGAGTGGCCGCCCTGTTTGGTTCGATTCTTGCTTCTCCTCCGCATATGGAGGCAGGTCTTTCAATGCTGTAGCCATAAAATCACCTCCGGGAAATTATAGACGACCGGGTTCTCCTCTTTAACCGAGAATGTCATCCGCCTTCAAAACAAGCTGCGGGATTGTTTTTGAGATCACATCCTGTCCACGCAAAACGATACGGATTTCCTGATAAACGCCGTTGTTCGGCTGGGAGTGAATTTCGATGCGGTCGTTGTAGAGGTCAACCAACCAGGCTTCGGCCAGTCCGGCGCGCGCGTAGGCCGGGATTTTCAGCTCACGATCTTTTTCGACCGTCGTGTCGGAGACTTCGATTACGACAAACACGTCTTCCGGCAAAGGCAGGGCTTGCGCGTAAAAATCGTCGCGCCATTTGAGCAAGGTCAGATCAGGCTGTGGCTCTGAATGTTCGCTCAACTCAACCGGGTTCTGGACACTGATTATCGCAACGTTTGCGAGATGCAGGTTCAAGAGCCTGTTAAGTCTGTTTACGGCGGCGACGTGTCGTGAACCGATTGGACTCATCTCGATAATCTCCCCGTCAAGAAGTTCGAGCCGTTCGTCTTCGCCGAAGACTCCGACTTCGATCATCTTGTGATATTCGGCTGTGGTAATGAGCCTGCGCGCGACTTGTACTGACATGGCTACCTCGATGATGTTGTTCTGAATTGGGCGTGTGAGTGACCGCAGCGAATTTTAGCACAGCGGGCCATCGGCTAACTCTTTGCCCCACGCCCGCGCAAAGCTCTTCCCGGCTTCGCGCCGTTGTGACTTCCCTTCTCGATCACGACCTGACCGTTGACGATGACGTAATCAACGCCTACCGCGTACTGCTTCGGCTGCTCGAACGTCGCGCGGTCAGCGACGGTCTTCTCGTCGAAGATCACAATGTCGGCGGCCATTCCGGGCCGCAGCAATCCGCGATCCCACAGGTTGAAAGTCTGAGCGGGCAATGAAGTCATCTTGCGGATGGCTTCTTCCAAACCGACCAATTTCTTCTCGCGGACGTAAACGCCCAGGACGCGCGCGTTGTTGCCGAAGCCGCGCGGGTGCGGAATGCTGGCGCTCGCGGGGTCAATCACTCCGGCGTCGGATGCGACCATCGTGAACGGTTGTTTGAAAATCCTCTCGACATCTCCGTCCGACATCTTGTGCAAGACCATCTGCGCGCCGCCCGCGAGCAAAATATCAATCGCCTGCTCGGCCTGCGAATTCGCGTCTGACTTCCCTTTCACCGTTTTGGTGATCTCGGCGATGTTCTTGCCGTTGAAGCTCTGGTCGGCGCGATGGTTGGCGACGAAGGCGAATGAGAAGTCCTTGAAGCCATCTGCGGCGGCTTTGGCGATCATCTCGCGTTTAACGCGCTCGCGCGTCGCTTTATCGTTCAATCTCTCTTTCGTCTTTTCGCCGCCGCCTTCAAACAACCACGATGGAAAGAGAATGCCGATGCCGGTGCTGCCTGCTGGATAAAGGTATTGATCAACCGTCACCTGCTGTCCGCGCGCGCGGGCTTCTTCAACCATCTTGATCGTCGCGGCACTCGCGCCCCAGCGTTTGCGGCTCGAAACTTTGAAATGCGAAATCTCTACGGGGCAGCCCGATTGCGCGCCGATGGCTATCGTTTCGCTGATTGACTTCTCGACATCCAGACCTTCGTTGCGCATGTGCGAGGCGTAGACGCCGCCGTACCTGGCCGCCACTTTCGCCAGTTCGGCGATCTCGTCCGACTTCGCGTAAGTTCCGGGGATGTATTCGAGGCCGGTTGACAATCCAACCGCGCCGTCGCGCATCGCCTGATCAACCAGGCCGCGCATCTTCTGCAACTCTTCGGGCGTGGGAGGGCGGTCGAAATCTCCGTTCATTCCGGCGCGGCGAACCGTGTTGTGGCCGATGAGCGCGGCGATGTTGATCGAAACGCCTTTCTGTTCGAGCCTCGAAAACCAATCGCCGAGATTGAGCGCAGATCCGCCGCAATTGCCCGTGACGACCGAAGTCACGCCCATTCGCAGGAAGTTTTCAGCCATCGGCAATTCAAAAATGCCGCCTTCGATGTGTGTGTGAACGTCAATGAAACCGGGCGCGACGATCAATCCGCGCGCGTCAATAACTTTCGCTGCGCGCGACGGATCAATGCGCCCGATTTCGACGATGCGGCCTTCTTTGACGGCGATGTCGGCCTCGAACCACGGATTGCCCGTGCCGTCAACAACGCGCCCGCGCGAGATGATCAGATCGAAATCAGCGGCGGACGAAGAAGCGCGACGGTCAGCGACCAGAATCGCCGCAACAACGAACAAAGCTAAAACGAGCAGAGTTCTTTTTTGCATAGGGTTTCGGATTTTTTGAGTCAAAAGTTTTGTAGCGTAATGCGGCGCGAGCTTAGCATCGCGTTTGAAAAATCGCCAATAACCGCCGACGCCTCCTCCGCCTGCTTGCTAGCGGCTGGCGGTGACGCTATGATGCCGCGCGATCCCGCGTTTCCAAACCAGACATTACTCAAGCGAACAACAGACTCGAACTTGCTGAACACTTTTTTCGGAGAGAGAGCTTATGAGAATGCGCATCAGTTTCCTTCCGCTTGTCACGATCCTGCTGGCGCTCGCAGTCGGCGAAATCGCCGCCGTTTCAGCGTTCGGCGACAAACGAATGACTATCGAAGACGCGCTGGCGATCAAACAGATCGGCGCGCCGCAATTTTCGCCCGACGGCAAACGCATCGCCTACACGATCTCGGAATGGGACAAGAAGGAAAACCGCCGCATCTCGCACATCTGGCTGGTTTCAGCCGATGGCGGGCCGACGGCGCGATTGACCAACGGCGACAAGGGAGAATCATCGCCGCAATGGTCGCCCGATGGTTCGCGCATCGCGTTTCTGGCCGACCGCGATAAAGGCGCGCAAGTTTGGATCATTCACGTTGATGGCGGCGAGGCCGAGAAGTTGACGAGCGAAGAAAACAACGTGCAATCGTTCCGCTGGTCGCCCGACGGCAAATCCGTCGCCTTCGTCACGCGCAACACGCCGAAAGACAAAGCCGAGCGCGAAAAACGAAAGAAGGACAAATTCGACACCATCGTCGTTGACTCTGATTTCAGCTTCTCGCATCTGTGGACGATCAACGTCGAGACGAAAGAGAAGAAGCGATTGACCGACGGCGATTTCAGCGTCAGCGGCCAGCAATGGTCGCCCGATGGCTCTTCAATCGCTTTCGTGATGTCCAAAAGCGGCGCGCAGGAAAGCTCCTACATTGACATCTCCGAAGACCGCAACACCGACATCTACATCGTTTCAGCCGGTGGCGGCGCGCCCCGTCAATTGACGAACAACCTCGGCCCGGACAGCAGTCCGCAATGGTCGCCTGACGGCAAACAGATCGCTTACACCTCGAATCCCGAACCGAAATCGTGGGCGGCGAAGACCGACGTGTTGTTGATTCCTGCGGCGGGCGGCGCGACGCGGAATTTGACGAAAGATTTTTTTGAATCTGCAGGCTTCGGTCTCGCCTGGGCGCCCGATGGCAGGTCGCTCTATTTTTCGAGCGGCGCCGGGATGTACGCCCACATTTACAGCGTCCTGGCGGAAGGCGGCAAGGCGGCGAAAATCACACGCGAAAACCGCAACTATGGCGGGTTCGATGTCGCGGGCAGCGCGGCCGAGCCGAAGATCACTTACACTGTCAACGATTCGATGACGCCCGACGACATCTGGGTCGCCCCTCTCAAACAGATGGATCAGGCGAAGAAGGTTACCTGGGTCAACCCCGAAATCAAAGACTTCGCGCTGGGTGAAACTTCGGTGATCAGATGGAAAGGGCCGGACGATTTCGACATCGAAGGGCTGCTGGTCAAACCCATCGGCTACGAAGAAGGCAAACGCTATCCGCTGATCCTGCAAATTCACGGCGGGCCTTACGGGCGTTTCAGCGACACGTTCAACAGCCGCGCGCAGGTCTGGGCCGCGAACGGTTACGCCGTGCTGATGCCAAATCCACGCGGCTCGACGGGCTATGGCGTCAAATTCACCACGGCGAATGTCGGCGATTGGGGCGGCAAGGATTTCAAAGACATCATGGCTGGTGTTGACGCCGTCGTGGCGAAAGGCGTCGCCGATCCCGGCAAGCTGGTCGTGATGGGGGGCAGCTACGGCGGATTTATGACTTTCTGGACGGTCACGCAAACCGACCGCTTCAAAGCCGCCATCGGCCACGCCGGCATCAGCGACTGGTACAGCTTTCACGGCCAGAGCGACATTCCGGGCTTGATGGAGTATGGATTCGTCGGCCAGCCGTGGACTTCGGCTGAAACTTACCGCAAGTGGTCGCCGATGACTTATGTTGATCGCGTGAAGACGCCGATCATCATCACTCACGGCGAACGCGATCTGCGCGTGCCCATCGCCCAGGCCGAACAGTATTACCGCGCGCTGAAAAAACGCGGCGTCGAAGTCATCTTCCTGCGCTACCCGCGCGAAGGTCACGGCATTCAGGAACCGAATCATCAGATTGATCTCTTCGAGCGCCAGCTTGCGTGGTTCGATTCGCATCTCGGTATTAAGCGAGAGAGACCAGCGGAGACAAAAGCGGCGGCCACGACTGGCGGCGCGAAATAAAACCGTGTGGCGCGCGGATCAGGTGGATTGACTCGCGCGCCACCCATCCTTCCTACGAAACCTTTACTCGAAAATTATGAAACCTGATCTGAAACGAGAACTCTACGCGGAGTTCTTAGGCACTCTTGTCTTGATCGCATTCGGCGCGGGCGTCGTCGCGCAAGTCGTTCTGAGCAACAACGGCAACGGCACCTATCTTTCGATCAATCTGGCGTGGGGCTTCGCGGTGACGATGGGCATTTACGTCGCGGGCGGAGTTTCGGGCGCGCATCTCAACCCGGCGGTAACGCTGGCGCTGGCCTTCCGCCGCGACATCCCCTGGTCGAAAGTCCTGCCTTACTTCGTCGCGCAAATCGCCGGAGCGTTCGCTGGCGCGGCTCTCGCGTTCTTCGTTTACCGCGAAGCCTTCAACGCGTTCGACAACGGAACGCGACAGATGAACACCGCAAGCATTTTCGCCACTTATCCGAGCAAACATCTTACGGCTTTCGGCGGGCTGAGCGGAGGGTTGATTGATCAGATCATCGGCACGGCGCTGCTGCTGCTCGTGATCAGGGCGATTGGCGACGCTCGCAACAACCCGGCGGGCAATCTTGGCCCAGTCGCCATCGGCTTTCTTGTGATGGTCATCGGAATGGCGTTCGGCTTCAACGCGGGTTACGCGATCAATCCGGCGCGCGATTTCGGGCCGCGATTGTTCACGGCGGTTGCGGGCTGGGGCTTTGAAGTCTTCCGCGCGAACAATTTCTATTTCTGGGTTCCGATTGCCGGGCCGCTCATCGGCGGGCCGCTGGGATCTTTTGTTTACGACGCGCTGATCGGAAAACATTTTCCGACGAAATGAGATCGAGCGGATGAGGAGCGCAATTAGAAATCTGTTGCGCTCCCTCATCTGTTCGTGATATTAGCTGCCTGCCGAAACAGTAAGACAGTAATTTGAATCATCAACAACCGGGTTCATTGCAAGCCTGATTGCAGTATACGGGTCGCGCCAAATTTCAGCCAACCTCCCGTATTTCCACTTTCCAGACGGCCTTCCACTTGTTGAAGAAGGCTCCGGCATTTACTCTGGCGACGCAACCAATCACGACGGGCAAATCTGAGCACCTGTTCTCAGGCGCGCCTGACTCATAAACATTCCCATCCATCGGGTGGGGATTATGACTTGTCTCCCCAAACTCCCTTGGCCGCAGGCTCAAACTGTGAGTCTGCAAAACCTGAATCTCCGCAACCTGTCTCCCCTCAGGAGACTTTCGAAAAGGAGGCTGTCAGCATGCAATCCAAAAGCATTTCGCTCTACGCGCTGCTGGCGCGAACAGCGATCACAATCGTGATCTTCGCGGCCTTCACGGTTGACCACAGCGCATCTCAGAAATCCAACGCCGCTACCAAATCCACCAACCTGATTACAACTTTGGCTGCGCCAAGCCGCTCCGCCAGCCAGGACCCAGTGAGGAGCGCTATCGTGAAAATCCTTAACAACCGCACCCTGTTCGGAAAAGACTTCCCGACGGCTCTGGCTTTTCTGTCGAGTTGGAATCAGATCAGCGAGCGCCAGGTGGAGTTCTATCCCGACCGGGTCGTCGGCTCGACGCGTTATACAACGCTCGACGCCGCGCAACAGGCGGCCGGCGCGCTCAGGCAGGCGGTGGCAGGCCCGCAGCCGAAACCCTCCCCTGAATTCGCGGATCTGCTCAAAGGAGTCCCCACTCAATTCCCATTTCGAGTTGATGTAATTCCCTTCTTTCCCGATGACGGCTCGATACGAGTCGCCTGGGTCGCGCCGCCAAGCGCGCCCGGCGTCTCGCAGGGGTTTTCCGATCCGGCTCAAACCACGCCTCAATTCTTCGATCCGGGCCTGACTGCGGCCACCGTCCGGCAGGAGGTAGGATCGGCGGACGAAGTGACTCAACAGGTTCTACAGACCGACAAGGAAGAACGCCCGGTCACTCTGACCGCGTATTCATACGCCAAAGGCGCCCTGGTCTTCGCCGAAGCGGACGTCTCGCCGAGACCGGGTTTCATTGACAGAATCAATTTCAACGTGCCGGTCGTAACTAGCGTGGTCTTCGTCGCCAGCGGCCCGAGCGTCAAATAGACGGTCCGGATAATCTCTGGCCGCCTAACTCGAAACCCAATGTTTTTAGCTCAGCCTCGTTCGGATATTTGAGCCGGCGCCGCTTCGACGGTCGCAACAATTTCCAGCGTCCCGTCATCTGGCCCTGGCGGATTTAGCAGTTCCATTGTCACGAAGACTCGGAATCCCGAATACGAGGCTGTCGTTCGCAACTGTCCCGGAGCGATCCTTCGAGGACACCTGCTATTCTTCCAGGAGGCGAAATGAAAACCAATTTCTCAGCAATGGGCGCTGTGACCAGGTGGGCTTCTCTACAGGGCGTAATAATCGGGTTGATCCTGACCTGCCCGGCTCTCTTGGCCTCCGCCACTCTCTTGAATTCCGGCTCCAACGCTGCGTCGCCGCCGGGCGTCGTCGCGCCAGCCGCAAGCTGCACAGCTACTCTGGTGGACATTGCCACCGACACCACTGACCCTTCCAATCTGGCAGACACTGAGCCGAGCATCGCGGTCAATCCGGCCAATCCGATGCAAATCTCCGTAGTGTCTTTCTCCGAAGGGTGGAACGCCACGACGATGGGGCCGGTCTGGAAATCAACTGACGGCGGCGCGACCTGGAGCAAGATTCGCCAATTGCCGCGACCAATCGCAAGTTCCACCAGCTCGGGCGATCAGAAGCTCGCTTACGACAGCGCGGGAAGGCTCTACGTCGCCGAACTTGCTCTCGGAAGTCCGAGTCCGCGACTTTACATTTACCGCCAGACCAGCGCCCTGCCCAACGATCCTCTGACGGTCGGAACGGTCTTCGGCAGCACTAACGACGACCAGCCGCACCTCGACGTTGATCAGTTGAGCACAGGCTCCTGCGCCAACATGGTTTACTCTCCCTGGCTCAATTTCGCCGTCGCCCTCGAACGGTCAACAGTCGGCGCGTCCAACAATGGCGGAGCGACCGTGACCAGCGTCGGCGCGGGCGATAACAGCGCATTCAGAAACCGCACGACCCGGATGACTGTGGCGCCGAATGGCCGGGCCTACATCATCTACAAGACCAGAGAGGGCGCGACTTCGGGCGGTTTCGAGAACGCTCATTTCCGCGTCAACCGCTCGGATGATTGCGGCGTGACCTGGACTGGTGTCGGAGGCGCGGCAGGGGTTTCAGTTCACGGAGCGGGGGCTGTGCAAACGTGGTTCACCACCAGCTTCGGCAATTCGGCCAAAGGCAAGGTGGCGCGCGCCCGCAGCAGCGACGCCTGGATCGCCGCCGATCCGGGCGACGGCGACATCTACGCCGCATACGTCAGCAGAGACGCTTCGACCTTCGGCCAGATTTACGTCGCTCGCTCAACCGATCAGGGCGCCACCTGGGCTTCCAATCGCGTCACCGATGGAACCCATCATTCGGCGTACCCGGAGATCGCAGTGACGGCCAACGGCTCAGTCGGAGTCCTTTACATTGATTTCGACGACTCCGGCGCGAACACCATCTTTCGACACCGCTTCGCTGTTTCCATGGACAACGGCGCGACCTGGACTGATCAGATCCTTCAATCCATGGATCCCGGCCCGCTGGCCAATGCGGGCAGCGGTTTCCTGTGGGGCGATTACGAAGGTGTGACCGCCGCCGGCGACACTTTTTACGGCGTCTTCACCGGACAATCCATAGGCCGGACTACGGCGCAACTCGATCCGATATTCTTCAAGGTCGCCATCGCGCCGAAGATTCGAGTTCCGGCCAGCGTCGCCTTCGCCGACACCTGCGTCGGAACCACGAGTTCCAAGACGATGCAGGTTTGCAACGACGGGTGCGCCAATCTGACGATCAGTTCGATCACGCCGTCGAACCCGCAGTTTTCAGTTGCGCCGCCTGCGGGCGGGTTCCCGGTGACCATCGCTCCGGGCGCGTGTTTCGACTTCACGGTTCGGTTTACTCCGACCAGTTCGGGCGCCAAATCCGGAAGCTTTTCGATTGCCAGCAACGACGCGGGGACTCCGTCCTCCGTCCCGGCCAGCGGCCTCGCCAGGAAGTTGGAATCAATCATCTGCCCGGATGATAAAACCGTGTCGGCGGGCAGTCCCGGCGCAACCAGCGCCGTCGTCACTTATCCCCCGCCGACGGTGGTTGACAGTTTCTGCGCGACCAGCGTGGTCTGCACGCCTCCATCAGGCGCCAGCTTCCCGCTCGGCACGACGACCGTCAATTGCACGGCGACCGACGCCGCGAGCAATTCTGTCAGTTGCAGTTTCAAGGTGACAGTCTTCGATGTCTGTTTGCAGGACGATAAATCCGGCGACACGCTCTTCATCAACACGTTCACCGGAGATTATCAGTTTGTCAGGTGCGGCGTTGGCGGGTTCACAATGACCGGCAAAGGCAGCATCACACGGGTCGGATGCATCACCAGACTGGAAGACGACACCAGGGTAATTTCCGCCGAAATTGACCGCTGTGCGATTGCGCCCAAGAACACGGGAACCGCCAGCATCAAGCGGCCCATTATCGGAACGACGTTCAGCATCAAGGACAGCAACATTCTCAATAACACCTGCTCCTGTCCGTGAAGGTGGTGTCACGTTCCCTGGGGGCGCAGGCGGAGACTCCTGCGCTCCCAGGCTTGATCCAATTCCACACTTCTTCAGATCGAGCGTTTCGGCGGCGAGCGTGATCACTTCGACCACATCTTCATCGCGCTCAACCACGCCCGTAATTCGCGCGCGAGATCGTCGCCGATTCGCTTCTCCTGTTCGAGCACGTTGCGCCGCTCACTCAGATCGTTTTCCAGGTAATACAGCGCCAGCGGCTGTCCGTCGCGCGCGAGCATCTTCCATCGGCCCCAGCGCACGGCTTCGGTGGCGTGCGGCGGGCGCTCGCCGTGCCGCTTCTGAAAAACCGGATATTCATCCATCAGCCAGAAAGCCGCTTCGCGCGCGGCGATCCGCTTCCCCGTTCGCAGATGAGCGAGCAGACTCCGGCCATCCGTCAGAAAATCTTTCGGCTGATTTATTCCAGCCGCCTCGCACAGCGTCGGCAATAAATCCGCGCTGATGGCGAACTCGTTCGAAATCGTTCCCGGCCTGATGCGGCCCGGCCAGACGGCGATCATCGGCACGCGGATTCCGCCCTCGAACAAAGTCCCTTTGCCTCCGCGCAGCGGCGCGTTGATGCCCTGCCCTGTCGCGCCGTTGTCGCTGGTGAAAACGATCAGCGTGTTGTCGGCGAGGCCGAGTTGTTTGAGCTTTGTGACGATGCGGCCCACGCCCGCGTCAAGATGCGTGACCATCGAACGATAGAGCAGGTCGTCGCCCTCTGCTTTGCCTTCGTAAAGTTTCAGGTATTGATCCGGCGCAGGCTCGTAAGGCTCGTGCGGCGCGTCGAACCAGACATTGAGGAAAAACGGCTGTTGTTGTTTGTGAAAAGCCTCGATCAGGTTTTCGGCTTCGGCGATTTCGATCTCGATCAGATGCTCGCTCGACGGCGGCGCCGGTTTGTCGTCGCGGAGCAGATACTGGCCGCCTTCACGATAAAGGCTGCGCGCGCGAACCAGACGCCCACGCGGCTCTGGCTCCTCGTTCATCGCCAAAAAATGATCGAAGCCGTGCTCAAGCGGCCCCGGCGCATTCAACGCTCGCTCGGCGATGTCATCTTTGCGCAATCCGCCCAGATGCCATTTGCCCACGTGCGCCGTCGCGTAGCCTGCCTGCTTCAACAGCTTCGGCAAAGTGGCGGTGTCGCGCGGCAGGAATTCTTCTTTCGCGCCGCGGAAGGCGCGAGAGAAACCGAAGCGAGCGGGATAACGCCCCGTCAGAATGCTCGCGCGCGAAGGCGAGCCAACAGCGGAGGCGGAATGAAAATCGGTGAATCGCGCGCCGTCGCGCGCAAGCTGGTCAATGTGGGGCGTCAGGATTTTCGCGCCCCCGTAACAGCCCGGATCGCCGTAGCCCAGATCATCGGCCAGGATCAACACGATGTTCGGCGCCGTCTGTCTGAGTTGTCTTTGCGATGATCGGACGGTCGCCGATGATTCAACCATCAGCGCCAACGCAACGATCAGCGCAAGCCGGAGAATCGTTTTCATTTCACATCCAATCGCGTTCGGCCACTACCGAATAAAAACCCGTCGTGTTATACATTCACCCGCGCCGATAAAGCAAAACGATTTTTCCGATCACGAACGGCCCCGCTTACGTCTCGATCCTGGCGCTGAATTCATAAAGTAATCTCTGTACCTCTTCGAAATATTGAACAGCCAAAGCCCCGAATGCGGGGCAGACCATTCTTTGCAATCGCCCGTCTGACTTGAAGGAGATGCGTTATGGAGAAGAAAACTTTGTTGGCGTGCTGCCTTGCGCTATCGCTTGTAACTTTGATCGGCTGGTTGCCGCGCACAAGTGGCAAAACAAAACCGGCGCCGCCCGGAGTCGGCCTCGGCGATCTCGTGATCGAAGATGTCAGTCCGAAGATAGATAATTTTCCAGTCTCCGCGAACCTGCAACATTCCTACGCCGGCAGGATGTTGTCGCTGGCCGTGTCGAGCGACGGAGAGCGTCTTTACGTCGGCGGCTTCTCCGGCGTATGGCGATCCGACGACGGCGGAACCACGTGGCGGCAGCTCACACGCCCACAGCCCGCGCCTGGGACTGACGCCGTCGCCGGCGCTTTGTTCGGAGCGACGGTTTACGATCTCGCCGTTTCACCAACAAACAAAGACCTCGTGCTGGCCGCAACGTTCAGAGACGGTCGCGTCGCGCCCAAAATCGGCGTCTACCGATCAACCAACGGCGGCGACTCCTGGTCGCTGGCGCATCAATTCACGTGCAGCGTCTTCGGCGGCAACACGGTCATCAAGCCTGCCGGCCAAATAGTCTTCGCGCCGGACAATGCCAACCTGCTTTACGCGGCTGGCGGTTGCGCGGTCGCCATCAGCCGCGACGGCGGAGCGACGTGGGAAAACAAGACACTGCCGGGCGGCGGAAATGTCTGGCACGTCGCAGCCGCGCCGCAGCAGGGCGCGATCCGCAGAGTCTACGCCACAGGCGACAATCGCTTTTGGTATTCAGAAGACGGGGGCGAGACCTGGTTTATTGACGCAAGCTCCGGCCTGCCGTCTCGCTTCGGCTTCTTCCCTTCCGATTTCGCCGAGAGCACCGGCGCGCAGATTCTCGCCATCGAACCAGGACGCCCCGAACACGTCTACATGGCCGTTGCCGGATTCGCCAACGGGCCGAGCTACTATCAACCGAGCAATCTGGGGCCGGACGGCAATCACTGCAACACGCCGATAGTTCACGACAGCAATTCAAACGGCGCTTTCGACGCGAGCGATGCGTTGCTGGTCCAATTATATCCTCGGCTCACCCCTGTAGCCGGAGCGCCGCTCAAACACGACTCGAAGCTCAAATTCGTTGATACAAATTCAAACAACCAATTCGACGTCGGTGAGTCGGTGATATTCGACCGGAATAACAACGGCGTCTTCAACTTCGCCGACGCCCCTTCCGACGACGTGACGCTGGCCGGGCCGAAGCCTGCCGACGGCGCGGCGCTGAAAGAAGACGCGAAGATCACGCATGTTGATTTCGGCGTTGATTACGTTCCGAGGGGCTGCGGCGAAGGCAGCATCTGGCTTGGCGATTACTCCGGCGTCGCGCCCAGCGATCCCACGCGGCGGAACGCGCAATGGGCGCAGTTGCCCGGGCCGCCCACGTATTTCGGCGCATCAACTCCGAGCGGCGCGGCCTACGCTTTGACGAAGCCCACAAGCGGCGGCGGCCATCTGCTCTTCTTCGCTGACGAGAGTCACGTTCACGTTTCGGCTGGGACTCCAACGTCGAACGCCTCGTGGCATCGGCTGGAAGGCAGGAACGCTTCGCAAAGCAAGCTGGACAACCAGCTCTCCAATAAGCTTTTCATGCACGTTGATCCGCACGCGCTGGCTTTCACGCCAGACTTCAACATCACGCTGAAGGCGCCGAGCGGAGTTTCTTTTCCTTACAACCAGAACAGCGTGCTCGACAGCTTCATCAGCGGCAGAATTTGGATGGCGAATGACGGCGGCGTTTACCGCAGCGATGATGGCGGCGTGAATTGGAAGTTGGGCGGCGGGCTTTCGACGCTTCAGCCGTTTTCGATCTTCGCGGGCGTTGCTTTGCCGGGCAAAGCGCCCGCGCTCTATTTCGGCGTGCCGGACGACGACAACTTCTTCACGCTCGACGGCGGCGCGACGTGGAAAGACCCGGTCAGCGGCTGCGGCGATTGCGGCGAGTGGGCTTCAGACCCGGCGATGCCGCACCGCGTGCTGGAATTCGCCGGGCGAGACAATCCTCCGGGCTTCGGCGTCTACACCAATTCTCCGGGTGAATATCCGAACGCGGGCGATTCGTCGCAACGGCGCGCCGTTCCGTTTCCCGATGGATTGACGGTGGACACGGCGAAAGGCCACAGGCCGGTCGTGCTCACGCCGAACGGCGAAATTCCGCCGAGCGATGGCGATTACATTTTGATCAGGCAAAAATCCGGAGGCGCTCGCGCGCTGCTGCGAACGACCAAAATCAGATCAATCACGAGCGCGGCGGATTGGAACACCACGGCGACCGAGGACGGCCCAACGACGAAAGCTTTTCAACAAGGCCCGGACTTCCCGCCGGAGATGAGCGCCGTCAACACGGCTCAAGCTTCGGGAGGACACGGCAACCCGGTCTTTTACGTCAGCGATCCCGATTTGAGTCGCGGTTTGTGGCGATGGACACGAGGCGCGACGGCGTGGCAACGCATCGTTCCGGCGGTGGACGGCTCGGCGACACTCGCGCGCCGCTTTTACGTTGACCCGTTCAACCCAAACCGGATTTACGTCATTGACGCCGATTCCATCAAACGCTCGGAAGATGGCGGTAACACGTGGCGGCGCGATGCGAGCCTGGAAAACGCGGTCACCGAAAACGGCGCGTTCTCTTTGCAGGTTGACCTCGGCCCAATCGCCGGTCAGGGCTTCGTGATCAGAGACATGGTTTTCGATCCGCTGGAGCGCGGGACTCGTTTCGCCATCGGCAACGCTGGAGTCTTCTTCACGCTCGATGGAGAGCACTGGATGCGGCTGCTGAGTTCGACGGCGATGCCTGGCTATCCGGTCTCAGCCTTTTTTGACCGCATCTCCGATCCGGCCAACCGCGCGCTGTACGTGGCCGTCAGCGGTCGAAGCATTCTCAAACTCAGCCCGATTCCGATCGGCGCCGATCTGTCAATCGCCAAGAGCGTTACACCCGCAACGGTGGAGACCGGCAAGAATCTCACTTACACGATCAACGTCGCCAACAACGGGCCTGACGTGGCCAATTCGGTGACGGTCGCGGACACCTTGCCTCCTTCCACGACGTTCGTTAGTTGCGCGGTGAGCGGCGCAGGCGGCGCTTGCGGCGGTTCGGGCAACGACCGGACGGTGACCTTCTCTTCACTCGCGGTCAACGCGACAGCGACCATCACCATCGTCGCCCAGGTCAATTGCTCGACGCCTGACGCTACGGTTATCAACAATACCGCGACGATCAGTTCGCCGACGACCGACCCCAACCCCGACAACAACACGGCGATGGCGATGAACACGGCGTTCAATCCGCCGCCGACGATCATCTGTCCGGCTGACATCACCGCAGTGACCGCAATGCCCGGCGTTATGACGACTGTAGTCAACTATCCTCCGCCGATGGTGACCGACAATTGCCCTGGCGCGGTTGTTATGTGTTCGCCGCCATCTGGCGCCAGCTTTTCGCTCGGAGTGACAACGGTCAAATGCACGGTGACCGATTCCGGTGGCGCGACGGCCTCGTGCAACTTCAACATTACTGTCTGGGATGTTTGCATCAAGGATGACCGCAGCGGCGACTTCATTGTGTTCAATTCCTTCACCGGAGATTACAGCTTCACCAGATGCGGGCCTGGCGGTTTCGTGATGGAAGGAACGGGCAGAGTCAGTCGTGATGGTTGTGTCACCAAACTGAAAGACGATACCAGAATCGTCTCGGCTGAGATTGATCGCTGTCCGATTGCGCCGAAGAACACGGGAACCGCGTCAATCAAGCGCACCACGCCGGGAACCACGTTTTCGCTCAAGGACGGCAACATTCTAAACAACATTCCCGCCTGTCCCTGATGCGATTATTTTTGAACTCGATTCGCTGGGCGGTGTCGCGGTATCTCCGATTTGAAATCGCCGAGGCTCGCCCAGCGCAATCGCTCGTTCAGATCAACTTCGGCCACGACCACCGTTCCCCATTTCTCAGCGTGAACGAGTTTATTGCCCGCGTGATCGTAAACGGCTGTGAACATCCAATCGCGCGAGATGTCTTCATAAGTGCTGCTGACCAGATAGACGTGATTTTCAACGGCGCGCGCCGAAGCCAGCAGCGGGTTGCACCCCCACACCGGCCACGCAATCACTTCGGCGCCGTTGTCGCTCAGGCGGCGCGCGACTTCCGGAAAGAAGCCGTCGTAACAAACCATCATTCCGACCTTGCCGAATCGCGTGTCGAAGACCGGATATTCATCGCCCGGCGTGATGCCGCCTGCGATTTCGCCGCGCGGCAACGCCACCTTGCGGTATTTGCCGACAATCTTCCCGTCAGGCCCCAACATCACCGCGACGTTGTAAATCAGATGCCGGTCGCGTTCGACCAGTCCGGCGACGATGTACAGGTTATGCTTCTTCGCCAGTTCGCCGAAGTAATCTGTTGAAGGGCCGGGCACAGGCTCGGACACGTCGAAATAGCTTTTGCCCAGACCGACAAAGGTCAGCGTTTCGGGCAGCACAATAAGATCGGCGCGCTGCCGCGCAGCGTCGGCGATGAGCGGCTCGAACATCCGGCAATTGTCCATCGGCGTCTTGCCGCCCCGCGGACGAAAATGCGCGGCGGCCAGCCGGACTTTGCGTTCACGCGGAGGATCAGTTTCGGCCAACGACACGTTGCTCCATTCAACACGCCCGCGCGGCGCCCAGCGCAGATGCAATTCGACGACGGCTCGCGCTGCCTTCGACGGCGCAAGATACGTGTCCGAAACTTCAGTCCATCCGCTGGCGTCTGTCGCTTTGTCCCTGGGATATTCAGGCTCGGCTTGATAAAACGCGCCTTTCATATAACCGGTCGGGACAGGCTTGTCCCAATTGACGGGTTTCCCGCTGGAGTCCTGCCAGATAATCCTGACAACCAGGCTGCGGCCCGTCTCCGTGACATTTTCAATCTTGCGCAGCGCGAAGAAGCGATAATGTCTGCCGCCGGTGATCGAAAACGCTTTCACCCAATAGCCATCAAGTCCTTCGCGTTCATCGGCGATGATCAGCAACGCGCCTTTGCCGTCCTTGCCGCCTTTCGGGTTGTAATCGAATAGCGGGCGAATTTCATCGCGAGGCGCGGCGGTCTGCCATCCGCCAGGAGCGGTCTCTGCGCCGTCCGCCATCGCTACAGCGCCGAATAATGCAATCAAAGCGATTGTTGTAAGAAAGCAGTTGAGTCTGAGCATATTCGCGCCTCCTGTGAATATCCCCGGAAGCGATGCGCTACCGGGAACGATTTTCATTTGATCCATCTTCCATTCAGCATTACGCGCTTGATCCGCCGCAACGCGCCGATCTCTTTTGACGGATCGCCTTCGACCAGAATCAGGTCGGCGAGTTTGCCCGATTCAATGCTTCCCAAACGATCATCAATACGGAGAAAGCGCGCGTTCTCCGTCGTCGCGGCGACAATCGCCTCCATCGGCGTCATTCCGCTTTCGACGAACAGTTCCATCTCGCGCTGGTAAGCCCAGCCGCGTTCGGCGTGCGGCACGTTCGAATGCGAGCCTATGACCGCGCGCGCTCCGGCCCGCTTCGCCATCCCGACAAATTTCAGCATGTTTTTGAACCCGTTCACATGCATTTCATTTGTGTTCCGGTCGCCTGCGCGCCGCTCAAACACGGCCAGCGTCGCAGAGACGAACACACCGCGCCTGACGATCAAATCCAAAACGTTTTTCACGCGCGGCGAATCAAGATCAATCTCGCTCCACATCTTGTATCGCCCTTCACGCCGGGCGTTGCTATCGGCCAACACCGCCTGTCGGTACTTCTCGGCTTCGCGCAGCGGCGTCAGAGACGTGCCGAAAGAAGTGATGTGTTCAATGCCGTCAACGCCCGCGCGAATGGCGTCGGTCGCGTCAACGATCTCAAGGTGGGCTGTGACCGGCACGCTGCGCGCGTGCGCCGTTTCGGTCACGACTTTGATCAATCCGAGCGGCAGCCGGAAATAGACCTTGATCACCGACCCGCCCTGATCAATGAAACGATTGACCGCGTCGCGCGTCTCATCGGTGTCGCGCACGATGAAGGAATCCGCCGGGTATGCGGGCGGGTTCGTGTCCAGATGCGGGCCGGCAAGAAACAGTCGCGGGATCGGCGCGCCCGATTTTCGCGCCGTGTCGTAAGCTTCGATCCATTGCCCCGGATCGCGCACCGACGTGACGCCGTGAGTCAGAAAGAGCGCGGGCAGCGTATTCCCGCCATCAATATGGAAATGCGAATCAATGAGGCCCGGAAGGAGCGCCAGGCCGCTGGCGTCAACGATTTCAGCATCTTTCGGAATATTTATCGAATTTCGTTTGCCGGCGGCCACGATGCGGGCCCCACGCACTATGACGGCTGAATCGCTGATCGGCGAGCCTCCGCGCCCGTCAATCAACGTCGCTCCGAGGATCGCAATTAATTTACCGTTTTCAGGCCGCGCGACCTGGTTGATCTCGCGCAGCGAATGTTTACGCGATTGTTTCGCGGCCTGTTGCTGAGCGCCCGTGACCGGGCAAACCAGCAATATCAGCAGCAGCGATTGAATAACATTGCGAAGTTTGGTTGTCATTTCATCTCCGTATGGACTTCGGTTTTACGCGGCAACATCGCAATCGCAATCGCGCCGATCACCGCCAATCCAATCAACGAGGCGAAGCCATTAGCGTAGCTCTTGCTCACATCGTATAAACGCCCGACCAGCATTGGCGACAATGCTTCAGCCAATCCGTCAGCGGTCAGGATAATGCCCATCACGCGCCCCATCACTTTCAACCCGAACAATTCAACCGCCATCAGCGGGATGATCATGTAATCGCCGCCGAACGCGATGCCGAAGGCGATGGCGAAAATGTAAATCACCCCCGGCGTCTCGGCGAAATAGAGCAGCGGGATCGCCGTCGAAACCATCGCATAGATCAACAGCATCACGTACTTCTTCGGGAATCGGTCGGCCAGCCAACCCATCAGCAATCTTCCGATGATGCTCGACGCCAACACCAGCGAGATAACGTTGGCCGCCTGCGCCTGCGAATATTTCAAGTCGAGGCTCATGAAAAGTTTGAGATGCTGGTTCGTGCCCCCTACAGCGCCGATAGAGCACATGCTGCCGATGGCCAGCAGGTAAAAGGCTTTGCTTTTGAGAATGCCGCCTAAGGGCGGCGCGAGTTCGGCCGTCTTCTTTTCATAACCTTCCGGATGCTCTTTGACGAACCAGGCCATCGGGAAAGCGATGGCGATCATCAACAGGCCGAGCGTCGCAAGCGCCGCGTGCCATCCAAGCCTGCTCTCCAACCATCGCGCCAGTTGCGGCACAACCGCGCCGCCAACGCCTATGCCGAGATAAGCGAAGCCCATCGCCTTGCCCCGCGCTTTGTCGAACCAGCGCGAGAGCAGCACCTGATTGGGCAACGGCCCGCCGCACACGTAGCCGAGCGCATTGAAGAGATAAAAGAAATAAAGCATCCAGAGCGCGGACATCTGGCTCAAGCCGACCACGGCGAAACCACCCATCAGAATCCCAGCCAGCATCAGCCGCCTCGGCCCGAAGCGGTCAACGATCCACCCGGCCAGAAAACCGAACAGCGGGCCGACGATGATCTTGGCGACAGCGTTGCCCGAAGTGACCGTCGCGCGCGACCAGCCGAATTCCTGAACCATGAAATCGTAAAAGAACGGCAGGCCGTAAAACGACAGCCCGACGAGCGAAAAGAGGGTCAGAAATGCATTTGCGGCGACCTGCAACTGAGGCGCAGTCAGTTTTTCAGTAGCGCTCCGTTCGGCTATAACTTGTTGACTCATTACTCTCCTTGCTGGGATCAATCTGTCTTCGGATGTTTTCTGCTACTGGCCGTTCTGTGACGCCAACCGTCCCGGCTCGCGCACGTTCCTGCCTTCGCGCTTCGTGAGCGCGTCGCCTAAATCTTCGCGCGCGCGTTCGGCGAACGTCATCAGCTTTTTGACGACCTCAGGATTTTTATCAGCGACGTTCGTCGTTTCGCCTGCATCTTTCTCCAGATCGAACAGCGAGAGCTTGATCTCCTCTCGGACGTAACGTCCGGGCTTGCCGCCGCCGCCTGCGATTTCCAG
>WBZO01002698.1_pt1 | contig 22401 bp, 20 predicted proteins | sample 5204261 | NCBI WGS metagenome assembly WBZO01 (sample SAMN12412400, study PRJNA552823) | activated sludge metagenome | isolation source: activated sludge from anammox sidestream of wastewater treatment plant... | place: USA: North Carolina | collected 2017-09 | reverse complement strand
ACGTAGGCGAAGACGCGGATCAGGCCGGCGAGGTGCTTGCGCTTCTCGGGTGAACGGCGATGCTTGAAGAACATCCTTCGATCTCCCTTGCTCTCAGCCCGCGCCCGCGGCCGACTTGAGGAAGTCCCAGCCGAACTCGAAGAGCTGCGTCCACGGGTTGTCGTAACGCTTCTCGTTGCACGTCGCGAACGAGTTCGTCGCGACGTTGGTGCTGAGGGCCGAGCGGCCCATCGTGATGCCGCGGTTCGGCGTCAGGTTGAGGACCGCCGTGCCGGTCACCGCCGTCGGACCCTTGCCCGCCGTGGCGCTGTTCCAGTTGCGCTGAACGGCGTTGCCCTCGCCGCCGCCGCCGCGCGCTCCGATGAGCTCGCCGATGCGGTTGATCGCGCCGACCGCGATGCCCGGGTCCTCCGACTCGGTGCCGACGCCGGGGCCCGAGAGGCCCTTGAGCGCCGCGACCGAGTACGTGTCCGGGTCGGTGTCGTTGCGCGTCTCGCAGCTGTGCGAGGCGAAGTAGAGGACGTCGCGCCGGGTCGAGTTGGCCTGATCCAGCTTGCCGCCGTAGGCCTTCGCCACCCAGACGTTCATCCCGAGGAACACCAGCATCGTCGTCATGATGACGATGCCTTCCACCATCGCAGCGCCACGCTGCCGTGCGCGCTTCCCCAGGGCTCGCTTGGTCGTCGTCTTCATGCGTGGCCTCAGTGGTAGGAGCCGGTGATGGCGGTCGGGGTGCCGAGAGCGTCGGTGACCTTGCCGCGGGCCCAGTCCTCGAGCTCTCCGATCTTGCCGTTGATGAAGCCGCGGAGCTGGTCGACGCCGATGCGGCTGAGCGGGCCCTTCGTCAGGGCATCGAAGACGGCGTTGTTCTTCGTGAAGACGTCCTTGATGCCCTCGTACGCCTTCGACCCGAACAGCTTGTCCATGCCGAAGTTCGCCAGCATGCCGCCGAGGTTCGGGAGCGCCACGTGACGGAGGCGCGCGCGCCACTTGATGGCGAACGTCGCGTTCTGGTCGTCGCCCGTGCCGTTGCAGTCGTCCTCGCCCCACTTCTGGGTGCAGTCGAAGAAGAACTCGGCCTGCGCGAAGTAGGTGCTGCCCTGGTCGGAGTCGGCCGCCCAGTTGCGGTTGCGGACCTCGCTTGCCGTGCTGACGCGGCGCTCGTTCGTCTCGCGGTACTTGGGCATCATGTTGATCGCCCAGATCTGGTGGCCGTCCTTGCCGTTGCCGCCCGCGGACGAGACGACCATGACGCCCTTGTTGCCCCAGCCGCGGTCGAAGCCCGGGTCGATGATCTGCTTCCAGGTCGGGAGGTCGAAGCCGGCGAAGCTGCCGCCGCCGTTGGTCTGCGCGCCGGTGCGGTTGATCTCGAAGTTGTCGATCATCTCCTGCGGCTCGCGCGGCGTGCCGTCGGCGTTGGTGCCGCGACCTGCGTTGTCGCGGTTCCACTGTTCGCGCTTGGCGTTCTCGTCGTTGATCGCCTGCTGGCCGTCCTTCAGCTGCCCGAGGACCTTGTTCAACATCTCGTCGGCCATGCCTGCGATGTCGAGGTCGTTGCAGTAGCGCAGCTTGACGATGCCGCCGACGAGCGACTTGAACAGCTTCCTGACCTTGCCCATGCCGACGCCGATGATCGGCGCGTTGATCACTCTCTTCAGCCAGCCGGGGATCGCCTTCTCCGCGATGCTGAAGCCGAAGTCGACGATGAGCGACGCGACCTTCTGGCAGAGGAAGTTGAACTTCTCGGGCTTGACCGGCAGACCCCAGCTCTCGCCGCCGAACGCCGCCGTCGGGATGTTCGAGGCTCCGACGACCAGGACGTTGACGTTCTCGACGCGCCCCTGGTTTCCGTAGTTCCTGCCGGTCTGGAATCCCTTCGCGGTGCCGATCCACGGGTAACCGACCGCGGCGATCTTCTCCGCCACCGAGATGCCCGAGAGGATCGGTTTGAAGATGTTCGCGTAGCCGTGATAGGCGCGCATCACCGGCACGTAGGCCACGCAGCCGACGCCGGTGAGGATGCACGCGGCGAGGAGCATGTCGTGGATCATGCCGAGCACGATGTGCACGATCACGAGCAGCATCATGATGATGTTGCACGCGGCGATGAAGTTCATGCCCTTCGCGCTGAGCGCGGCGGCCGTGAACGCGCCGTGGTCGGCGGCCTCCTGCATGCGGTCGCGGAAGATGACCGCGTCGCCGATGCCGATGACGAACCAGAGGGCGCCGATCAGGAAGAAGGCCATGAAGAGGCCCGTGATCATGATCGCGCCGCGGTTGTCGTCACGGAGACGACGCGACTCGAGGGCGAAGGAACGGTCGGTGAGAGCGGCTTCCATCATCGTCCTCACTCGGGCAGGTAACGAGCGCCCTGGTGCGCCATCGATTTGGTGTCAACGAGCGTCTTGCTGCCGCCGGGGCAGATCGCCTTGCCGAGCGGGACGTCGCAGCGGTAGCGCGCGGTGACGGTCACCGTCACGAGCTTGTACGGGCCGTTGTTCGCGTCCTTCGAGGAGCGGTCGACCACGTCGACCGTCGTGTTCATGCGGAAGCGCCAGGGGCCCATGGCCGACTTCACGCCTTCCTCGATCTGCGCCTTGCCGTCCTTGTCCTTGAGCTCGGGGATGTTGCCCTTCTCGTTCGCGAAGACCGCGGCGGCGCGTGCGCCGACGATCGCGGAGTGCTTCACGACCAGCGACGCAGCGGCGATCGCCGAGAGCTGAACGAAGACGAAGAAAACGGTCAAAAGCGGGATCAACACCACCACGAACTCCGCGAGGACGGCGCCTCGCTGGTCACGGTGGAGTCCCGCTTTCTTCGACTCCTTCGACTGGATCTTTTTATCCCGCTGGTTCATGCGCCGACTCCTCACGGGAAAGGTGCGAGCAGGGCCGCTCGGGCCGACTTGTAGTTCTGGAGCATCTTCACGCCGGCGGCCGTCATCCCCACGCAGACGGGGACGGCGAAGAACGTCAGCAGGAGTGCGTACTCGACCATGACGGCGCCCCTCGAACGGGAACGGGCGCGGGACCTTCGACGCACGGGCATGAGCGGCTCCTCGGCAGGACTACCAATGCAGATAAGAGGCCAGCGCAACACCGATCGCGATGGCGGGCCCGAGGCGGAACCACGAGAGCACGGCGGCGTCGACGCTTCGTTGCTTGGCCGCCGGAAGAAAGAGGTTTGCGCCGATCACGAGCGCGTTCTTCATCGTCGTGAACAGCTTCCCTTCGTACGCGAGCCTCGCAGGCGCGAGGATCGCGCCGGCGAAGAAGCCGTACATCTGTGCTTCGACCCCGACGAGCGGCTCGAGGATCGCGCCGAGCGCGATGAAGAGCTTCACGTCGCCGCCCCCGATGGCGTTCTGGCGGTAGAGGATCAGCGGGACGATGGCACAGAGGGCAGCACCGCCGATGGAGACTGCGCCTTCTTGAAGCGCGGCCTCCATCGGCTGTTTCGCCATCGACAGACGTGCAACATGCAGCAAAGGAGCGAGCCCTAGGGCCGGTAGCGTCAACCAGTTGGGGATCTCTCCCTTACGCCAGTCGAGCCAGCCGGCGACGGCAGCGACAGCCATCGCGATGAAGAAGACGACGTGCTGATACGGTTCCGTCACGCGCTGAGCGATCCTTCCGAGCTCTCGAGGACGAGGCCTCCGAGGAGGATATCAGCCCGGAGCGAGCTGACCCGCGCCCTGCGTACCGGCGTCCTTGACCTTCGGGCCGAGGGTCTTGATCGCCGCCGCAGCAACGATGAGGACCGCGAACAGGAGGAGCGCGTACTCGACCATGCTCGCGCCGCGGACCTTCTTCGAGAGCTTCTTCATCTTCGTTCTCCTTGGATGCTTCCGATAGAGCTTTTTTGGTTTCAGCCGCTACGTGACGAGGCCGTTATCAGCCTGGCGCGAGCTGGCCGGCGCCCTGGGTACCCGCGTCCTTGACCTTCGGGCCGAGCGTCTTGATCGCCGCGGCGGCGACGATGAGGACCGCGAACAGGAGGAGCGCGTACTCGACCATGCTTGCGCCGCGGACCTTCTTCGAGAGCTTCTTCATGATCATTCTCCTTGGGTTCTGTCGATGGCGGGCGTCGGTGCGGACGCCGAATTCTGGGGCTGTGCTCGCTTCGTCGAGGGACTCGTCGTCACCGTCGTCGTCGCGCGGAGTGTTGTATTACACGCAACATGCCATCGACCTCAGCGATGGTACCGAGAAGGCGCGTTGCGCGGCAGACAACAAATCCAGCCCTTTCCGAAATCAGGGGGATTCGCGCCTACCTGCGCCCCTGGATCACGGGTGGATCAAGTGGATGGACAAAGTCGGATCCACTTGATCGGGTTACGACGCCAGATCCCCATACTTTCAGCCACTACGGCGTGACCGTCGGGCGAGCTAGGGTGCGGTCGGTCGCCCTCGCTCGATGAGGGCTCCCTCCGTCAGTAGTCCTTGCGGACGGGACCGATGGCCTTCGGGATGTTCGGCTTCGCGACGTAGACGACCTTCTTCTCCACCTCGAACTTCTGATCGAAGAGGAGGATGTCGTCCTGCTGGGCGACCACGAAGACCTTCGCCGGGTTCGGCGGCTTGATGTCCTTGCGCTCGGTGGTGTCGAGCGTGACCTGGAACTGGGCGCCCGGGGGCACCTCGAGGGCGAAGTGCGCGGCGCCGGCCTCGTCTGTCTTCGTGATCGGCCTTCCCAGGTACAGGACGGGGAGGAGGGGGCCGTTCTCGGCGCGGACCGCGATGACCACCCGGCGCAGGTTCGGCAGGCAGGACACCGAGTACTCGGGGATCTTCGTCTTGTCGGCGAGGCGCGTGAGCCGGATGTTCAGCGGCCCCTTGGGCGGGGCGTAGCCTTCGGGGCACGTCACCCCCACGTCCACGATCTCGCCCTCGACGCCCGCCATCTTGATCAGGGCGCGGCCTTCGGGATTGGTGGTCCCGAGCTGCTTGCCTCCGCGGGAGACGATGGCTCCGGTCACCGGCCGGCCGGGGTCGCTCTCGACCTTCACGTACACCTGGAACGGGGCGGGAGGCGGCGGCTCGGCGCAGGAGGCGGTGACGGCCGCGACGACGGTGATGGACGCGAGGGACCAGGGGAGACGCGTCCTCATGCTCCGCGAAAGGGTACCCGCCGAGCTTGTCGGGTCAAGCGTGCGAGCGCGCCGATTGCAGGAGAACGTCTTCGCGGATCGACCCGCCTCGTCGTCCGTAGGAAGTAAGACAATGAGGTCGCCTCTCTTCGTGGTCCTCGCGATCGCCGCCTGCGGATGCGGCGCGTTCGAATCGCCTCCGCCGCCCCCGCCGTACAAGGCGTCGATCGTCGTGCACGGAGACCCCGGCCAGCCGCTGCCCGGCGCGATGGTCTCGACGGGGAGCAAGAGCAATCCGCTCGTCACCGGGGCCGACGGCCGGGTCGAGCTCGTGATGCAGGGCGTCGAAGGCGACGTGCGCGAGGTCAGCGTCACCTGTCCGCCGGGGCACCAGCAGCTCACGGGCTCGCTCCAGATCCGACTGACCCGTCTCGCGACCGCGCAGCTCCCCGAGTATCAGCTGTCGTGTCCGCCGCTCCGCCGGAAGGTGGTCGTCGCGGTGCGCGCCGAGAACGGGCCCTACCTGCCCGTGAAGTACCTGAACCAGGTCGTCGCGACGACGGACGAGACCGGCGCCGCGCACTTCGCGCTCGAGATCGAGCCGGGCTCGTTCTCGGTCGCGATCGACACGAGCGACCGGAAGGACCTCAAGCCGCCGAGCCCCGCGAAGATCATGACCGTCGGCCAGCAGGACGACATCCTCGTCTTCGACCAGCGCTTCCAGCTGCCGAAGAAGAAGGTCATCATCTACAAGCCGACGATCCCGCAGAACATCAGCCGCGGCGGCGGCTGACGGCGGCGACTCAGCGCGCGCGGCGCTTCGCCATCTCGAGCGCCGCGGTGATCATCGGCTCGTGCTCGGCCGGATCGGCCCAGCGCCGCTGCATCGCGGTCGAGAGCTGGTGGAGCGGGTCGAAGTACATGAAGAACTGTCCCGGCTTCACGCTCGGCGCCTGGTAGACGCTGATGCCGCTCTCGCGGTCGTAGTACTCGTAGGAGTGCACGTCGCGCTTGCCGCCGCCGCCCGGGGCGTCGACGACGAACGTGGGCGTGTTGAAGCCGGCGGTCGATCCGCGCACGTGCTTCTCGATGAAGATCGCCGTGTCGACCGACGTGCGGAGGTCCTCGACGCCCGTGACGAGGTCGTGCACGTAGACGTAGTACGCGTGGATGTTGAGGTGCCCCATGCGCTTGACGAGCATCGTCATCGTCTCGGGCGAGTCGTTCACGCCGCGCTGGAGGACGCTCTGGTTGCGCACGACGATGCCGCGCTCCATGAGCTTGTTCATCGCGTCCTCGGTGATGCCGGTGATCTCCTTCGGGTGGTTGAAGTGCGTGTGGAGCACCACCTCCTTGTGGAGCTTGCGGCCCTTCTCGACGATGCGCGTGAGCGCGTCGACCCACGCGTGATCGGTGAGCAGCTTCTGCGGCATGACCGCGGGGCCCTTCGTCGCGAAGCGCATCCGCTTGATGCTGGGCATCGCGAGCAGCGCCTCGCCGATCTCCTCGATCTGCGCGGCGCGGAGCTGGTAGGCGTCGCCGCCCGAGATGACGATGTCCTCGAGCTCGGGGCGCGAGCGGATGTACTCGAACGCGCGGGCCCAGCGGTCGCTCGAGACCTTGAGGCTCACCTTCTCGACCTCGTCCGTGTCGACGCCGACCGCGTAGCTGCGCGTGCAGAAGCGGCAGTAGACGGGGCAGGTGTCGAGCGCGAGGAAGAGCGCCTTGTCCGGGTAGCGGTGCGTGAGGCCCGGGACGGGCGCGTCCGCCTGCTCGTGGAGCGAGTCGAGATCGAGCTTGGGGTGATCGGGCAGGAGGCGCGAGCCGAGCGGGATGAACTGGATCCGGAGCGGATCGTTGTACGGGTCGTCCCAGTCGATGAGCGAGAGGAGATAGGGGCTCACGCGGAGCGACATCGGCGCGCGGTGGAAGCCCTGCTCGGCGTCCTCGACGAACGAGCTCGGCACGAGGTCCTGGAGCGCCTCGAGGAACTTCGCCGGCTTCGTGATGGTGTGCTTCGCCTGCCAGTTGTGATCGAGAAACTGCTCTTCGGTCACGTCCTTGAAGGCAGGGATGCGTTGCCAGAAGGGGCCACGGAGGAGCTCGCGGTACGCCAGCGTCGACGGATCGACGGGGGGCTTCTTCGGCACGATGGGCTCGTCCGGCAGGACCTTCAGCGCACTCATGGGGCTCTAATTCCACGGGCCGCGTGCGGTTGCAACACCGCGCTGTGTCACGAGGCGAAACCGCCAGGAAGCCGCGGCGCGCCCGCATCCGCGGTAGACTCTCGAGCGAATGGCCAGCCTGGGACACATCGCCGTCGGGATGGCGTGCGGGCGCGCGTACAGCGAAGACCCGAAGACGGCGCGCAAGGCGGCGGTCGCCTTCTCGCTGATCTCGCTTTGGCCCGACCTCGATGCGATCGGCTTCCTCTTCGGGATCCGCTACGCGGACCAGCTCGGGCATCGGGGCGCGTCACACTCGCTCGTGCTCGCGGTGTTCGTCGGCCTGGCCGCCTGGGTGTTCGCGCAGCGGCGCGGTCTGCCGCCGGTCCGCACGTCGGTCATCGCGACGATCGTCGCCGCGAGCCACGGTCTGCTCGACGCGATGACCTTCGGCGGCGGGCTCGGCTGCGCGCTCCTCTGGCCGTTCTCGGACGCGCGGTTCTGGGCGCCGGTCCGCTTCATCCCGGTCGCGCCGATCGGCGGCGCGCTCTTCTCGGCGCGGGGGCTCTACGTCATGCTCGTCGAGCTCGTGCTGTTCGCGCCGTTCTGGATCTTCGCGATCTTCCCGCGCCGCGCGAAGAAGACCACCGACTGATCCGCGATGGCGTCGCTCCTCGCTCACGCCGCGCTGCCGCTCGTGGTGCTCGGCGCGGCTCGTTCGCGCGAAGGCGACGAGCGGAGCGGGCGGCGCCTCGCGGTGGCCGCGGCCGTCTGCTCGTGCCTGCCGGACCTCGACATGCTCGGCGTGCTCTTCGAGGTACGGCAGACGGACCCCACCGGGCACCGCGGCGTGGCCCACTCGCTCGTGATGGCGGCGCTCTGTGCGCTCTTCGTGGCGATCGTGTGGTTCCGTTCGCTCGGGCTGTGGGGGCCGCGCTGGCGGCGCGTCGCATGGTTCCTCTTCGCCGTGACCGCATCGCACGGCCTCGTCGACGCGATGACGACGGGCGAGGCGGGCGTCGCGCTCCTCTCGCCGTTCGATCGCGGGCGCTACTCGTTCCCGTTCAAGCTGCTGCCGTCGTGCCCGGTCGGCCTGAAGGAGTGGCTCGGGTTCTGGGGGCTGCTCACCGTCGCGAACGAGATCTTCTACCTGCTCGTGCCCGTGGGCATCGTCGCGTCGCTCTCGCGCGCGGACGCGGCCGATCGACGGCGCCTCGCGAGGGCTGCGGCGATATGGGCCGTCGGGGCGGTCGCGCTGCGGATCACGCTCCCCGACTGGTTCTCGCCCACGGTGCCGCGCTCGATGCGCGCGCTCGGCGACGACGGCAGCCCCGAAGAGATCCCGCATCACGATCTCCCGCGCGGCGAGCTGGTGCGCCGCTTCGACGAGCTCGATGCGCTCGGTCTCCTGGGGCGTCGCCTCGAGCCCGCGAACGCGACGTGGTCGTCGAGCTTCTTCCCCTCGTGGTTCGGCGGCGAGGCGGGCCGGTGGAGCGAGGGGAACCCGACGCTCGTGTGGCGGACGCTCTTCGGGTTCGCGCCGCCGACGGAAGGGGAGGCGCGCGCCTGGCTCGCGGATGCAGCCGCCGGCGACGAAGCGGCGCGCCGGCGCCTGTTCACCCTCGCGCCGACGGAGAAGGTCGATCTCGTCTTCGGCCGCCTGGACTTCCCTGCGACGGTGGAGGCGCTGAAGCTCTCGCACAACGGCAACCCGCGCTTCTGGAGCGGTCGCTGCAACGGCATCGCCGGCGCGTCGATGAAGCAGCCCGAGCCCTTTCGCGTCGTCGACGTCGTCGGCGTGGACGGCTCGCACGTCACGTTCCACCCGAACGACGTGAAGGCGCTGCTCGCGGTCGCCTACTACGAGCCGGTGACCGAGCTCACGATCGGGAAGACGTGCGACACGGTCTCGTTCGACTCGGGCGCGACGTGCAGCATGAACCCCGGGCTGCTCGTGCTCGCGCTGGCGAACCGGATGGGCATCGCGAAGCAGTCGTTCCTCGTCGATGCCGTGCCGACGATCGCGAAGCAGTACTACGCCGTCGCGAGCGCGCGCATCGACGTGGTGCGCCGCGAGGGCTCGTTCGCCGACGTCGCGATCGAGCTCGTGCTCAGCTCGACGACGCTCCGCTACGCGAGGGCGGACGTGAGGGACGAGCACGATGCCTCGGGCACGCGCTACCGGCACGTCGGGCTCGTGCCGGTGGTCATGCATCACACGGCGAGGCTCGCGCTGGATCCCGACTCGCGCATCACCGGCGGCATGTGGACGGGCGATCCCGCCGACGGGCCGGACGCCGTCCTCGTCGTCGACGGCGGGCCCAAGGTGGACGCGCAGGGGATGCTCGCCGCGGCGAAGCACATCCACTGGCCGTTCGTGCGCGAGCTCGCGCGCGCGAGCGCCGACGGCGTCACCGCGGCGCCGTCGCTCGATCTGCGGACGGGCTGCGACGGCGCGTGCCGGTGACCTGCGCGTTCAGGCCTCGACGACGAACGTCATCGACGCGGCGCGGAGGCGCTCGACGAGCACCATCCCCATCGCGCTCGCGGGCGTGAGCACCCCGGCGGTCGGCGGGAGCTTCGCCTCGTCCTTCGCGAGGCACAGCGCCGATTCGCCGAGCATCTTCGCCGTCTCGCCGTACCCCGGATCGCTCGTGCCCTCGACGAGGCCGCGGACCTTCTCCCCGTCCTCGATCTCCGCGACGAACCGCGCCTTGAAGTAGCCCTTCTCGCGCGCCTCCTTCGACGGGCCCTCGCCGGGCTTCGGCAAGATCCTCTCGGTGACGAGCTTGCGCGTGGCCGGGATCGCCAGCGCCGCGGCGAACCCCCCGAGCGCGGCGGTCACCGCCGTCGCCGCGATGAGCCCCTTCGGGCCCTTCGGCATGCTCATCGCCTCGTGGTACCGGAAGCGCTCGCCGTAGTGTCCTTCGACGAGGGCGTTCGAGCGCCGTACGACGCGCGTGTTCACGGTGGCCATGAGGAAGGGCGCGGTCCATCGCTCGATGTCCGGGTCCCAGCGCACCCCGCGTTGATCCTGCTCGAACGGATCGTCGGTCCGTCCCGGCCGGACGGGATCGAGGCCGTGCGGATCGGCGAGCAGGCGGCGGACGTCGCGATCGCGCCCGGCCTCCTCCATCAGCGCCGCCATCGACGCGATCGTGCCGCCGCTCATGCCGCCCTTCGTCTCGCCGGCGAAGCCCTTGGCCCACCGGAGGCCCTTCGATCCGCGCTTCCTCGCGTGGTCCCAGAGCATGTGGACGCCGAGGTCGAACGGGATCGAGTCGTAGCCGCAGCAGTGGACGATGCGCGCCTTCGTGCGGACGGCCTCGTCGTGGTTCTCGTCGATCGATCGACGGATGAACTGGGGCTCGCCGGTGATGTCGCAGTAGTGCGTGCCGTGCCTCGCCGCCGCACGCACGAGCACGACGCCGTGCCTGGCGAACGGACCGACCGTCGTGCACACGACGCGGGTCTGCGCGGCGAGCTCGCCGAGGGCCTTCTCGTCGTCGGCGTCGACGATGTGGAGCGGCAGATCGGGGACCCCGAGCTCGCGCCGCACGGCCTCGAGCTTGTCCTTGCTGCGCCCGGCGATGGCCCAGCGGAGATCGCGCGGCCTCTGGCGAGCGAGATACTCGGCGACGAGCTTCCCGGTGAAGCCGGTCGCGCCGAAGAGCACGAGGTCGAAGGGGCGATCGCTCATGGCCTCCTTCTTACGACGAATAGCGGGCGGCCGCGCGCGCCAGGATGTCGCCGACGGCGTCCGAGAGCTCCGGGGGGTCGACCACCCGCGCGGCGTCGCCCCACGACAGCACCCAGGCGATCGCGGAGCCCTCGTCGGCGAGCGGCATCGAGACGCGGACACGTCCGTCGGGGGCGGTGAAGATCTTCTGCTGCGGGTGGAGCTTTTTCGCGCGGATCTCGTCGGCGACGCGCGCGTCGAACTCGACCGTGAAGCGCGCGCGTGACGGCGGCGCGACGCCGAGCTCGCCGTGGAGGAAGTCGTTCAGGTCGAACGAGTCGGGGAGCTCGAAGTGCTCGGTCTCGCTCGTGCGGATCTCGGTCATCGTCTCGAAGGGCACGACCTGGCCGATCGAGGGAGCCGCCGCGTGGGCACCGACCACGAGGAGCGCGCCGCGGTGCACGACCATCGCGTACGGCAGGAGCGTCGAGCGCTCGGCCCGCGCCTCCGCGCCGCGTGCGCGCGGACGGTAGCGGAGCACGCGCAGGTCGGCGACCGCGCGGAACAGCTCGTCGAGGTCCTCGCCGCGCGCGGCGTACGTGCGCGACGGGGGGGGGAGGACGAAGAAGCGCTCCTCCAGACGCCGCTCGCCGGAGATCTGTCCCTTGCCCGAGGTGCGGAACGGGGTCTGCGCGACCTTCGCGATCTGCGCGAGCGCGAGGTCGATCTCGTCGAAGAGCGCAGAGCCGCGGAGGACCTCGAGCGCGCGTCGCGTCGCGAGGATGCCGTAGGCCTGCGCGCGACGGAGCGCGACGGAGCGTCCGCGCTCGCCCGGCTTGATGCGCCAGAGGTGCGCGCCGCCGGGCGTCGTCGCGACCGACTCGAGCGTCTGGAGGGTCTCCTTGGCGCCCGTGCCGTCGAGCGCACGCAGATAACGGTGCGCCGATCGCGGCGTGATGCGCAGGCTCTCGGCGATCTCGGTCAGGGTGAGGCCGCGCGGTTCGCTCTCGAGCAGCTCGCGCAGCTTGTCGATGCGGCGATGCTGGGTGAAGGAGCCGGCAGGGCGACCGCGCTTCGGGCCGCGCGACGTGGAGCGACGAACGGGCGGAGACGCCATCTTCCTCCGTGCAAGGTCAGATCGAGCGACCGCGCATCTCGGCCTGGTACTTCTTCTTGTACTGGTCGTGGCACGACCGACACGAGGCCTTCGCCGCCGCGAGGTCGCCGCTCTTCGCCGCCTTCGCGCCGTCCTCCGAGATCGACTTCCAGTTCGTGTAGCCCGGGGGAGCGAACGTCGACGCCTTCTCGAGGGCTACCGCGAGCGCCGCGGTATCCCCGGCGAGCGACGGCGGGTTCATGTTCTTCTTCATCCAGCCCTGGAGCGGGCAGTCGGGAAGCGGCTTCTTCCCGCACTCCGCCGCGCCGCCGTCGTCCTTCGCCGCCGCCGTCTTCCCCGAGTCGGCCGCCGTCCCCGCCGACGCCGTCGCCGAGGGCGTCGCGCTGGGCTCGGCCGAAGCGGACGCAGACGCCTGCGCGCTCGCGGTGCTCGGGGTCGCCGGGGCGCTCGAGGCGACCGGCGGGGCCGTCGCCGTCCCTTCCGTCGGGGAAGGCGACTCCGACTTGGTGCACGCGACGAGCAACGTGGCGATCGAGAGGACGAGCGATACAGAACGCATGGCCGGTGAGCTTACTCGAAATCCCGGCTAGGCTGCGCGCACATGGAACGCACGCTCGTGGAGCTCATCGCGGCGAAGCGCGACGGGACGACCCTCGCGGAGGCGGATGTCGCGCGCATCATCCGCTCGTTCGGAGACGGCTCGCTCGCCGACTACCAGATGTCGGCCTTCTTGATGGCCGTCTTCTTCCGCGGCCTCGACGACGCCGAGACGGTCGCCCTGACCGAGGCGATGCTGCACTCGGGCACCGTCCTCGATCTCTCGAGCGTGCCGGGCACGAAGGTCGACAAGCACTCGACCGGCGGCGTCGGCGACAAGGTCTCGATCTGCCTCGCGCCGCTCGTCGCCGCGTGCGGCGTGCCCGTGCCGATGGTGAGCGGTCGAGGCCTCGGCCACACCGGCGGCACGCTCGACAAGCTCGAGGCGATCCCGGGCTTCCGCACCGATCTCCCCGTGTCGGACTTCGCGCGCATCGTCGGCGAGGTGGGCACGTGCATGATCGGACAGACGAAGGAGATCGCGCCGGCCGACAAGCGCATCTACGCGCTCCGTGACGTGACCGCGACGGTCGAGTCGATCCCGCTCATCGTCGCGTCGATCCTCTCGAAGAAGCTCGCGGAGGGCATCGACGGTCTCGTCCTCGACGTGAAGGTGGGCAAGGGCGCCTTCATGAAGACGGAGGAGCGGGCGCGTGCGCTCGCCGACAAGCTGGTGCGCGTCGGCACCCGGGCGGGCAAGAAGGTCGTCGCGGTGCTCACGCGGATGGACGCGCCGCTCGGCAGCGCCGTGGGCAACGCGAACGAGACACGCGAGGCGCTCGAGGTGCTGCACGGGGGCGGTCCCGCGGACCTCGTCGAGTGCACGCTGGTCCTCGGCGCCGAGATGCTCGTGCTCGGAGGAAAGGCGAAGGACCTCGAGGACGGCACGAAGAAGCTGCGCGCGGCGATCGCCGACGGCTCGGCGGTGCGCACGATGGAGAGGATGGTCGAGGCGCAGTACGGCGATCCGAGCGTCGTCGCCGATCCGAAGAGGCTCGCGATCGCGCCCGAGGTCGTCGAGATCCGTGCGGACCGCGCGGGCTTCGTGACCGGCATCGACGCGCTCACCGTCGGCCTCACCGGCGTCGCCATGGGCGCCGGGCGCACGCGCGCCGATCAGCCTGTCGATCCCGCGGTCGGGATCGCGATCGACAAGAAGCCCGGCGACGAGGTGAAGGCCGGTGACGTCGTCGCGCGTCTCTTCGTGCGCGATCGCGCCGCGGGGACGGGGCTCGCGCAGCGCGTCGCGGGCGCGTTCTCCTACGGCGATGCGAAGCCGGCGAGCGAGCCGCTCGTCGTCGGCCGCATCACCTGAGAGCATCAGAAGAGGGACGCGAGGCCGCTCGTCTCGACGGCGAGGAACGCGAGCGCGCCGGCGACGGCCGCGATGGGCACCGCCGCGAGCTTCCTGCCGACGCCTTCGCCGCCGAACACGTGCGTCGCGCGGCCGGCGACTCCGACCGCGAGCGACAGGAGCGCGAGCGGGACGACGTACGGCAGGAGGAGCGCGCCGTCCGGCGGGCTCGGGTTGTCCTCGGTCGAGACGAGCGTCACCGTCACCATCGCGAGCGACGCGAGGAGCATCGCGCCGCCGGACACCACGACCGCCCACGACCGAGGGCGCATGCGCAGGCCAGCGAAGCCGAGGACGATGGCGAGGACGAGCGCGACGGCGGACACGACGCCCGCCTCCGCCGCCGAGGTGCCGTCGAACGCGTGCGGGAGGATGCTCGTCACCGCACGCCCACCGTGACGATGCGCCATCTTCACGAGACCGGCGGCGGCGCCGGCGGAGACCACCGCCGTCACGACGTACGCGGCGATCTTCGTCCCGATCGTCGGCTCGTCGTCGCCTGCTTCGTGCACCGCCGCCGTCGCCCGGCGATGCGCGACCTCGAGGCCGCTCGCCGTCGCGGCGATCGGCGCGCGTCGCGCCGATGACGGAGGCGCCTGCGCGGCGGCGAGGCTCGCGAGCGATCCGTCGCGCTCGATCTCCATGTCGAAGTCGTCGGCGTCGTTTCCGACCTCGATCGACGGCCCACGCACCGGGGCCGCCGGCCCCGCGGGCGTCGAGGCAGGCGGCGCCTGCGGCGCGGATGCGGGCCCGGCGGAGACGCCGCGGCGCGACGCCGGAGCGGGCACGTCGAGGTCGGGCACCACGGCATCGGGCGGAAGCGGCGAAGGGCTCTTCGACACGACACTCTCCTCGAGCTCGCGCTGGAGCTCTGCGAACGTGAGCTTGGGCGGAGCGAGCTGCGCGATCCAGAACGAGACCTCCTCGACGCTCGCCTCCGGGATGCGCTCGCCGCGGGCCTCGTCGATCGCGACACGGAAGGCCTCCGCCGTCGGAAAGCGTGCATCGCGGTCGCGGTCGAGCGCGCGCGCGACGACCTTCGCGATCGCCTCCGGGACGTCCGGGTTCTTGGTCCGCACGTCGGGGATCGGATCGTGGAGCACGGCGAGGTACGAGGCCGCGTTCGTCTCGCGGCGGAACAGGCGCTCTCCCGTGAGCAGCTCCCAGAGGACCACTCCGAGCGCGAAGACGTCGGTCCGCCGGTCGATGTTCTTCCCGTTGATCTGCTCGGGCGAGGCGTAGGACGGCTTGCCTTTGAGCGACTCGGTGCGCGAGCCCTCGAGCATCCCGAGCCTGGCGACGCCGAAGTCGACGAGCTTCGTGACGCCGTCGTACCCGATGAGGATGTTGTGCGGGGAGACGTCCTGGTGGACGAGCCCCAGGGGGCCGCGCTGGGCATCCACGAGCTCGTGTGCCGCGTGCAGCGCGCGCGCGACGTCGCACGTCACGCGGAGGGCGATGTCGATCGGGATCGGCCCCTGCGTCGTCTTCTGCACGTCGCCGAGCGGCACGCCGTGCACGAGCTCCATCGCCAGCACCATCATCCCGTCGTGCTCGGCGATGTGATGGGTGCGGACGATGTTGGGGTGATCGAGCCGCGTCGCGATCGCCGCCTCGCGCATGAACGCGCGATGCTCGGCCACGTCACTCGCGATGTTCGGCGAGAGCACCTTCAGGGCGAGGAGCTCACCCCGCTTCGCGGTCTCGATGCGCGCTGCGTAGACCGTCGCCATCCCCCCGGCCCCGAGCTTTCGCCCGACGGTGAACGGCCCGAGCTTGCGCGCGACGGGTGCCTCGCCGATGCCTGGCACCCTCGCAGACTATCACTACTTCAGCCGGGAGCCGGGGGCCGCGTCACCGTCGACGGTCGCGAGGATCAGCTTCTCCGACGGGCCCGTCGCGAGGAGCATCCCGTGCGACACGAGACCTTTGCCGAACTCGCGCGGGGCGAGGTTCGCCACGACGACGACCTTGCGCCCGACGAGCTGCTCCGGGGCGAAGGTGAGCGCGAGGCCGGCGACGATGATGCGCGGCTCGGGCTCGCCGACGTCGACGGTGAGGCGCAGGAGCTTGTCCTTCTTCGGGACCTTCTCGCACGTCTTCACGAGACCGACGCGGAGATCGATCCTCGCGAAGTCGTCGTATCCGATCATCGGCGATGTCGCTGCGGCGGCGGCCTCCGGTGCGAGCGGCGCGGGCGCGGCAGGCGCGGCGGACGGCGCGGGCTCCTTCGGCGGGACGAGCTTCTCGAGGAGCTTCGCCTGCGCCTTGTCGTCGAACGTCGGGAAGAGCGGCCCCGACGGAGCGAGCGCGAGGCCGGCGCGGACCTGTGGCATCTCGACCGGCCAGACGTCGACCCCGAGGCCCGGATGCACGGGCGAGAGCCCGAGCTGCGCGCGCATCTCGTCGCTCTTCTTCGGCATCGCGGGCCAGATCATCACGCTCAGCGCCTCGAGGACGCGGAGCAGGCGCGAGAGGATCTTGGCGACGCGCGCGGTGTTGCCGTTCTTCGCCTCCGTCCACGGCGCGGCGCGATCGACGTACGCGTTCGCGGCGCTCGACAGCTTGAACGTCTGTTCGAGGGCGACGTGCGGAGCGAGATCCTCCCAGGCCGTGCGCGCGGCGGCGACGCACGACCGGTACGCCTCGCCGAGCTCCGCTTCGACGGGGCCGTCGGTGCTCGGATCGTCGTCCGGGTGCTTGCCGTCGGTCATCTTGGTGCAGAGACCGAGCACGCGTGAGAGGAGGTTGCCGATGTTCTTGCCGAGATCGGCGTTGTAGCGCTCGAGGAGCGCGGCGTGGTCGAAGTCGCCGTCCTGGCCGAACGCGACGGCGCGGAGGAGGTGGTAGCGGAGGACGTCCGGCCCCAGCTCCTGGGCGAGCCTGAGCGGATCGACGGCGTTGCGGAGGGACTTCGACATCTTCTGCCCGTCGATGGTGAGGAAGCCGTGGGCGTAGACGACGTCCGGCAGCTCCTCTTCTCGGTATCCCGCCGCGAGGAGGAACGCCGGCCAGTAGACCGCGTGGAAGCGGAGGATGTCCTTGCCCACGAGGTGGACGACGCGTCCGCTCGGCGGCCAGAAGCGCGTGAGATCGCCGTGGCCGAGCGCGCTCCGGTAGTTCGCGAGCGCGTCGAACCACACGTACATCACGTGCTTCGGGTTGCTCGGGACGGGGATGCCCCACGTGAAGCTCGTGCGCGAGCAGGAGAGATCGCGCAGGCCCGAGCGCACGAAGCTGAGCACCTCGTTGCGGCGCGTCTCCGGCTGGATGAAGTGCGGGTGGCGCTCGTAGAACTCGAGCAGCGGCTTCTCCCACTTCGAGAGGCGGAAGAAGTACGTGCGCTCCTTCACCCGCTCGACGGGCCGCTTGTGCAGCGGGCAGAGGTTGCCGGGCTGCTCCAGCTCCTTCTCGGTCTTGTAGGACTCGCAGCCGACGCAGTACCAGTCCTCGTAGTCGGCCTCGTACAGGTCGCCCTTTTCCTCGATCTTCTTCCAGAGCTCTTTGACGAACGCCTCGTGATCGTCGTCCGTCGTCCGGATGAAGCGGTCGTAGGCGACGTCGAGCTTGGGCCACGCCTCGCGGAAGCGCGTGCTGATCCGATCGCAGAACGTCTTCGGATCGAGGCCCTGCTCCCTGGCGACCTCCTCGATCTTCTGGCCGTGCTCGTCGGTGCCCGTGAGCATGAACGTCTCGTCGCCGGCGAGCAGGTGATACCGGCGGAGCGCATCCGCGATGATGGTGGTGTACGCGGTGCCGAGATGCGGCACGTCGTTCACGTAGTAGATCGGCGTGGTGACGTAGAACCGTCCCATGGGAGGGGACGGGTCATAGCACGGGATGGCTACGCGCGGCGCTCGGGGCGAGAGGCTCGTGCGGGCGGCTCGATCGCGACGCGCTGCGCGAGGGGCGCCTCGTCGAGCGCGCGGCGAACGGCCATCATGAACGGACGATCGATCGCGACGCGGATCTCGCGCGCCGGCGGGGGCTCGGCTGGAGCCTGCAGGAGCTTGAGCTCGCGCGTGAGAGCGCGGCCGAGCCGCCCGCTCGCGTCGCGATGGGCGTTCGGCTCGCGCGGGACGATCGACGCGGGCATCGGCGCGACGAGGACGACCTCCTTGCCTGCCTGGCGCAGCCACGTCGCCTGGTACAGCGCCGCTGCCTGTCCGGTCGACTCGTGGAACATCAGCGCGCGCCACTCGAGCGGGCTCGTGAGATCGAACGAGCGGCCGCCGACCGACAGCGTCACGCGATCGAGCGCGATGGGCGAGCCGCGTCCGTCGCTCAGGAACACGCGGCCGAGCGCGCTGTTGTCACGCGCCTCGACGAAGCGAACGAGCGACGCGCCGTCGGCCGCGGTCAAGGCGGCGTCGTGTGCGACGCCGTCGACGAGATCGAGATCGGCGAGCACGGCGATCCGGGAGAGGAGGCCGTCGTCGTCCTCCGAGCGATCGTCGATGCGCATCGGGACGTAGCGCGTCTGCGTCGGCGTGGTGAACGCCAGGAGCGCGTACGGGCGCCCGTAGGACGCGAGGAGGGACACGCCGAACGGCTGGTTCCAGGTGACCATCGGCTTCTCGCCCTCGGGGGTCACGCGTGCGAGCCCGTCCTCGCGGGCCTCGAGGTACGAGCCGCTCGGTCGCGCGTGCGGCCGCTTCGTCCGCGACGACCAGGCGATCGCGGCGGCACCCGCGCAGGCGGCCGCGAGCCGGCCGGCGATGCCGACGGCCGTGAACCCTCCGAACGCGAAGGACACGCATGCCGCAGCGAGGAACGCGAAGCCGATCACGCGGGCGATGCGTCGGGTGCGCGCCGATGCGTCCAATCCCGCGCCCGCATGGACCAGCGGCCAGGCTTGATGACGTCGCGTGGAGAAAGGCCGACGCATTCCGGGCACCTCGAAGACGAAAAGCGCGACGTGGCGGTCGCTTCAATAATTAGCACCGCGTTCGGCGGTCCGCCCCGCCCATCCCGCCGCGGCCCGGCGTTCGGTCGGCCAAGGTGAGAGGGGGTAGGGCAGAGGTCGGACGCCGCGTTCCGCCGCATCCTTGGATGCCGCGCTGGTGCTCGCGGTTCGCCGACCTACTTCGAAGCGGGATCGGCCGGTGCCACGTCGGCGCCGTCGAGCGCACCGTCGGCGTCGAGATCCCGGACCGGAGCGGGCAGCCCGCTGACGACGGGGACCTTGCCGGCGAAGGCGTCGTCGAAGAACCGCACCATCGCGTCCTGGAGCTCGCGGTAGGGGCACGGAGCGTCGAACTGATTGGCGAGGCGATCGACGACGAGCTTGCCACTGTCGTCGTTGAACGGGATGCGGTACTGGCGGTTGCTCTTCGACCGGTGGAGGTCGGCCCCGTGGGTCGCGGGCGAGACCTGCGCGACGAGCGCGGTGACGCCGGCGACGGGCGTGTCGTGGAACCCGCTCGCGTCGGGATCGACCATCGGCAGGACGATGCCGCCGCCGCGGTACGGCGCGTGCGACGCGAGATCGCCCACGCCGGCGTTGAGCCCCACGTTCGGGGTCGCCATCGACCAGCCGCCGGCCCGCGCGAGCGCCTCGTTCCCTTCGTTCGCGACGAGCTCGTCGTAGAGCACCTCGATCTGGAAGACGTTCCGCGGCTTGGTGGGCGCGCCCGCGAGCGGCGTGGGCGACATGACGATCTTGTCCGCATACGCGATCGGGTCGCCGCCCTCCGCGAGCGCCTGGCCGAGAGCGACGACCGGATGTCCCTCGCTGTACTGGCCGCCGACGAATCCGAAGTTCAAGGACCCCGCGAGCGAGAGCTGCGCGTTCACCACCGGTCCGTGCGCGGCGATCTCCTGGAGGATGCCGCCGCCGCCGACGTTGAGCGTCCACGCCTTCACGTGCGGCTCGAGGGCGGCCGCGGTAGCGCCCTCGATCGCGCCGAGCGAGTCTCCGACGTAGGCGATCTTGTCGGGATCGATCTTCGGGACGTCGGCGCCGGTCTTCAGCGGCGACAGATCGGGGTTCGAGCGCAGGAGCTTCACGAGCTGCGCGGTGTCGAACGACGCCTGCCGGACCTGATCGCGCATGGCGAGGATGTTCTTCAGGCCGCCGAACAGATCGAAGCTGCCCGCGCGCTCCTTGCGGACGTCGTCGCCGACGAGGTCGGCCATCCCATCGGGGCCGTCGTACGTCGCGCCGGGCGCCTTCGCCCAGTCGCTCGTCGTGTCGACCTGGAACTTCGGATCGTTCGCGCGCGCGCCGAAGGTGACGCTGTCGATCGCGACGGTCATCCACCCCTTCTTCGCGAAGGTGTTGGCGAGCGCCATCATGTACGCGCGCGAGCTCGAGAGGCCGTGCTGCGCGATGACCACGGGGTAGCCGCTCGCGGGCATCGCCCCCGTCGGCACCACGATCGTCACCCAGATCTTCGACGTCGGCTTCTCCGGCGCCGGGATCGGCTTGCCCGAGGCGTCACGCGCGAACGTCGCGTGATCGAGGTCGTCGTACTTCGCCGGGCGCACCTGCAGGTAGTTGATCGCGTCGAAGACCGCGGTGCCGACCGCGGCGATCTTGTCGTGCGCGCGGACCGGCAGCGACTCGTCGGGATCGTCGCTCCCGTCGGGGAGCTTCTTGTCCTGGGGCACGACACCGAGCCACGCATCGAGGGACGCGGTGAACCCGGCCGGGAGCACGCCCCCCGGGGCGGCGGCGAACTTCACCGCGCCCATCGGCGCCATCGACGCCGCGTCCCACTTCAGCGTCGCCGCCGGGGAAGTCTCGAGCGCCTCGCGCAGCGCGAACGTCTCCGAGACGATCTGCTGCGTCGTGTACGGGCTCAGCGCGACGATGCGATCGGCGCCGAGCGCGCCGCCGAGAGCCGCCTTCACCTTGTCGTAGGCTGCGCCGTAGACCGGCGCGAGCGGTCCTTCCTTCTTCTCGACCGTCGTGAGGAGCTCGTCGCTCGGGGCGATGTTGCGTCCCTCCTTGTCGCGGACGCGGCTCGTCACGACCGCGCAGTAGTGGTGCGCCTCCTCGAGGACGACGCCTCGCGCGGGGCCGACCGCGAGCAGCGAGCGGCCGTTCTCGACCTGCTCCTCGTCGTGGACGATCGCGCGGCACGGGACGCGCTTGCCGGTGTCGAGATCGATCAAGAAGACCGAGCTCTTGTCGCTCGTGCACTCGTTCTCGTCGGCGGGCAGGCTCGCCCGATCGACGAGCGCCGTCGCCGGCTCGCCCGTGTCGGGGTTCACCGGCTTCCGCGGATCGTCGATGGGGAAGAGGACCGGAGCGATGCGGGACCAGCCGTTCAGCCGCGCGAGCTGGTCGGACAGGAAGCGGCCGTTCCGCTTGAACGTGCGCTCGACGCCGGGGAGCGCCCCGAAGCGGCCGTTCACGAGGTACACGTCGGAGGGGAAGGGGACGTCGAGGAACGCCGGGATCGGACCGCCGCTCTCTCCGAGGGTGAAGCGCGCGGTCGGGGGCTTCTGCTTGATCGCGAGCACCGGCTCGAAGTCGTCGACGCCGCACGCCGCGATCGGGAGGAGGAACGCAAAGGCCGGAGCGAGCAGGGACCGGAGGCGCATCGGGCCCTGGATATACACCGAGTGGCGCGGTGCGGCCTCCGGGTGTAAAACGCCCGGCCATGCGCACCCGGCTCTTCGTTCTGGCGGCATCGGTGACCTCGCTCGGTGTGGCGGCCCTGAGCCTCGCGACCGGCGGGTGCGGAGAGACCGAGCCGGAGGCCACGACCACGGCGGCGGACGCCAGCGCGGACGTCACCGACAGCGGCAAGAAGGACGTCGTGACCGTCGAGGAGGACGCCTCGCCCTGCGATACGAGCGCGGACTTCACGAAGCAGATCCCGGACGCGTCGATCGCCGACGGCGCCTCGACGACGGGCGTCTGCGTCGGCTGCGCGGTGAAGAACTGCAAGAAGTACATCGACGAGTGCAACCAGAACTGCGAGTGCCAGGACCTCGCGGCCGACGCGCTCGAGTGCTACGCGACGTCGGGCGGTGACATCGTCGGCTGCCTCGGGAAGTTCGCGAACGCGTCGCCGAGCAAGCAGACGCAGCAGACCGGCATCGGCCTGTTCACGTGCCTCAACGGCAGCTGCAAGGACGAGTGCCAGACCGAGGCGCTCAATCCGGACGCGGGCGACGGGGGCGACGCCGACGCCGACTCCGGCAGCTGATCGTCATCCGCCGTACTGGCGCAGCTTCCGCCAGAGCGTGTTGCGTCCGATCCCGAGGATGCGCGCGGCCTCGATCTGCGAGCCGGCGCACGCCTCGAGCGTCCGCAGCAACTCGTAGAACTCGGGGTCCTGCTGGTGGGCCCGGCTGTAGATGCGGGTCGCCTCGGCCTCTCCCTCGCCGCGGAGCTTCTCGGCCTGGGCGTAGGCCTGGGCCAGGAGGACCGTCTTCTCCTTGTCG